>Ga0209498_1000808_pt1 | contig 19334 bp, 13 predicted proteins | sample WalLakDeSediment_FD_184131 | JGI IMG/M metagenome (GOLD analysis project Ga0209498, IMG submission 184131) | Lake sediment microbial communities from Walker lake, Nevada to study Microbial Dark Matter (Phase II) - Walker Lake 11/02/13 Deep... | ecosystem: Environmental > Aquatic > Freshwater >... | reverse complement strand
AAATAATGCAAAAACAAATGCTTTATTTTTTTCCTATTTTTATGGTTTTTATTTTATTAAGACTGCCGTCAGCCATCGGTCTTTACTGGATAATAACCGCCCTGTTCTCAATAGGTCAGCAATATTTAATTTTTTCAAAACAAGCCCCGGCCAACTCAACTTAAATCGCAGATTAGCCAATTACTAATCTTATTAAAACATGCTTGCCCATCAAGACATTAAAACAATTAAAAAAATCATTGGAGAGTTTTTCCAAAAAACAACTTTTGAGGTTGAAATAGAAATTTTGCCGCAAAAAGATTCAACTCTACCCGTTAATTTAGAGGCAGAAGATCCTCAGGTTTTGATAGGCGATCAGGGCCAAACCTTAGCTGAAATACAGCACCTATTAAGGATTATTTTAAGAAGAACTCTTCGGCAAGAGGACGATAAAAAAACAGAAGAAAGTCATTTTTTTGTTGACCTGGATATTAACGGCTATAAAAAGAAAAAAACAGAGTATTTGGAAGAATTGGCCCGCTCTGCGGCCGATGACGTTGCTTTAATGAAAAAAGAAAAAAGCCTGGCCCCGATGTCGGCTTACGAAAGAAGGATTATTCATTTAGCCCTGGCTAATCGTTCAGATGTTGTTACCGAAAGTATTGGCCAAGAGCCGGAAAGAAAAATACTTATTAGTCCCCGTAACGTCTAAAGATTAGCCGCTTTAAGTTTTTTTATCTTTAAAATTTCTTCCGGAGAAGTAGTAATAATTTGGTCTTCGGTATAAGAAGCCATCACCTTCATTAATACTCTTTTCTGGCCGGCAAAAAGGATTCCTTCGCCTACCTCAGCCTCTAGCAGAAGATAGGTTTCTTCTTCAGTCAGATTAAAAGTTTTTTGAACAACATCAATGGTTGCCGGCGATTGCTTCATTAAGATCTGAAGGGAAGAATTAGTTATGATGGGTTTTCCGTATTCTGACCTCATGAAATCTCCGACATCTTGGGTAATGGTGGTTACTCCCAACCAATATTTTCTGGCCCGTTTACATATTCCGAACAAGAAAGATGCACCGTCTTCATTTTTCATTATCCACCAGGCCTCATCAATCACCAAGGTTCTTTTTTTCATTTCAGAGCGCACTTTATTCCAAATATAGCGCATAATTATAAACATAGCGATCGGTCTTAATTCATCCTCAATATCCCGAGTACCAAAAATTATCAAAGGCTTTTCCATAGAAATATTAGTCGGTTGGTTGAAAAATCGGCCAAAGGTTCCTTTGGTAAATTTCTTGATTCTTCTGACCAAGCTTTCAGCTCCGTGCATTCCATCTAAAACCGCTTCCAAGTCCTGCATTAGCGGCGTTCTTTCTGTCCAAATTGAGGGGTCAGTTTGAGAGGTGATATCTTTGGCGGCGTAAGTTTCGGCTAGAGCCCGATCCATAATAGCATCTTCTTCCGGCGTCAGGCCCCCTAACATAATTCTCATTAAGCCAACCAAATTAAGTATATTTGTTCTTAAAACGTCTTCGGCTTTTTCGTCTTCTCTCGGTAAGGGCAAGTCAAACGGATTAATATTATTTGGCGAGGCCAAGGAAATATTAAAAAAAGAGCCGTCAACTGCTTCAGCCAAAGACCGATATTCGTTTTCCGGGTCAATGATGATTGATTCAGTACCGAGCATTAAGTGGCGTAATACTTCCGCCTTAATCATGTATGATTTTCCCGAACCTGATTTGGCAAAAACAACAAGGTTTGAATTTTCCAAGCTGAAACGATCAAAAAGAATTAAAGAGTTATTATGTCTGTTAACGCCGTACAAAACACCTTCATTAGAACTTAGGTCAAAAGAAGTAAAAGGGAAGCACGAGGAAAGAGTTTCGGTATTCATTGAAGTATAGACCTTAAGTTGGTCTAATCCATAAGGCAGGCTAGAATTAAACCCTTCTCTCTGTTGGTAGAGAGATGGCTTGATATAAATCATCCTCGACTCTAAAATTGACCTTAAACTTGTTTCCAATTCTCTTAACTCTTTTTCTTTATCTGAGTAAACGGTTAGATAAAGACCAAATTTAAACATTCTTTCCCGGGCAGTTATCAGGCTGTCTCTGAGTTTTTCTAAGTCATGATAAGCTGTTTCTATGGCCGGATCTCTGATTAGCCCCTTTGACTCTCTTTCTGTCAGTTCAGCCTGTATTTCAGTCACTTTTTTCCGTAATTGCTTTAATACTGTTGCAGTATCAATCGGGTGGATATGGAAGCCGATATCAAATGGATTTTCTAAATTAATAACCGGCGAAAGCCAGGTTGTGCTCAGGTATCTGGGATAAGCAAAAATAAAAAAAGATCTGGCAAAACGATCACCTAGTTTAAGATGACCGGAAGATAAGACGACAGAAGAAGGGGCGATAATATCTTTTACGCTAATGTTGGTAGTTTCAATGATTTTTTCCGGTATTTTTATTTTCTTTTTTAAAAATGGTATTTTTACCATGAATATTTATAAATTTGAGGCGAACAATTATTTAATTAAAATTAACTGGTAATCATTAATGGTTATTAAGTCATTTCCGGAGGTATTTGCGGATAATATCCTACTTCTGCTTCTTCGGGGTGATAGAGGGACCAGAATAGTTCAATTAATTCAAGAGTGTTTAAGGGAGCGCACTGCAGCCCGCACCTTCTTAGTCCCATTGATATAAATTCCATTCTTTGCCAAAGCTGTATTTTGGCTTGCTGGAAGCGTTCTTCATTAAGAACAATAGTTTCTTCTTTGGCTGCAGATTCTTTTTTATGGCTTAGACCCGGTATTTCAATTAAAGTAAAGGGTACAACTACAAAGAAGTTTTTCGACATAACCGAGCCACTGCCGATTAGCTCTTTGATAAATTTTCGGTAATCAGCGGTTTGAATTTTTAATAATTCAATCTTTTGTTTTTTTTCCATTTCTTTCAATATATCCAGGTAGCCGGTGATATTTAATCTTCTTGACTGGGCAAAAATTTCAATTGAAAAGTCCAGGGAGTTTAAGAAGTTTTGAAACTGATAAAGAATGGCTTTTTGTTCTTCTACTGATTTAAGGGCAAAGTTTAGAGAAGAAACCATAACCACTCCCCTAAAGGCCTTATTTTTTAAAATAATTACCCCTTCTTTTATTTTTTCTATTTCCAGAAATTGCTGGGTAGTTGTCTCCGCCATTGTAATGTTTATTTATTTCTTTAAACCCCTTTTAACGCGGCTTACAAAATTAATAAGTAAATTATTAATTTTTTGTTTCTATATGAGTTTTTAATCTTTTTATCTGACTGTCTTTGGTAATTTTTAAAAGGTTGTCTTCGGCCTCTCCTCTTTTTTTCATTTCCGCCTTTTTTGAAAAGGTTATTGACGACTCTTTTCTTTTCCAAACATAGAGTTTTGGGGAAAAATTAAAGAGAAAAAAATTAACTAAAATCGATGGTAATCCCTGGCCGCTAACTTTCATAAAGGCCAAGCTCGCCCCCGTAACCATCATAATCAATGATAATACAAAAAAAACAAAGAAATTGGTTTGCCCGATAAAAAAATAGAGGAAAAAAGAAATAGACGCCGGAATGGCAATAAGAAGAAACTGCTTAAGGGTTAAAGGTCCTACTATTCTTGCTTCATGTTCAATAAATTGCGGTACGATAAATCGCATATTAATCAATAAGATTCACGATAAATATCTGTCTCTTCTTCTGACTTCTTTTCTTCCGTGGCAGGCCCTTCTGACAATATTTTCTTTAAAGGCTTGTCTTCCGGGGAAGTGGCTAATGAATCGGCCAACGGCTTAATTTCTATTTTATACAACTCTTCCAAACTTGTTTTTATCGGATAAAAGATAAAACGAAAAATCTCCCGATTTATTTTTTTGGCCTCTTCTTTTCCAATTTTTAGTTTTTTTTCTAGGATCTCCTGAAATTCTTCCGGGGGCAACACGCCCAACAAAACTTGTCCGGTATAATTAACAATCTCATCAAGATTTTTTGCAATTTTGTTTCTTCGGCAAATTTCGAAAATATTATTTCCGGTTTCTTCTGCAAAAAGAGCATCCTTTATTTCTTGGGGAAGTTTTTTGTAAAGTTTCCAGAAATCTTCTTTTGTGTATTCTCCCAACATAATCAAAAATTTATTTTCCTAGTTTTTCCCTAAATTCTTTTATTGTGTTTTCTAGCATCGTTATAGCCTCTTTCTCTGCCTCTGACTTCATGGGTTCTTCTCGTAGCCGATTCAATTCTTTTGTCATTTTTCTAATTTCTTCAACCACACCATGTTCGTCTGCCGGACTAACCGGAACCCGCGGAGTATGTCCTTTTGGCGGAATCCATGTTTTTTTATCGTCATCGTGAACCCAATTTTTAGGAACTTCGGGCGGCCTAGTTGGCGGCAGAGTTATCGGCCCTCTTGTTATTTTTGCTACCCCCATTTGTTTTGCTTTTATATCTGTCTCTAAGGCACCTATTTCTTTTTCGTTTGCAGCGCCTGATATCGGAGAGAAAATTGACCTAAAGCCAGGATTGCGGACTGACGAACGCAAGACAGCCAAATTAGTTTTGGCAATTTCTTTTGCGCCCAAGTTTTCCATTTTAGCTCTTATTTTATCGATATATTGTTGCCCTTTTTCTTCTCCTATTTTTCTGATAAAACTAGTATCGCTTCGGTAGCGGGCAACTGATTCCTGGAAATTTGAGTCTTCTATTGTAGAAATAGCCAAGTTTTCAATATCAGATGTTTTCATGGCCTCAACTGATTTTTTAAAGGCTGCTGCCCTTATTACTTTTATCTTGCCGATATCGCTTTGGATTAAAGTATTAATGTCCTGGCCGTCAATTAGTACTCCTGCTTTAGACATTGCCTGTATATCGCTGTCTTTAAACGTTCCGTCCGGGTTTTGGCTTATCCCTTCTTTAACCATCTTATTACGGATGCGTTCGGTTGCTTCGCCGCATCTTCTTATTGTTGCTGGCTGGAGTTCTTCCATTTTCGCTTGGTCTCCTGCCTTTTCAGCTTTTTCGTATTCATTTATTGCCATTGCCGTCACTTCGTCGCCTTCTGCCCGAGCTTCTGCCAAATCTTTTCTTCTCGCTTCTTTATCACTAAGCACTCCTGGCGTATGCGCGACCATTGTTTTAAGATTATAAGGGGTCCTGTCTCCAACTAGTTCTGCTGCTTCTCTTCTGTCGTATTCGTCAAGCATTCCCAGCCCTCTTTCGCCCCCTCCCTCCATTTTTGCTAAATACAAGGCCATCTTAGACTTAATTCTGTCCGATTTGCCCTTATACCCGACAACTTCCATTGCGCTTTTTGTATCTTTTCCGAATTGTTTTTCTAATTCAGCGGCCCCAGCTTCAGTTTCTTTGCTTTCTTCTAGTTCCGGGGTGGTTCCTTGCCAGTGGTAAAGCGTACGGACACGCTTTGCTGCCCAGCCGGCTACTGTCAATGATCTTGGTTTTTTGGGAGGATCCTTTTTTTGTTCAGTAGCTTTCTCAACCTCTTCATTATATTTTTCTTCTTGCTTTTCTGTGGCTCTTGCCGCATCTCCGGCTTCTTTTCTCATTGCCGACCCAAGTGGCTTTATTCCCTGGGTCCAAACCATTCCTGGAACAGCTTTAACGGTATCTATCATTGCTTGGGCAATTTCTGGCGTAGCCTTTTTTGCAAGCCAGATAACAACTGCTAAATAGCAAAAGACAAAGAAATAAAACGCTATTTCCCGGGGAACTCCTCGCCAGCTGGCAAAAGGAATTACTCCCAGCCATTGACCTGAGGGCTCATAAAGGCTTGGCGGCATTATAACATTAAGGGAAGCCACCCCCAGGGCCATAAAAAAAATAAGAAAAAGCCCTAAAAGTAACCATTGGACGAAATGCTGAAGCCAGGTATTAAAATATTTTCTGGTTTGTTTCAGGATTAAAGCTAAAATTGCCAAAGGAGACAAGATGGCCAAAAATTGTAGAACATATACTCTTACCACAAATAAAAAAGTCAGAAGGGCAAATACTCCGGCAATCATATAAAAGAAAATAGCCTGGATTAACCACCCTAAAATAATAGGCAGGTAGGCAACAACATAAGTTACGGATATTATGGTATGTTTTATGACTCCGCCAGGAACCCAGGCAGCCACTGCCCAGCCGATCATCATTAAAGTGAAGTCCCTAACCACCCTTGATTTTCCGCCGATTAATGTTTCTGCCATAGCACCGAAAAGAGACTCTGCCCCTATATTAGGTATTTCCCGGACGCTGAGTAATATGGAAGTATAAAAAACATCTACCACATCTAAAATAACCTCAATAAAGACCAGGCTGAAGTTAAGCAAAAAAGCCACAAGAAACAGGCGCACCAGGGCTTTTTTAGTTTCAGGGGTGTCTATTTTTAAAATAAGCTGAAAGGCAAGAAAAATCAAAAACAGAATTATCGACATATTAGCCAGCCCCACGGTAAAACGCCAGCCTATAATAACCATCGGGCTTTCAGAAATAGTCAGCCAGTCAGCTTGCGCAAAGACAACTTTATCCAAAAGATCGGCGCTGGCAAGCATGAGAATCATGCCCAAGACAAAACGGCTAAAGATATCAATAACTTTGGCCATAATTGGGCCCGTTGAATCTTCGGCTTTAGCAATAACTTTTTGAAAATAATCGAAGGGACCCGGAACAAGGGCGTCAGCAAACAGGGGAACAACTAAGGCAATAATTAACACCAGGGCAAAGCTTGCGACAAAAAATTTGTTGATTTTCATAAATTTTAATTTTCGCCTTCGTAAGGAACTAAGATTACGCAGCGAATTGTATCATCAGTATAGCGCCAAAAATCACGGTCAGTGCCGGGAGCCTCAGATACCCTGTTTCCGCAGCGCCAAAAAGGTTTTCCTTTATGAAGCTGAAGGCTGCAATTTCCGTCATTGATTGCATATCTTTTTAGGGTAATGTTGTAGGTAATGTCATATGGATCTCCTGTGATTCTATAATGACAACTTTGAACGGGCTCGAGTGGGCTAGGGTCTTCATAATAAGCATATCGTTCGTCAAAAATTTCTTCAAGCAAGGCTATTATCTCGTTATTAGTGCATTGCAAAAGCGACGGATCCAGTTCCATTAACTCTTCGTCAGATAATATCTCTGCATAATCAAGCAATTTATCTCTTTGGCATATGGCAATAACCTGCTTTAAAAATGGCAACATTTCATCTAGGACTTCTTCGTCAGGATTGGGATTTTCATAATCATAGTCATAACATTGAATATGCCTCATCTGTCTTACTGAGCGAAGATTAGTCACTTTAACACCTTGTATAAAATTATATGCTGTATCAGTCTCCATTCTGACGCAGCCGCCCAAAAAGTGTTTTTCCTTGCAAATATAAGCAAACTCGCACGGCGGACCTCCTGTTCTGGCTGCCAACATATCTTCTGTCAGCTGGGCCAACCTGGCTAAATTAAGAGTAAGTTGCGGAAGTTGGGTGAATTGAGGATTGATTGTGTTTAAAATTAACCAGGAGGCTAACAATAGAGTCAGTCCTCCAAAAGCATGAATAATTCTGTCTTTTGCCTCGTTCATTTGTGCTGGATTGCCGGTAGAGCTTAAATACTGAAAGCCGGCTATTATTAGAGCGATAAATGCAGCAAATCCGCCAAGGGCAATTGCCCACTCATAAAAATATCGGATTAATTCGGGAATTCCTTCGTCAGGAGGAAGAGGGAAAGAATTGCCCAGTGGTGTGTCCGGCCAATTAGTTCTGGTTGCTAAAGCTGAAAAAGCCCCTATCAGAAAAAGTCCGATTAGAATAATTGCAATTATGATCGAAGTTTTCTTGGTCATTGTTCAAATATACCACAGATTTATTCTGCTGGCAAAACCTGAGTTGAGTTTAAAATTTGCCCTGCCTCTTCCCGGAAAAAATTCCAGTCGTTGAAAAAGGAAAAAATTATAACCGAATAGATATTTTTTTCGGTAAAAATAATTCTCCCTTTTCCTTTTGTTGCATAGCCGGGCAAACTTTGGCTAATTTCAAATTCGGCAGTATTTTCCCCGATATCTAAGTTTTTAATTTCTGTTTTAACTCCCTGGTCTTCGCCAGTAACTTTTATTTCCTCAATAATTTCTTCAAAACCAGCCTCTTCTTCAAACTTTAATTGCTGAACCATTAGCCAGCCAATCTTCATTGACGCTAATTCTGTTTTTGTTGTAAAAAACAATGTTTTCATTTTTTCTGTATCTAGTGCGTCAATAGAAAAAGCCAAAGGGTCTATTTCCTGCCAGGATTCAGCATAAGTTATTTTCAAATCGCCGTCCGGCACTAAAAATTCCCTGAAAGACTCTTCCGTCAGAATTTCTCTTTCGTCGGACATAAAAGCATCTAAATCAAAGGCAATTGGAACTCCTTCAGAAATAGCTTTCTGCAATTCCCTGTAATGCCACCAGGTAAACAATCCTAAAACCAAAATTAACAGGATTATCGCTGATAATAAAATTTTGACATCTTTTTTCATTTGATTTCGCTTATCCTAATAATATATTCCAGGGGCTGAGTTGGTAACCAAGAATAGACAAGAAAATAGAAACCGCCATCCAGGCAAAAAAGATAACAGCCAAGCCGATTCCGGCTGCCCTCCAAAGAGCCTTCACTTTTATCAGGGGGTTGGTGTCTCCTGTTTGCAGCGAAAAATAGAATATGGCTCCGCTTGCCAATCCCAGTAAGATTAAAATAATCGGTATTATTCTCCACAAAAAGAAATCAATAATTATATAAGCCAGGATAAAAAGATGTTTAATTCCGCATTTTTCGGTTTCATCCAACCAGGGCCTGTCAGGGTTTTTCCATGGCTGGCCGCAGGGAATCAGTCCGCCGGCCATTATTTTAGCCTTAGCCGCTATTTGAGGAATTTCACCAAGAACCATATTTTCAACATTATTTATCATTGCTGCCAGTATGTTATCAAGAGCTTCTTCTAATATTTCTCTGGGCACTCCCTGTAATTCACCCTCAGCAATTGCTTTGTCAGCTTCGATCTGCCAGGCCTGTTCCAGGGCATCTTTTAAAAAGTCCCAGGCTTCTTCCAAAGAAGGAATATCCGGGATTGCTGCCAATACGGCGTCCAGGAGAGCCTGGGGAATGTCTTTAGTGATTTCTAAAACTTTGTCATATATTTCTTGACTGATTTCTTCGGCAATTTCTTCAGGTATGTCTTCTTTTAACAAACTATTAAGAATATCGGCAACAGCAATCAGGGCATTATCCATGTCCGCTGCACCAGTTACCGCAGGACGATCTACTTCATCTGAAACCGGGATATTCAATACATCGTTTATTTTTTCCACCAATAATTCTCTTAATCTTGCTTCCGGCACTCTGTCTGGGTTTATGTCTAAATTATTGTATATTCCCTGCCAGACAGCTTGAAATATTCCATCTATTTCGCCTGGTATATCAGCAGGACCACTGGCTTCGTCTCTCAATCTGTCAATTACTTCGTTTATTATATCGTCCATTATTCCTTCAATTAAATCCACGATTTCGCTGTAAATTATATTTTTGGTCTCTGAGGCTATTCTTTCCGGTGTTTCTTCAAAAACCTGAGGTGAAACCTCATTAATGAAAAACTCTTCTATAATTTTATGAATCGGGTCAGGAGAAAATATTCTGACAGTCCAGAGTTCTGTTTCTGCCCAATCTATTGTTGATAAATCTTCACAGGCAGCAACCATACAGCCTCTGACCCGCCATTGATAATCTCCGCCGCACTCTATTTGATGCATGACTGAATTAGTATTTGAGAGTTTAGTTATTATCTCTCCTACTTTGTCCTGGCATTCCTGCCTAAGCTCTGCTTTTGCTTCAACATACTCTATTTGAAACTGATAATGCTTGGCTCCCTCTACTGACTTCCAGGAAAAAGTATGCATTTCGGGGGTGGAAATAGCATCACCATCTGCTGGATTAGGGTTGGTTGGCGCTTCTAATTTAAAGGTTCTAAAATTCCGGGATTCACTCGGGTCTCCGCAGGTTTCTCCCTGGACTCTGGCACATGTTTTAACCTGCCACTGGTAATCGGTTTCTTGAAGCAGTTCCGGGTAATCCAGGGTAATTTCTGTTCTGTCGTGGATTATTTTGCTTTGTCCGTTGATTTCAAAAACATAAGACTTGGCTCCGCCTACTTCTTGCCATTCAAAAGTTACCGGAATTACCATGTTGTCGGCGTTATTGTCTGGTTTAAGCAGTTGGGGCGGCTGGCCCGTGGTTTTGAAATAAAAATAATCTCCAAAAGTATCATTGCTCCATTCTCCGCATTTTTCTAACTCCGCCTCATAACCCCAACAAGGCCTTACTCTCCACTTATATATCGTATTTAAATCCAGCGAATCAAAGTCTAGGTCGACTTCAGCATAAATTAGGGTGATTCCCTCATCAATTTTAGCGCCAGTCCCTTCATTATATATCTCATAACGAAAAGATACTGCCCCTGGGCTGGTAGCCTTCCATTCAAGTTGGATAGGAATTCCGATCGCCGGATCAATAGTATCGGGGGGCCAGGTTAAAGAAGTTGTTTCTATGAGAAAGTCAGCCAGAGAAAATTGCCATTTTTGTCCGAACTCTGTGCAAAAGTCTTGAGTTAAATCTTCGCAACTAGCCGCATGCCAGGAAAAAAGATGGTCTTTTGTGAAATAAAGATAAGCATTATTCGAAAACCACGGAGGGTGAAATCTTAATGTTCTTTCGGCTCCAAGTTCAGAAGGGTTTAATATTCGCGCCGTACACTCATCGCCCATAAGAGCGAAGGGGTGGCACTCTTCCTCTCCGTTTTTAATCAAGTAAGTAAAAAATTGATAGGTGAGGCCACGACAGGCCCCATAATCATGGTCAAAATAGCATCTAAGGATACAATATTCCTCATCCGGATCAGTAAAACTAACGCAGTCTTCATCTTCTGAGGCCTCAATACAGTCTTCCCAGGTTTTGTTTGAGTCGCATTCAGTAAAAGGACACCATTCAATTAATACATCGGGCGGAATATTTTGATGAAATCCATCTGCAAATCCGTCTGCTACCCAATCAGGGTCATAAGGTAACTTTGGCTCAGGTGCTAGGTTTGTGATAAACTTCCACTCGTCGCTCCAGGGTCCGCAGTCCTCGTCTAAGGCTGATTCAACCCATACTCCTTCTTTTTTGTAATCCAATATCATGTTCGCTATTCTATTGGGGCATGTCTCTCCTTTCTTCTCCACCTCTTCGGCAAAATCCTCGTTACTCATAACTTCTTTGATAAAGGGACAGCAGGCTCTTACTTGCCAATCATAAGTCCGGTTTGATTTGAAAAAACAAGGAGAGGGCGGAAGAAACTCAGATTGCCTTAAAGGCTCTATCCAGGAATTTATATGCAATTCATTTTCTCTGATTTCCCTTATTTCCTCCTGCCACTCCCAAATTTGTTCAACGTCTGTCTCTTCCTTTTTTTCCTCCTCTTGTATTAATTTCTTCCTAACGTCTATTTTTTTCTGGGCTTCAGGGTCTTTTATTTCGCCTTTTTCATAATCTTCTTTTTTCTTACCCTCTTGATAATGTTCATCCATTATCTTAATAACATACGACTGGGCATATCCTTCTAAAAATAAAAGACGAGTTGTCCCGTCGCCTACGGGTACTTCTACAAAATTTTTATAAGAAGGCTCTTTTTTCTGAAGGTAGCAATAATCCCGATCTTCTTCCTCTGTGTCCTGATGAGGGCATTTTTCCTTGCACCCCTTTGCATTGGTCATATGATCTTTTTCTTTTCGGCATTCAATCGTGCAATTTTTTAAACATTCTTCCCTGTAAAACTCCAGTATCTTGTAGGGAGATAGCCAGTAACCGTTAATCGTCACCCCTAAAACTTTATTGTAGCAATCGTTTCTGCAATCTTTTTTACATTCTTCAAGATTGTCGCTTTTTTCTTCAAATTCTCCGTCGCTCGGCGCCTTAAAGCAGGCTTTGTCTTCGGCCTCACAATCCAGTACCTGTATACATTCACCTTCTTCTTTCCAGCTGTCCCGCCAGCCCCTAACATCATCCCAGTCAAGTTTTACCGGCAGATAAACGTTATCGCTTTTCATTTGGTATTCTAGTTCGGCCTCACACTCATCTATCGGGTAAAGGGGGTGCCTATAATATCTGTCATTTTCAGGCGCGTCTAAGCACGGACCGTTACAAAGGCATTCCGGCTTCTTATACCGACTCCATTTCTCACAATCATTACCGGCGCCTTTAATACAGGAAGGATATCTTTCCGGTCTTTGCCAGTCTTGGCATTCTTCGCAAAGTTCTCCCTCTATCGGATCGCAGGTTACACAAACGCACTCTCCCGGACCACAACAACAGGGGCAGCCAACATAAGAATGGCAATCTCTTACTAGAACATCTTTTTCGCATTCTGGTGATTCACATTTATATTCTTTCCATTCCACTCCAGCCTGGCAAACTATACATTCATGTCCATCTCCCTCTCCGCATTTACAGTCTCCGCTGCCGACAACGCAGAAGTCAGGACAGCGTCCGACGTAAAATTGTTCCTCCGGGCTATCTTCGCTCCAGCATTGAGTGCGCCAGCAGACACACTCTTCGTCTGTTGCGCAGGTGCCCGGCTCAGTAAGAATTTTACCTCCTAAAACAATACCGGGGAGAATCAATACAAATGCAATAATGGGGATAATAATGAAGAAAGGAGCTCTTTTTTTAAATATGGCCATTATATTATATTGTTATGTTTATTAAACTAAAAAGCTTCAGCTAAGCTAATCCAATTTTCAATATTTAATGCTTCGGCCCTTTGGCTTGGCTGAATATTACTTTTCCACAACCAAGCTTCCACTTTTATTTTATCAACCTTTAATTTTTTAGACAAGTTATTTATTAACAGCTTTCTTGGTTGAGAAAATCCTGCCTTGACAATTCTAAAAAACTCTTTACTTAATAATTCGTCAGGGGTGTAATTATTAATACGGAGGATTATTTTTATTATTGCGGCGTCTACTTTAGGCTGAGGCCAGAAGGACTTTCTTGAGATGTAAGAAATTATTTTTGGCTCAGCGTAAAATTGTACCGAAGCTGCCAGTAAATTCATTTTGGGCGGCCGGGCTGCAATTCTTCGGGCTACTTCTTTTTGGATAATTAAAGTCATTGATTCTGGCGGGTTTTTAAATTCTAAAGACTTTCTGATTACCGGCGCCGCTAAATAAAAAGGCAAACTAGCAACGATTTTGTAATTTGTAATCTGATATTTAGGATTTATTTGAAATTTGAAACCTGAAATCTGAAATTTAAGAATGTCTCCTTGAATAATCTCCACGTTTTTATAATCTTTTAATGTTTCTTCAAGGACTGTTACCATTTTAGGGTCTTTTTCTACAGCAACTACCTTTTTTACTTTTTTTGCCAATTCCTGCGTTAAGACGCCGAGTCCGGGGCCGATTTCCAGGACAAGATCTTCGGGTTTTAAGTCAGCCGCTGTTATAATTTTTCTGATCGCTGCTTTATCAATTAAAAAATTCTGACCCAATCCTCTGGAGGGGCGAATTGAATATTTTTTGAGTAAATTTTTTACTTCTGATGCCGAACGAGGCGGAGCCGAATTCGGCAGGAGACGAGACGAAGACTCGCCGATATTGGAAGCTAAATTCATTTGGTTATTATATCATAACTCTTGACATTATCGCATGCTTTTAGGATAATGGAAAAAGGATATATGTCCGACTATTCATCAGAAAGCCCTGTCAGAATATTGTTTTCTGGCGGGGTAACAATTAAAAAATATCTTTTTCCGCTATTATCTGCCGGAATTAAAAAAATAAAAGAGTCCCGAAAAGACCCTTTCTCTTTTATGGGAATAATTTCAATTATTCTCATTTTTATTTTTTCTACCGCTCTCTTTTTAAAATCTTTTTCAGGAGAAGAAAGCAATTCATCCTGTTTACTGGCAGATATTTCTTTTTTAGCCGCTTCTTCTGATGTTTTTCCGGAAACACCTTCTCAGAATAATTTCTTAATTACAGCAAGTAAATTTTCAGTTGAATCGCCGAACTTTCTTTTGGTTGAAAAAAACAGCCTTAGGGCGGCTGCTCCGCCGACAATGGTTTCTGCTCAGGTTTTGGGAACCATGGTGGCAGACTATGAGCCTAAAATTGAAAGGAAATCAATCGGCGAACATATTGTTGAGCAGGGAGATACTTTATCGGTTTTGGCTGAAAAATTCAATGTTTCAGCCGACACTATTCGTTGGGCAAACGATCTTAAAGATGCAAGGATTAGAGTTGGTCAAAAACTGGTTATTCCGCCGGTTTCCGGAGTCATTCACCATGTTAAACCCGGAGATACTATTTCCGGGATCGCCGCTTCTTACAAAGGAAAAACAGCCGAAATAATTGCTTTTAACGACCTTAATAACGAGAGCGATATTTACATTGGAGATATTATAATTATTCCAGGTGGTATAATACCGGCTCCCACTGTAAAGCCGGTAGCTGCCGTCCAAGCGTCATCAGCTCAGGCACCGATCAGTTCTGCTTATTTTATTGCTCCTACCAGGGGCCAGATTAGCCAGGGTCTTCATTGGCATAATGCGATTGATTTTTCCAATGCTTGCGGTGCCTTGGTTTTTGCTTCTGCCCAGGGAACTGTCCAACGGGTAAGTTACGGCTGGAATAACGGTTACGGAAACCTGCTTACAATTCTTCATCCCAACGGCGTAGTAACTCTTTATGCTCATTTATCGCAAATTTCAGTCACCAGCGGCACCAATGTTTCTCAGGGAACTATTATCGGCCGGGTAGGAAATACCGGCCGTACAGTAGGCGCTACCGGTTGTCATGTTCACTTTGAAGTAAGGGGGGCGAGGAATCCTTTTGCCGGATACCGCCTTGGCACCCGTTTTTAAAGATATATTTTAAGACTCATTATTAATCTAATCAAAATGCCTCAATCCGTCTGAGGCATTTGCTTTTATTTTCAAGTTAATAATGGTTGCTGAAAAAACTTTTCTATTGTCTGCAATCCAGGCAGAAGCGGGCTTCAGGAGAAACTTTTAGGCGATTTATGGGAATCTGTTTCTGGCAGTTTTCGCATTTTCCGTACTTGCCTTTTTTAATTTTTTCCAAAGCCGAATCAATATTTTTTAAGCGCAATTCCAGGCTATATTCAATAGGCAGTAAAGTACTGTATTCTTCAACCTCGTCAGCCGCCTTTTCCATGGCAGCACCGCCCGATTCCCCGCTGTTATATTTAGGGAAAACCGTATCCCAGTCTCCGGGAAGCTTCTCGTCTTTTTTGGCGATTTTTTTCAGCTGTTCTTCAGCGCCGGCCTTTTCTTTTTTCAATACCTTTTTCAGTTCATCGACTAATTTTTTATCCATTTTCAGGCATCTTTCTTTTAATTTACTAATTTCATCCGCACAAACTTACTTTTATTTTTAACGAATTTTTCCGTCCTTTACTGTATTGTCATGGGGTAAACTGGTGTCTATTGCCTGGTCGCTTGAAAAAAGTAAAAAATCTGTCCACTGGTCTTTCGCTGAAAGCCTAACTTCGTTGATTAAATTTACAACTTTTCCCCTTTGAGCCATTGACGGGGTGAAGGCAATTTGAAAAGCGGCAGTCAGGGGTTCTTCCAGGATTCCTGTTCCTGGTTTAATTTTTCCAATCTTCCAGGTTGCTTCGGCAAAAGCCGGAGGAGCTATTTTAACCAACAATTCATTAAGCTTTAATCGGGTTGATTCGTCAACAAGGCCGGTAGCCGGAAGTCCCTGGGGGTCAAGTATTTCTTTTCTGTATTTTTCTTGGAAGCCTTTTACCGCTTCGCGGGTTACCGGCCCAAAATAACCGGTGGCCGGCACACGCGCCGGATAGAGTCGGGGCACCTCTTTTTTAAGAATAAGTTGCAGGTAGGTTACTTCTATGGCTCTCATTCCTTCATATAATGGTTTTTCAAACCTGAAATCTGCCGGAATATCAGGATAAGGGGTTATTTCTGGAGTGGGGTAGGTTGTTACTTCTATTTCTCCTTGAACCGGCTTGATGCTTCTAACGTAAACTCCTGAGGGTATAGAGGCTTTGACTGTTACGTCATCCAGCCAGTTATAATAATTTTCAATCTTCCAAACAATAGTATATTGGGTTGTCTCGGCAGCTCTCGGCGGCTGAGGGCCTGAGTTATTAAAAAATCCATATTTATCTCTGAAATAACCCTCTTGGCTTATTTTTATAAATGAGTTAACCCGGCTTCTGAACTCTTTTTCAAAGTCGGATAAAACCACCCTATTACTGATTAAGGCATTGGTTTCAGTTATATCTTTTGGCTTATAGTTTTCTTTCAGGGTAATCCAGAATTCCACTTTTTCTTCTTGCCCCGGGGTTAAATATCTGAGCTCCGGAATATTTGTTCCGTCCCAGGAAATATAATTTGTTCCTTTGGTAAATTTTGCTGAAGGAGCTTCAATGGACTCTAAGTCAAAAAGAGGAGAGTCTAAAATCGTATTCAGGGAAAGATCTCTTAGGGGCGTGTCTTGAATGTTTCTAAAATAAATTTCATAATAGAGCTTTTCTCCGAGATAAGGGAAATACCTTTCCTGATTATTGATTTTCTGGCTGAAAGCAAAAACCGGTTCATAAGTTACAGTCTTGGCAGAGTCTTTCTTTAAAAGAACATCTGTTCCATGAAGGTTGACGAATAATTGGGCTGTAAACTCTAATTCTTCTCCGATCTTGTAACCGGCCGGGAGAGTTCCGACTATTTCCACGCTACCGTCGGATAATGGTTCTAATGATGAAATTTCGAATTCCCGACCTTTGTCCGTTAAAGGAATTGATTCTTTAAAAGTGAAAGCAGCCGGGAAATCTACCAATAATTTAAGATTGGCAACAGTTTCGTCAATGAAAGAAAAATATCTTATTCTAAGGATAAATTCAGACCTATTTTTGGGGTAAGCCGGAGCTTTTCCTGGAAGATCTAAGATTAAGTCTATCGGTACTTCGGAAATAACGGTAGAAAATTGAGCGACCTTAGACGTTCTAACCGATGGTTGGCGTTCTGTAGAGTAGTTTAACCAAACTTCGAATTTTCTTACCTCGCCCTCTCTTCCGAAAAGCTTAGCGTTAAAAGTAAGTTTTTTTTCTTGTTCAGGGTAAAGGTCTTCTAATGTTATTCTCTCGTGTAAAGTTGTTTCCGGCAGAGAAAGAGGGGGATAATTAAAAAACAGCTCCGGGTCTTTTAATACAACAGTACCGGTATTTCTAATGGTTACGGTATAACTTACTTCCTCTCCGGCTTTTGCCGTTTCCGGGCGCGAGACACTGATCTCAACTCTGGTTTTTGGCAGAATAAAGTTTATAACCCCGATAATAACTACCACGACTAATATAAAAGACAATACCGTAATCACCAGAGCCATTTGCTCCGATGCTCCTCGAGTCCTGAAAGAAGATATGATTGATGCAAATTTTTCTTTAATCGCCTGAATCATATTTTTATTTTATTATATTTCTAATTACATTTTTTACAAGTCAAGCAGTTGATGGACTTTACAGCGGAAGGATTATTTCTTTTGCCCCCCTTTCAAAAAAGAACCAGTAAATAAAAGCTAACAATAAGACAAGGAGAATTATAATTAATCCTCTAATTAAGATTTTTTCAAAAGGCTTTGGTTTTTCATCGGGTGGCTTGGGAATGATTGTATCCGGGGTGGCCTTTTCAGTACTTAAAGTCTTATTATCGTAAGTTTTATCGGCGGAAGGGAATTTGTTTTTTTCGAATTCTCTTCTTTCTTGGGGTGGTGTTGGCGGAGCGGGTGGAGGCGTTCGCGATTTTATTTCCTCTAACGATTCTATAATCCTTTTTCTTATTTTTTCGGTTTCTTCCTCTTCTTTTTCTTTCACCTTTCTTAAGGCTTCTTCTACTGCCTTTTTTTTCTTTTCAACCCCTTCTTTGAAATCTTCTTCTTTAGTTTCTTTTTCAATTTCTTCAATCTCTGGCCCGATTTCTTTTTTAATTTCTTCTTCAGTTTTTATCTTTGATAGTTTTTCTCCGGTTTTTTCAGTAGAATAAGTTAAAGAACCAGTTTCTTCCGGTTCCGGAGTTTCAGTTTCGGGGCGTTGATGGATTTTTTCTTTTTCAAGCTCTGGGGTTATCGTGTCGGGACGAGAAGGAGGTTTAGTCTTTTCTGGTTTTTGAATCTCCTCTGCTGTTATGGGTTTTATCGGAATTTCTACTTTTTCTTTCTCTTCTCTTTCTGCTTCCTTTTCCTCTTCTCCTCCTTTTTTCTTAGCTTGCTCGGCCACTCTTTCTTCCGCTTGAGGGGTTTCAGCTAAGGCCATTAAATTTTTAATATTTACTCCTCTTTCTCTTAATTTCTCCAGAGAGGCGTTAATTTTTTCATCTTTTTCTCTCACTTCTTTTATTTTTACTTTCAACTTTTCCATTTTAAGCTGAAAATCTTCAAGCTCTTGCTGGCTTTCTTCTACCTCTTTTACTATTTGCCATTTTTCTTTTTCCGTTTTCCTTCTTTCTTTTTCAGCCTCCCTCCTTTTTATTTCAATTTCTTTTTTTTCTGTCAGGTTAGTGCTTGCTTCTTCCATTTTTTCAAGCGATTCGACTTCTTCCTCCAGGGATTTTTCAATTTCTAAAGTTTCAGCTAAGGCTTTTTCATTTTTTTCTTTTTTATTAGTTAAAACCTCAAGTTTTACCTCGTCTGATACCTTTTGATCGTTAATCAGCTTTAGTTCTTTATCCAGGCTTACTCTTTTCTCTATCAGATCTATCGCTTCTTTTTTATTTATAATATATTCAATTTCTTTTTTAATCTTTCTTTCTTTTTCTATAAGCTGGCCTTTTTTGAATTCTGTTTTTCCTATTTCTTTCTGAAGGTTGGCAATCTCTTCCTCTATCTGCCATTTTTTTTCCTCAACCTTATCTTTTTTTTCTTCAACCTGCCATCTTTTTTCCTCTATTTCCTTTTTCTTTTTAAAGGGGGCTTTTTTTTCTGCCTCCTCTATTATTCTTTTTTCTTTTTTTATTTCATTCTCTTCTGCGATAATTGGCGCCAGAATTTCTTTTTTAATTCTTTCAATTTCAAGCAAAAGCCTGGATTTTTCTTCTTCAATCGGCTTTTTTGCTTCTGAGACTTCGATTAATTTTTCGCATAACTGTCTTTCGTTTTTGCTTAACTCTTCTTTTTTTTGTCCTAATGGGGACATGTTTCTTTTTCTTTCCTCTTCTTCTTTCTTCTTCATCTCTTCCTCCTTTCTTTTTCTTTCCTCTTCTTCTTTCTTCTTCATCTCTTCCTCCTTTCTTTTTCTTTCCTCTTTTTTTT
>Ga0209498_1000807_pt1 | contig 19335 bp, 15 predicted proteins | sample WalLakDeSediment_FD_184131 | JGI IMG/M metagenome (GOLD analysis project Ga0209498, IMG submission 184131) | Lake sediment microbial communities from Walker lake, Nevada to study Microbial Dark Matter (Phase II) - Walker Lake 11/02/13 Deep... | ecosystem: Environmental > Aquatic > Freshwater >... | reverse complement strand
TGTGGACGGGCAGCAGGTCGTAATCGTCCATAATCTGCACCAGATATGCCGTACCCCGGTTGCGCATGCGGTTTTGGACGGGATCGTAAGTTGTGATCTCCTTGCGCATCCGTGCGCCGGTCTGCGTAAGCCGGTCGAGGTCGGCGGGGTCGTTCGCGTCGCCTTTGAACGGCGCGGTGCGTACCACCAGCGCCTTGATGCGCTTGTCGCGGAAGACTGTGCCGATGCCGCCGCGTCCGGCTTGTTTGTAGCGCAGCGCCTTGCGTTTGCGGTCGTAGAGGCTGAAGTTGAGGCAGCCCATCCGCGCGTGCTCCGAGCCGCGCCCGGCGGTGACGAACGACAGGAACGGTTTGTCCGCGTCGTCCGGGGCGAAGCGTTCGAGCAGCCACGGCCCTAGCTCGTGCGTGTCGGTGGGGCAGTCCTCCGGCGCGGCGAGCAGGCGCACCACACCCGCCGGCCCGTCCACGTAGACGATGACATCGTCCTCCGCCTTGCCCTGCACTTCGATGGCGTCCCAGCCGGCGAACTTGAGGTATGGGCCGAAGTGCGCGCCCACGTTGCTGTCGATGACGATGTCCGTAAGCGGCGAGATCGTCGCCACGATGGACTTGCCGGAGCCGGGATACTGCGTGATGCCCCCGCACGGACCGGAGGCGATGACGATCTCGTTCTCGGGCGAATCCCAGTGCGTGTCGTCGTCCACGCCGTGCCACAGCAGCCACAGATCGAAGCCGCGCCCGCCCGTAAATTTCTCCTTCATCTCTTCCGTGACCGGTTTTGCGGCGATGTTGCCCCCTCCCACATCGATGTAAAGCGTCTGTCCCACGTATCCCCGCTCAATCGCCGGAGCGGCATAAGCAAACTCACTCAAAACGTGCAATGTATCTTTTGACATTGTTCCCTCCTACGAAAATTGGGATTAGGGATTAGGGATTAGGGACTGGGGAGTGGGGACTGGGAACTAGGAATCAGGCTAATCATCACCCAATCCCTAATCCCCAATCACCAATCCCTAATCACTAATTCCCCCTCCGGTCTGTTGCCTTCATGCCTAATCTGTACTATAGTTGAGGGTGGAGGATTTGGCAATGTTAGAACGTCATCATATTGAACGCGAGATTTCCCCAACCGCGCGCCTTGTGCGGGGCGCGATTGTGGGGCTGGCGTTCGTGGTGCGCATCGTCGCGCTGGATGCGCAGGGCCTCTGGCGCGACGAGGTGGATCAGTGGCGCTTCGCCTTGCAGCCGTGGGGCGAGATGCTGCGGAACTTCACCCGTCCAGGCTGGAATGGCCCGCTCTATTCGCCGTTGATGCGCGTGTGGATCGCGCTGACGGGCGAGTCGGCGTTTGCAATGCGCTATTTTTCGCTGGTGTGGGGCGTGGTGAGCGTGGCGCTATTGTACGTGCTGGTGAGGCGGTTGGTTGGTGAGCGCTCGGCGCTATGGAGCGCGCTGTTGCTGGCGCTATCGCCGTACATGGTGTGGTACGCGCAGGAAATCAAGATGTACACGTGGGCGCCGATGCTGGTGTTGCTGGCGCTCTACGCGCTGGATCGCGCTTGTGTCCGGCCAAGTCGCGGGTGGTGGGCGACGGTACTGGTCGCCACGACGCTTGCCTTCTACAGCCATCTCCTGGCGGCGCTGTTGATCCCCGTTGAGGTGTTGTGGTTTTGGCTGCATCCACGACGGCAGAAGCGCGCGTGGGCGGGTGGCGCGGTCACGCTAGGACTGCTGACGCTCCCCTACCTGCCGATGCTGCGCTGGATCGCACCGCTGCTGCTTGCCGAGCGCGAGACCGGCTATCCGGCCTATTCTCTAGGGCAAATGATGGTGACGCTGTTCAGCGGGTGGACGCTGGGCATCGCGCAGAGCCTTTCCGGTGGCTTTCTGCCGCTCTACAGCGTGCTCTTTCTTGGGGTGATGGCGTTGATGGGAGTAGCGGTGCTGGCGTTGCGCAAACGCACTGCGACGTTAGCGCAAGTGTGGGTGTGGATGCTCGTGCCGCTGTTGCTACTGTGGTTGGTCTCACTGCGTGGCCCGATTTTCACCGACCGCTATCTCATCTGGGCTGCGCCGGCCTTCTACGTGCTGGCGGGGGTGGGGTTGGCGACGGTCCTCGATCGCTGGCGTTGGCTGTTTGTCATCCTGCTATTGCAGACGTTGGCGCTCAACGGTGTGAGCCTCTATCGCCAGGCTACGATCCCTATAAAACCGCAGTTTCAACTGGCGACACGCCACATCGAAGCCTCCCGCGTGCCTGGGGAACTGCTGTTGTTCCAGATCCCCTACAACCACCACGTTGTGGGGTTCTACGCCGAGGCGCCGTTGGACCCGTGGGCTGAAGCGCCCTTCACCAACTGGCGGCGGGAGGATGGCAGTTATCACGTCCACATGCCGTATGTCGATAGGGAAATGGCAGCGCTGACCGCCGCTTACTCCGGCGTGTGGCTTGTGTACTCTGAGGTCGGGCTGTGGGATGACCGGGAACTGGTCAAGCAGTGGCTCGATAGCCACGCGCGCCTGGTTGAACACCAACCCTACGTCGGCGTGGAGGTCTTTCACTACGTTGGTGGGGTCTTGTCAACGGATTGAACGGATTTTTTGCCATTCGCCATTCGCTATTTGCCATTTTCAGGGAGGATTTTCGATGTTACGCCGCTTGCTCAGACTTTTTCCGCCGGAGACATTCGCCCCGATCCTGCTCGCCGTGGTGGTGGGGCTAGGGGTGGGGTTGGGGATGGCGATCTACCAATGGTTGCTCGATGCAGTCCGCGAGGTGGCATTTGGGCCTGTACAGAGCGCGTTCAGCTTCTTGGGGCGGTACAGCATCATCGTGATCCCGGTGATTGGCGGATTGCTTGCCGGCCCACTGCTGCACCATTTTGCCCGTGAGACGAAGGGGTACGGCGTCCCGGAGGTGATGGAAGCGGTCGCGCTGCGTGGGGGGCGGATTTCGCCGCAGATCGTGACGAACGCGCTGGCTTCAATCCTCACGATTGGAACGGGTGGTTCGGCGGGCCGGATCTCGCCGGTGGTGCAGATTGGCGCGGGATGGGGATCGCTCGTGGGGCGCGTCCTGCGCCTCTCGCCGGAGCGTCTGCGCAATCTGGTGGCCTGTGGCGCGGCGGCGGGCATCGCAGCGACGTTCAACGCGCCGATTGCCGGGGTCTTCTTTGCCCTGGAAGTAATTCTGGGTGAGATGGAGACCCGCGCGCTGTCGACGATTGTGGTGGCGGCGGTTACGGGGAGTGTGGTCGGGCGCTATTTCTTCGGTGACCGGGCGATCTTTTCGATTCCCGATTATGCGCTGGTGGACACGACCGAACTGCTGCTCTACGTGGGTCTGGGGTTTGCGGGCGCGCTTGCCGGCGTGCTCTTCGTCCGTGCGTTGCAATGGGTGACGCGCCTTTTCCAGCGTTGGCAGGTTGCAGAAGTCTTCGCGCCGGCGTTGGGCGGGCTGGCTGTCGGGCTGCTGGGCGTTTTCTTCCCCCAGGTGTTGGGTATGGGCACGCAGACGATCGAAGCGGCGCTTCAAATACGATTGCCCTGGCATTTGATGCTAAGTTTGTGCTTCGTGAAGATTCTGGCGACGTCATTCACACTGGGATCGGGGGGCGCGGGCGGTATCTTCGCGCCGGCGCTGTTCATCGGCGCGATGCTTGGGGGCGCGTATGGCGCGCTGATCCACTACTGGCTGCCGGACGTCGCCTCGGCGTCGGGCGCGTACGCGCTGGTAGGCATGGCGACGGTGTTCGCCGCTGCCGTCCGCGCGCCGATCACCGCCGTGCTCATCATCTTCGAGATGACGCGCGACTACCGCATTGTGTTGCCCCTGATGCTGGCGACGGTGCTCAGTGTCGTCGTCGCCTCATTGTTGGAGGCGGAGAGCATCTATACCAAGAAGCTCGTCAGCGAGGGTGTCGACCTGCGTGCGTTCCGTGAGTTCAACGTGATGCGCTCGATCACGGTGGAGGAAGCGATGACGCCGCTTTCCGCATTGACGACCGTGACGACAACCATGTCTCTGCGCGAACTGGCGCAGCGCTTCGAGACGACGCGCCTGCGTGGATTTCCGGTCATGGATGCGCGCGGCGCTCTGTACGGCATCGTCACTCTTGCGGACTTCCGGCGCGGGCGGCAGATAGAGGCGTGGGAAGAACGTCCGGTGGCGGATATCTGCACAGCCGATCCTCAGGTGGTGTTTCGCGATGAGAACCTCGAAGACGCCTTGCACGCTTTCGGGGCGACGGGCGTAGGGCGCATCCCGGTGGTGGCGCGTCACGACCCGCGACAATTGATTGGCTTGTTGCAGCGCGAGGACGTCATCCGCGCTTACGCCCGCGCCACGCGCGATCTCGAGGAGCGCCGTCGACGCGCCGAGTTGTGGCAGATGCAGCGCGAATCTATGACGAGGCTGGTCAAGTTCACGTTACACCGGGGCGACGCGGCGGCGGGAAAGAAACTGGCCGAACTGGCGCTTCCGCGGGAATGTCTGTTGGTCTCGATCCGGCGCGGCGGGCAGACGTTGGTACCGCGCGGTGAGACGCGCTTGCTGGCCGGCGATAACATCGTCGTGATGACATCTCCATCCTACGATGAGACGATTCGCGCGTTGTTGGCGCATGGGGCCACATCTGACCTTGCAAAGGGTTCAGAGGACTGATTTTCGCACAGTTTTCTTGTAAGTCCTCGCATCAAGGGATGCACAACACCTGCCCCGTGTTGATGAAGTGCAGGTTGTAAATGCGGTTGGCGCGCGCGATGTCCCAGATGTTGGCCCCGTAGCGCAGCCCAATCGCGGTGAGGGTATCGCGTGGCTGGACGACGTGGTGGGCGCGGCAGCCGGGCGCGGGTGGGGGAACCGGTGCGGGGATCAGACTTGGTGCGAATTGCCGCTCTGCTGTCGGGCCGGGTGGAGGCGTCCACGGCGCATAGGGAATCGCCAGATGATTGCCGGCGTGAATCCGCCGTGGGTTGATCGTGGGGTTACATGCTCCGATCGCATACGGGTTGGTCGCGTAGGCGCGGGCGATGGCGTAGAGCGTTTCTCCACGCCTGACGATGTGGTACCCCTGAACGGTGGCGCAGTTGTAGCCGGATGGTGGTGCAAACGGAGGTTGCGGCGCTGCGGTTGGCGGCGGGGCTGGCGTCGCAGGCACCGGGGTTGGGGGAACCGGCGTGGGCGGCGGGTCACTTACACTTCCGGCCTGCACGACAACCCGTCCATTCTGAACAGGGCTAGCGATGCCCTGCCCTCCTTGATCGGCCAGATGAAGGTTATCGATTCTGATGTCGGATGCTCCGCTGCCTATAGCCCTGAAGGTGAAGCGCAGCAAGGCGCCGCTGCCACTGGCCGGCGGGGTAGGCGAGATCTGCTCCACGGCGTAGTCGATGACGCCGTTGCTGACATCGTTCACCGGTTCGTAGTCTGGCTTCAAAAAGCCGCCTGCTGCCACCTGTATACCCGGTCGCGCCGGATCCGCATCCACGACTTCGAGCAGATGGGGATCGAACACGATGTTCAGTTCGATGCGGTAAAGGTTGGCGATGTTTTCTACCTGTAACGTCACGTCGACCGTCTGCCCCACATACACCGTCACATTGTCCGGGATGATCCTGATGCGCGTGGCGTCTTGGGCGAAGACGCCGCCTGCCCACATCCCGACCATCGCGAGCGCCAGCATTGCGCCGATCCACTTACGGGGGAGGATATGCTGCTTCATCGTTATCGCCCTCCTGTTTGTTGCGCCTCGGTGTGCTTGATCACCGCGGTTAATTTTTATATGTGATTTGTAGTTGAAACGTCATCATTATTATTATAAGATGTTTTCGTAAGATTGCACATTGCAAATCGGTAACAAACGCGTGACAATGGGAGCGGCGTTTCAGAAGCCCGCTCCTACCTTGTCTTTTCCTGAAAGCCGGGTAAAATGCCCGCACGAGTCATTGTTGGAGAAGAACGATGCCAGTCACATATCATGAACTACGTCAGGAGCTTTTAGAACAGGAGCGCCAACTTATCGTGCAGTTGGAAACCACCGCGCGTACTGTCCGTGAGGATGGGGTGGGGTACAGCAATCACATGGCCGATGTTGGTACGGAGGTCTTCGAGCAAGCGCGCGATGTCTCTTTAGCGCGCCAACTCAAGCGTTCTCTGGAAGATATCGAGCGCGCTTTGCAGAAGTTCGACGATGGCACCTATGGTATTTGCGAAGCCTGTGGCACCATTATCGAGCTTGCCCGTCTGGAGGCGTTGCCTTCCGCGCGTATGTGTATGCAGTGCCAGTCCCGCCGCGAAGGGACGCGATGAGGGGTGCGCTTCGTAGCCGTCTCCTGCTGTGGGGCGGAGCGGCTTTTGTGGTATTGCTTGACCAGCTTTCCAAGTTGTGGGTCGTGCAGAATTTGCCTGCTTATACCCCGGTGGACTGGATTCCGCAACTTGCCCCTCTGTTTTCGTTCACCTTTGTAAAGAATACCGGCGTCGCTTTTGGCCTCTTTCCGCAGTTGGGCGGCATCTTTACGGTCTTGTCGGCGCTCGTCATTGTTGGCATTCTTGTCTTTCACCACGCCATTGCCGGAACGGATATGTGGGTCCATGGCGCTTTGGGTTTGGTGACCGGTGGGGCGCTCGGCAATTTGATCGATCGCCTGACACACGGTTACGTTGTTGATTTTATTGACGTGAACTTCTGGCCGCTGCGCCAATGGCCGGTCTTCAACCTCGCCGATTCTGCCATTGTGGTGGGTGTGACGATTTTGCTCCTCGATGCTTTTTTCGTTGGCCAAAAGGAGAAAGCATGAGCGAAGCTTTTATGGATGAAGACCCCCAGGTTTTAACGCGCCCGGACGTGAGCGCGCCTGCGTTTCCCGCGATTCTCAGCACGTTGACGGTGCTGTACGAGGATGAAGCTGTGCTCGTCGTCGAAAAGCCGGCCGGTGTGCCCATGCATCCCGCCTCGCATCCTGCGCGCCACACAAGTCTTCACGCGCCGTCCCAAAACCTGGCGCAGCAGTTGATCGAGCATTACCCGCACGTGGCTCACATCGGTGGCGCGGGCCGCGCCGGCATTGTGATGCGCGTTGAGGAGGAGGTCTCCGGCGCCGTGTTGGTCGCCAAGGATGAAGAGGCCTATCGCCTGCTGCAGCGTCACCTCAAGCGCGACCGCGTGGAGAGCCTCTACACCGTGTTGGTGGAAGGGCGTTTGACCGGTCAGGACGTGATCGATCAACCCATCGGTAACGTGAAGCGCGCCCGCCGGCGGTTGGCTGTGGCGCGCGAGGGGCGTCCGGCGCAGACCGGATATCGCGCGCAGCGCCATTACGTAGATGAGAAGCGCGATTACTCGTTGCTGGAAGTGCGCCCGCAGACCGCTCGTTTGCACCAGATTCGCGTGCACCTTTCGTGGTACGGCTTTCCCCTGGTTGGCGACCGCGTCTACGGTTCGCGCCAGCAACCGCTGTTGCCCGATCGTATTTTCTTGCACTTGAGCGTGCTGGCCTTTCCGCACCCGCTTACCGGAGACGTCGTGCGTGTGGAATCGCCGCTCGCGCCCGAATTGCGCTCCGTTCTGCGTTACCTCACCCGCCAGAGAGGCCGGTAGTCGCTTAACGATTCAACATCCTTGATTCAATATCCTTGCGAAGGTTCAGAAACCTTCGCAAGGATGAAGCAAACTAACTTTCAACTTGAAACTTTCAACTATTTTACGGAGGCGTCAAGATGCGTGAACTAAACATTGCTGTGGTGCAAATGGAACCCGAGTTGGCGAGAATGGAAGCCAATGTCGGCAAGATGGCGGACTTCATCGCGCGGATTGCGACGGAGCAGCCGGTCGATGTGATCGTTTTCCCGGAGCTGTCGGTGACAGGTTATGAGGGCGGTCAGCGCTTCGCGCAGATGGCGCAGCGCGTCCCCGGCGCGGTGACGAACATCCTGGGGCAGCACGCCACCGAGTTCGGCGTCTACGTGCTTATCGGGATGGCGGTCAAGGAGAAGGTGGAGACGGTGCTCTACAACAGCGCCGTGCTCATCGGGCCGGATGGCGGCGTCGCGGGTGAGTACCGCAAGGTTCACTTGCAGGCCGAAGAGCGCCTGGTGTTCCGCCCTGGTTACAAGATTGCGCCCGTCGAGACCGAAGTGGGTACCATTGGCCTGATGTGCGGGTGGGATTTAACCTTCCCTGAGATCGCGCGCAACCTGGTGCTCGATGGCGCGGAAGTGCTGCTACTCCCGGCGGCGTGGCAGGCCAAAGACGCCGATATGTGGCGCACCCTGTTGGTCGCGCGCGCCTACGAGAACGATGTCTTCATTGCGGGAGCAAACCGGATCGGTGATGAACCGTCATACACCTTCGCCGGGCAAAGCGCGATCCTTGCACCAACAGGCGAGGTGCTGGCGGCGCTCGAAGAACCCGAAGAGGGCTACGTGGTGGTGCGGCTGGACTTGGACGAAATCCGCCGCCGCCGCGAGGAAACCCAAATCATGCTCGCCCGCCAACCCGGCTCTTACCGCTCGATTGTGAAGAAATACTGACTTGCTTGAAAGAAGCCAAAAACCGGGATCTTGTCACAATCCCGGTTTTTTTATCAGCAGATTGAGCAGATTAAGCAGATTCCCCCCCGTTTCGACTGCCCAACTACTGACAAACCTGTCTACCGTCTACCATCTACCGGCTTGTCATAAATCCGGTACGTGCGGTAGAGCTGCCCGTGCAGGTTGGCGGCAGTCTGGCGCATCGGGATGTTGCTTTCGAGCACCCACGAGAACTCGATGTGCGTGTAACCGCGTTGAAAGGCGGTCTTCAGGTTTTCCAGCGCGAGGATGGCGTCCAGACCGCGCCCGCGATACTCTTCGATGAAGCCGCCGGCAAAGGCCCGTAGTGTGGTGACGCACTTGCGCACCTTCCACCAGTAAAACATTTTCGCCAACGACCACCAATCGGGCACGCCAGGACGGGGATAGGCGCGATGGAGCGCCTGGTTGACGTCCGGCAGTGGCAAACTGGCCCCGATGCTGCGCCCATCCTTTTCGCCAAACAGCACCGTATGCCTGTCGATGACGGGTTTGAGCGCGCCAATCTCGTGGGCAAGTTCGGCGTCGGTGAGCGGCACGAATCCCCAGTTCTTCGACCACGCGGCGTTGTACAACTCTTTGAAGAGCCGCGCGTCGTTGTCGAAGTCGCGCATATTGATGGGGCGGATGGTGAACCCTTCGATCCGGTCACGCGCTTTTTGGGCGACGCGCAGCACCTTAGGGTTAAGGCCCGTGCCATCCGGTTTAATCGACCCCATGTCGGACAGATAAGCGTAGAGGTCTTGCGCTTTTACGTAGCCTGCACTTTCGATGAAGTCGGCGTAGTAACGTGGGTTGTACGTCAGCATCATCACAGGCGGTCCGTTCCATCCATCGACCAGCAGGCCGCACTCCTCGTTCGTCGAGAAATTCATCGGCCCGCGCAGGGTGTCCATCCCCTCGCTGCGGACGAAATCCTCGGCGGTGGCCAACAGCGCGTGGGCGGCCTCCTCATCCTTGAGCACCTCGAACAGCCCGAAAAAGCCGACTTTGTCATTCCAGTAGGCGTTGTGGTTGTGATTGATGATGCCCGCAATCGTGCCGACGATTTTACCGTCGCGCTGCGCTGTGAAGTAGCGCACCTTAGCGTGTTGGTGGAAGGGATGCTTTTCCGGATCGAGAAACGTCATACGTTCCGAGATGAGCGGGGGCACCCAATAGGGATCGCCTTTGTAGACGTCCCACAAAAAACGAATATAAGCCTTGCGCTCTGCGGCAGTCTCCGCAGGCTGGATCACCAACTTGCCGGGCATAATAAGTCCTCCTTAAAACAGTCTGGTCGTCGTTAGTCGGATAGTCGCGTCAATGACGAAAATCAGGACTTACGCAGGTTACTGAATTTTACCGCCGAGAACGCAGAGAGCGCAGCGATTGTAAAGGCTCTCAGCGTCCTCGGTGGCCTCTGCGGTGAAAAATAGCCGCGTCTGCGAAAGTCCTAAAAGATAATAAGCTGGATTATAGCGTGTTCCACGATTAGAGCCAATACATCGCGCTAATACAGATCTAATGCTGAGCTAATCTTTTTCTAACGTGCATTGTGTATCATGAATCACGAATCATGAATCACCAATCACGAACTACCAATTCCCAATCCCCAATCCCCAATCACTAATTACCAATCTTTTATGGAGGCGTTATGGACCCAAATCGATATACCGAAAAAGCACAGGAGGCTTTGCTCCGGGCGCAGGGCCTGGCGAACGAGCGCGGCAATCCGCAGATCGATCCTGAACACCTGCTCCTGGCCCTCCTGGAACAGAGCGACGGCGTTGCGCCGCAGATCGTGTTGCGCGCTGGCGCCGATCCACAACGGCTGCGCGCCGACCTGGAAGGCGTCATCCAGCGGAAACCGCAAGCGCGCGGTGGCGCGGCGCAGGTCGCGCTGTCGCCTGCGCTGTCGCGCATCCTGCAGGCGGCGGAACGCGAGGCCGCCGGTCTGCGCGATGACTACGTCAGCACCGAGCACATTCTGCTGGCGATGGCCGATTCGAGCGCGGGTGACGTGGCGCGCTTCCTGGCCGCGCAGGGGATCAACCGCGAGGCTGTCTTGCGCGCGCTCACTGCGATCCGTGGTGGGCAGCGGGTGACGTCGCAGACTCCGGAGGGGACGTACAATGTCCTCGAAAAGTACGGGCGTAACCTCACGCAGCTCGCGCACCAGGGCAAACTCGATCCCGTCATCGGGCGCGACGAAGAAATCCGCCGTGTGATGCAGATTCTCTCGCGGCGCACCAAGAACAACCCCGTCCTCGTCGGCGACGCCGGGGTGGGGAAGACGGCCATCGTCGAGGGACTGGCGCAGCGCATCGTGCGCGGCGACGTCCCCGAAGGGCTGAAGGAGAAGGAGATCTTCCAACTCGACATGGGCGCGTTGATCGCCGGAGCCAAGTATCGCGGCGAATTCGAGGAACGCTTGAAGGCCGTCCTCAACGAGATCGCGCGCTCCGAAGGCAAACTCATCATGTTCATCGACGAAATGCACACCGTCGTCGGCGCGGGCAAGGCCGAGGGCGCGATGGACGCCGGGAACCTCCTCAAGCCGATGCTGGCGCGCGGCGAATTGCACACTATCGGCGCGACGACGCTGGACGAGTACCGCAAGTACATCGAGAAGGACGCGGCGCTCGAACGGCGCTTCCAGCCGGTCTATGTCGATGAGCCGGACGTGACGGACACCATCAGCATCTTGCGTGGCCTCAAGGAGCGTTATGACGCGCATCACGGCGTCCGCATCCAGGACGCGGCGCTGATCGCAGCGGCGACCTTAAGCGACCGCTACATCGCCGACCGGCAATTGCCCGACAAGGCCATCGATCTCGTGGACGAGGCGGCGGCCCGGCTGCGTTTGGAAATCGACTCCAAGCCCGCCGATTTGGATGAGATTGACCGCCGGGTGATGCAGTTGGAAATCGAGCGTGAGGCGTTGAAGCAAGAGAAAGATAAGGCCAGCAAAGAGCGGCTGAAGAAGTTGGAACAGGAACTCGCCAACCAGAAAGAGCAAAGCAACGCCCTCCGCGCCCGGTGGGAGCAAGAGAAAGCCATCATCCAGGAGCTTCAGGATATCCAGAAGCAGATGGAGGCGCTCAAAGTGGAGATCGAGCAAGCTGAGCGCAACAACGACTACGCAGGGGCGGCGCGGCTGCGCTATGGCCGCGCGCAGGAACTGGAACGCGACCTGGAAGACGCCGAAGCGCGCCTGACGCAGATGCAGGGCGACCAGCCTTTGCTGCGGCAGGAGGTCGGCCCGGAGGAAATCGCGCGCGTCGTCTCCAACTGGACGGGCATCCCTGTCTCGCGGCTGCTCGAAGGCGAGCGCGAGAAGCTGATGCGCATGGAGGACGAATTGCACAAGCGCGTCGTCGGGCAGGACGAGGCCGTGCGCGCCATCTCCAACGCTGTCCGCCGGGCGCGGGCGGGCCTGCAACCGCCGAACCGGCCCATCGGCACCTTCCTCTTCCTGGGGCCGACGGGCGTGGGCAAGACCGAACTGGCGCGGGCGCTGGCCGAATTCCTCTTCGACACCGAGGAGGCGATGGTGCGCATCGACATGAGCGAGTACCAGGAGAAGCACACCGTCTCGCGCCTCATCGGCGCGCCGCCGGGTTACATCGGCTACGACGAGGGCGGTCAACTGACCGAAGCCGTGCGGCGGCGGCCCTACAGCGTGCTGCTGCTGGACGAGATCGAGAAGGCGCACACGGAGGTTTTCAACGTGTTGCTGCAATTGCTCGACGAGGGCCGTTTGACCGACGGGCACGGGCGCACGGTGAATTTCACCAACACCATCGTCATTATGACGAGCAACACCGGCAGCCGGTGGATCAAGGACCTGGGACCCGAGGGCGCGCGTTCGCAGGTGATGGCGGAACTGGATCGCACCTTCCGCCCGGAATTCCTGAACCGCATCGACGACACCATCCTCTTCGGCAGCCTGACGCGCGAGGACTTGAAGGCCATCGTTGGCATCCAGGTGCGCGGGTTGCAGAAGCTGCTCCGCGAGCGCGGACTGGACATCGCGGTCAGTGACGCCGCCGAGGCATACCTGGCGGACGAGGGCTACGACCCGGTCTACGGCGCGCGCCCGCTCAAACGCGCGATCCAGCGTCACCTGCAAGACCCGCTGGCGCTGTCGGTGTTGGAAGGGCGCTTTACCGAGGGGCAGACGATTCGCGTGGATGTGGGGGAGGGCCGTTTGGTCTTTGCAACGTAGCGGATAGCTGCGGCTCGATTGTAAGGGAACAAAATCGGTGTGCATTACGTCTTTGATTATAGTTGCCCGAAAACTATAGCAGATCAAAGAGGTGTACCTATGAAAACCAAAGCTGTTAGCATCTTGTTGTGTATGGTGATAGTGTGTATCGCCGGCTGCACCGCTTCACCAGCTCCAGCACAGCCTACCGCTGAGTCAGGAATGCCCAATCCAGCCTCGGTCTACTGCGAGGAGCAGGGCGGTACGGTCGAGATCCGCACCGACACGGACGGCGGGCAGATGGGTGTCTGCGTCTTTGCCGACGGTAGCGAGTGCGAGGAGTGGGCCTTTTTCCGCGGCGAGTGTGCGCCCGCCATCGCCGATATGCCCAATCCCGCCTCGGTCTACTGCGAGGAGCAGGGCGGCACGGTCGAGATCCGCACCGACGCGGACGGCGGGCAGATGGGTGTCTGCGTCTTTGCCGACGGTAGCGAGTGTGACGAATGGGCCTTTTTCCGCGGCGAGTGCAGCCCCGGCGAAGCGACTCCGCCGGCCATCGTGCTGGACCGGGAAGCAGCCTACGCGGGAGTGCGCTTTCTCTACAACCAGGACATTGCCGCCAGCGTTGCCGGGGAGACCGTTGACGCCGAAGAGCATTGGGAGGTCATCCCAGAGCACATCGTATTGTCCTTCAGCGGGTACGCCTTGCCCGGTACGTTCCACGAACCCCGCATACACGTCTACCCCGTAAGCGAGTTCGCCAGCGGCGGCGGGATGGCGGACACTGTCGTGGCCCTGCGCAGCCTTCTGGATGGCGGTCAACTGCCGCCACCCGGCGGCGGCTTTGACGGCGCAACAATACCGTTTCTGCCGCCGTTCAATGCCGGGCAGCTTTTGCATACCCAGACCGCCTTTGTCAATTTCCAGAACGGGCGAGGGGTGCGTTTCCTGACCGAGTATGCGCAATACTATGCGCCGATCAACAACACCGACTTGTTCTACACCTTCCAGGGTCTGACCGACGACGGGCAGTTCTACGTGGCGGTAATCTTGCCGGTCGCTCATCCTTCTCTGCCCGCCGACGCATCACAGATTCCGGGGAGCGACCCCGACGCTTTCGCCAACACCTACGAGACCTACGCCAACGACATCGCTCTGGAACTTGCCGCGTACGGCGCGGCCGAGTTCGCGCCAAGCCTGGCGCTGCTCGACGCGCTTATCGCATCGCTCCAAGTGACTCCGTAGAGCGCCCAAGAGATGGACAACAGAGTACAAGGCCGGTTTGAAGGGCAGACGATTCGCGTGGATGCGCGCGAAGGCCGCCTGGTCTTTGCAACGTAGCGGGTGGTTTTTCCCGGAATGTGAATCCCGGCCCGGCGCACATGCGCCGGGCCGTTCGTTTTTGACTTTTTGCTAGAAATCGTATAGCATGAAGACGGATTGACACAAGGCGCTCCTTAACCCGGATGAACCGCAACGTAAAATGAGGAAACCGTAAAATATGTGAACATACACTGGGAAAGATAAATAATGCTTTAATCGGGAATGACAAATCTAGATAGTATTTCCTCAATCAGCAAAACTACAATCGGATGCATTGATTATGCCAGAACCATACACTGTTGAAGCTATGCTATTTGAAGTATTGACTCCGTTGGGTTTTTGGGTGCATGTAACCCGCCGTTATTGGTACCTGATCGTCAATGTCAAACATCCGGTGATGCAAGGCCAAGAGGAAAAAGTTAGGTACACGTTAGCGCATCCAGACGAAATCCGGTTGAGCCGCAGTGATCCGGCAGTATACTTGTTCTATACAATCGAACAAGTTGGTCGGTGGGTATGCGCCGTCGCAAAACGCGAGAACAATGAAGGATTTTTGATAACAGCATACCCTACCGATGCAATCAAAGAGGGAGAGAAAATATGGCCCAGGTAAAAGTTTATTATGATCGGGTTGGCAATACCTTGACTGTGTGGTTAGACGATCCGCAAAACGAATATATCTGTGAGGAAACGGGCGAGGAAGTGATTTTGATGAAGGATAAGCAGGGAAAGGTTATCGGGTTTGAGAAACTGAATTTTGTACAGACCGTTACGGAGCCTTTACCAGTTGCTTTTGAAATGGCAATGGCGTAAGCTGTGTTTGGGATTATGCAAAAATTGCGTTTGAGACACCAAACCGGGGCGCACTGCGCCCCGGTTTTTTTATTCGTATTGTATTTTGCCAGTAGCGTATCTTGCGCTATACTTGAATGTAAGGCTTATCCTAAACGGTCTGAAGGAGAAGCACGTTTGCTAGACGAGACTCAGTAGCTCTAATTTTGCTCGGCCTGGATCGTCAGATCCAGGACCAGAACGGGGATCTGGCGATCCCCTCGAAGCATTGTGTTACCTACCGAGACGCCACAAGCGGGTATCAGGGAATAGAATACATGAACTACCTCGACTTCGAAATCGAAATCGGCCCCGGCAGTGGGCTTGACTATCCCATAGCGGTGCTGCGTTCCCCGGCGGGCGAAACCCGCGAAACGATGCGCTTCCCCTTCGGCGAGTTGGAACTGGATAATCGGCTGAAAGATTTACAGATTGCGCTGTTGCGTTCTGGTGGCGGACGCCGTCTGGCGCTTTCGCAGGAGCAGCAGAGTGTGCAGGACTTCGGGCGCGCGCTCTTCGACGCGCTCTTGACCGGCGAGGCGCGTGGTCGCTACGACGTGAGCCTGCGAGACGCGGCGCTGCAAGGGCGCGGCCTGCGCCTCAAGCTGCGCATCAACGCGCCGGAGATGGCGGCCTTGCCCTGGGAATTTCTCTACGACGTCCGCAGCGCCGAATACGTCTGCCTCTCGCAGGAGACGCCGGTCGTGCGCTACCTGGAACTGCCGCGCCCGATCCAGCCCCTCACCGTGACCCCGCCGCTGCGCATCCTGGGCATGGTCGCCAGCCCGAGCGACGCGGGCGCGCTGGACGTGGCCCTGGAAAAACAGCGCGTGGAAACCGCCCTGCGCGACCTGCAAGCCGCCGGCCTGGTAGAACTGACCTGGCTCGAGGGCCAGACCTGGCGCGCCTTGCAGCAGGCGATGCGGCGTGGGCCGTGGCACGTCTTCCACTTTATCGGGCACGGCGACTTCGACGCATCGTCTGACGAGGGCCTGCTGTTGCTCTGTACGGAGGATGGCCGCGCGGAGCGGATGCACGCCACGCAACTGGCCCGCATGTTGGCGAACCATCGCACCTTGCGCCTGGCGCTGCTCAATGCCTGCGAGAGCGGGCGGGGCAGCACGCGCGACCTCTTTTCCAGCACGGCCTCCATCCTCGTGCGGCGCGGCATCCCGGCGGTGCTGGCGATGCAGTACGCGATCACCGACCGCGCCGCGATCGAATTTGCGCGCACCTTCTACGACGCTTTGGTGGATGGCCTGCCCGTGGACGCCGCCGTCGTCGAAAGCCGCGTGGCGATCAGCCTGGCCGTCCACAACACCGTGGAATGGGGCACGCCCGTGTTGTATATGCGCTCGCCGGATGGGCTCCTCTTCAAGATGCAGGATGCAGGAAGCAAGACAGATGTAGCCGCGATTTCCAAATCGCGCCCCGCCGACGCCCAATACCCCCCTCTCATACCACAACCCGCAACCCGTATCCCACAACCCATAACCCCAAACCCGCAACCCTCTCGCCCCCCCTTCGAGCCGGAGATGGTCCTCATTGACTTCGGGGAGTTTTTGATGGGCAGCGATCCGCAGCAGGACTGGGATGCACGCGACAATGAACAGCCACAACACATACTCTACTTGTTGGAGTATTGGATCGCCAAAACGCCCGTTACAAACGCGCAGTACGCGGCGTTTGTGCAAGCTACGGGCCACAGAGCGCCGAGGCATTGGCAGGCGGGCGAGATGCCGCAGGGTAAGGACACGCATCCGGTAGTGGCCGTAACCTGGCATGACGCGCTGGCCTATTGCAAGTGGCTGGCAGAGGCGACCGGCAAGCCTTACACCTTGCCGAGTGAGGCGGAATGGGAGAAGGCCGCGCGCGGGCCGGCCCTCCTGAGCGAGGGGCGGTTTTACCCGTGGGGGAATACGTTCGATAAGAGCAAGTGCAACATCAAGGAATCCGGCATCAACGATACGACACCCGTAGACAAGTACCCGCAGGGTGCGAGTCTTTACGGTGTGCTGGATATGGCGGGTAACGTGTGGGAATGGACGCGGAGCTTGTGGGGGCCGTGGGATGGCAAGAATTACAGTAGCGCCAGATTACAGTTCACGTATCCATATAAGGTCGATGATGGACGGGAAAATCTTGAAGCCGACGACAATTGGCTCCGGGTGTTGCGGGGCGGGTCGTTCCGCAGTAATCGAATCAGCGCCCGCTGCGCGTACTGCGGCAGGGGCAACCCGCTGGGCAGGTACACGTACTACGGTTTTCGGGTGGTAGTCTCCCCACCGCGCGCGTAGCGCGCGCCTGTGGCGTTTTTTGCCACAGGCCTTTGCTCTTTGGTCCTTTGCACTTTGTATCTTTGGAATAGAGATGGACAAGCATGGATGTGCGTCAAACGCAAAACCGTGGCAGGCCGCAGGTCCCGTCCGCGCGAAGCGCGTCGATTTTTTTACGTTTTTCGCAACTGTGTTGAATTTTCTCTGCGTCTCTACGTTAGAAGCACCCTTTTTTCAGGAGCGTCATTGATGAACATAACGATCGAGACCGACTTTTCACAGTATGCCAATCAAACGCTGAGCTTCTGTATTCACTATGAGAGTGATGAGGCTCACGTTGCGTTGACCATGCCTGCCTTGAAAGTCAAAAATGGCGTTGAGGTCAAGGGCTTAACTGTCACCGATGAGAGAGGGCAGGACGTGCCCTTTACAATCGCAGATGACACGCTATCGATTGATGCTCCATCCTTCGAGGTCGCCTACGCCATCCAGACCCGCTATGCCGAATGTGTAGGCAGTGATAAAGAAGTCGATTTTGTTTACCCCTTTGTCAACGCCGAAGAAATCTTCATCGGCTCGGGCGTCATCGCCTATCCGTCCCATATCAGGGACTTGGATGAGAAAATCCACGCGGAGTTTCGGGTGCTAAACCTGCCTTCAGGCTGGCAGATGTTTTCCAACCTCACTTCAGGCAGTATCAGTCCGGCAGTATTGGATACTTTCTTTGTCTATTGCGCCGTGACGCAAAACCTCTCTCAGCATGTTTTCAGTGGCGTGCATGGGCAAATCGTTTTTCAGCTATGCGTCCAACATGGAAAAAACATCCCGATGACGCCAGAAGACCTGTGGCAATACCTGGACACCTATGTCCACTGGCTCGAACAGCACCTTGTTCCTTTACGTCATCTTCAGGAAATTAAACTGCTCATTTTGCAGGCCCCGGCCAACTTTGCGGAGTTGGCGAATGATCGCTCATTTGCAACAGGGGAGAACATGGTAGGGGGGATCGTTACTTATGCGCCGGTTGACCCCCAGTACGTGCAACGCCGGTTCAGGTATGATACCTACAGCGACCTTTTGTATCATGGCTTAACGCACGAGCTTATGCATTACTACACGACGACAGTGTGGCAGGGCAAATACAAATCCGTGTTGTATCCCGCCGCCGATTGTCCGCCTGCGCACGCGCGCCTAATCGGGGAGTCCCTCAACATCTATTTTCACGAGCCGTATGTCCAGCGCTATTTTTGGGGTTCGGATGAACAGTTCGTCGTTGAAACAGTGGCGCGGGCTATTCAAATCGAACAAGACAGGCAGCAGCCTCACCCTTTGCTCAGCCTATTTCTGCTGGATACATATCTCCGTAGTATGAAGCGTTCTCTGTTGGCGCTTTTTCGTTGTATGCTGGAACGGCAACAAAGCCGGTGGCGCCCTTATCATTCGCTAGAGTTGCTCTTTGATGTAGCGCGGGAAGACCTGGGAATAGCGCTACCGGTTGAGTACAGAGAAATGTTATTGGGAATGAGAACGGCAGATACAGCGATGATCGAAGCAGCACTTCATCAACGGGGTTATGTGCTCATACAAACTCGGGACAAGTACCGGGTAGAAAAGCAGACGTAAGTTTCGGTCGCCGCGCCGCTGTGATCAGGCGATCAGCCGGCGCGTTGGTGAACCAAAACGCAAATCGGGGCGCAGCGCGCCCCGATTTTTGTATGTAGGTTGACCGTTTACTCGATGTGACTATACCCCGACGCCTTCGCGCCGCAAATGGGACATTCATCGGGCGGGTGGGGGCCGGCGTGGGTGTGTCCGCAGGTGTTGCACACCCAGTACTCGACGTCTTCGCCCTCTTTGCCCAGGTTTTCGAGCGCGGCGTGATACATCTTTTCGTGGATCTTTTCCACTTCCACGGCGTAGTGGAAGGAGCGTTCCGCCGCGGTGTGGCCTTCGGCTTGCGCGTCGGCCAGGAATTCGGGGTACATGACGGTGACTTCGTAGTTCTCCCCGCCGATGGCAGCCTGTAGGTTCTCCGCCGTGGACTTGATCTCGCCGAGCACGCGGAAGTGGTTGTGCGCGTGGACGGTTTCGGCGGCGGCGACGGCGCGGAACAGTTTGGCAACCTGGGGATAGCCCTCGCGGTCG
>Ga0209498_1000804_pt1 | contig 19382 bp, 38 predicted proteins | sample WalLakDeSediment_FD_184131 | JGI IMG/M metagenome (GOLD analysis project Ga0209498, IMG submission 184131) | Lake sediment microbial communities from Walker lake, Nevada to study Microbial Dark Matter (Phase II) - Walker Lake 11/02/13 Deep... | ecosystem: Environmental > Aquatic > Freshwater >... | reverse complement strand
TCATTCTTCTTTAATATTGACTGTTTTATATTTAAGTTAAACTTATTAATAATCATACAGAGTAATAAATGAATAAAGGTAAACATACCTGCATACTCTAACCAATATGAAAACATTGGCAAAGTTCCTTCAATATTAGGTATTAATTGATAAAGTATTGCAGATAACCAACCAGTTAATACTTCTGCTAAAGAGAATATAAATAACATTATCATAGAACCATAAAATAACATACCTAAGAAACCAAACTCTCCTTCTTGCTCTGCATAGTAAGAAATCATTAAAGTTGAACCTATAAACACTAAATAGCCTAGTAACCAGTATAAGTCAAACCACATAGAAAGCCCTGCGTTTGCTTCTGCAGTAGTATCAATAGTATTCATAACACTAGAACTAATTATCCCTGAACTATTCGCAGTCAAAGAATAATCATGTATTCCTGAAATAATATAATCGTTATTTACTCCCCATACTAAGATAGCAATAAATAGAAATATAATAGAAACAAAACTATAAATTGCAACATAACCTAAAATATCTCTATTCATCTTAACCTCCTCGCTAAATTCAAACTTGCGTCAATCATTGTAATCTTTTTCTTTTTTGATTTTACTTTCTTATTTTCCTTACTTTGTAAAACTATCTTTTCTTTTAATATTAGTTGATATAAACTTGGAGATATATAAGTTAATACTTTTCTCATTTTTTAACTCCTTGACCTATTATTTGGTAAACATCTTTTCTAACTTCTTTGCCCTTCAAAGGAATGTCTAAAAAGTCTGATATGAAAGCAGATCCAAATAATAACACATTTATAGGTATTATTACGAATCCTAGTATAGCAAACATTACACTATAAGCAGAAACTAATATTATTAAAATTGTATCTATACTTACTTGGGGGTACATTAGAAATATAGTTAATGGAAACATAAACATAAACACTTTAGAACATATAAACATAATCCCTTTAATATATCTTACTGCAAAATAAGGAGACTTCTCCCTCTTATTAAAGTTAGAAACAAAAATAAAACATGAAACAAATAAACCAACTATAAGAGCAAACTTTCCAAAAAATTCAAAATTAGTCATAACTATATTTTGCATTTCTGTAGATAAGCTTGAGTAACTCATAGTTTTGTATTATTTTGTTTATTTATAAAATTACCTAATTTTTAGGTATTAGTGTTTTTATCAGGCTAGTTTCTTCTGCCTTCTTTTCTTCTTGCTTTTCTTCTATGTATTGACTAACAAAAGTGTTTTGCATTACAGTATTAAAAGTCTTATAACTTTCTGCAAATGTATTAACACAAATTTCTGCACCCTGTAAAGCCCTATCATCTAACTCTTGGTGTTTTTCTAGCAACTTAAATCCTGCATAAACATTTACAAAGAATAAGGCAGAGGTAATTAACAAAACCATGAGTAAAGCATTAATCATTATTCTCTTACTACCTTTACTTTCGAAGTAAGCATTTAGGTTAGCAGTCTCCTGCATTGTAATCTTTTTCTTTCTTGTATAGTCAGGGTAATCTGAAAGAGAATCAGAACCGTGCCAAATTGGAATTAAAAACCCATCAACACTTTCATACTCGTAAACTCTAAAACCATCCTCCATCTTGAAGTAAGTTCCGTGACTATCTCTACTTCTAAGATAATTTGAAAAGATTTCAAACTCTCTTAGCTTTCTTTTCTCATCCCAAATATTAGCAAACTTGTTAAGTTCAGGATGTAATTGAATAGCATTAATTCTTTTTTCAGTCTTATCACAGGCAAGTTTAAGTTTCTTTAAAGCTTCTTCCTTACTAAGTCCTGCAATTCCTAAAGTTATATTCATTGAAGCATATACATCTTCTTGACTGAAATCTATATCTTCATTATGCCCTACTTGATCGTTTATTGCAACTAAATTATTGTAATTGTCTCGTTTTTCAGTAGCAAAGTATTCGGCTCTAAGTTGTCTAACTTCTGCACCAAACCTCATGTATACCTTAATCTTGATATTACCCTTAGCAGTTTGTTGTTGCTTTTTCTTTTCTTCCTTTTTTTTATTTAGAAATTTCATACGAACATATTCCTCCTGTCTTCATACTCTTGCTCTTTATTCAAATTACCAAATAACTTCCCCATGTTTTCAGGATTGTCGCAAGTAATTTCTCCAATATCAATTATACATCCTTGAAATACTCTATATACAGTTCTCTCGCATTGTTCAGGAGAAGCTTTTTCTCTTAAACAAAACTTAAAGAAAGCTCCCCAGTCTGCTAAAGCCTGAATCTTAAAAGAGTCCCAGTTCTTTTTAGTTACAATATTAGATTCGTCTGCATAAGGTTTTAAGATAGATTCAAAATGTTTAATTACTTCAGATGAAGCTAAAGGATGTTTAACTAACTTAAACACACTTTTCTTATCATCAGAGCTAGGTTGTTCTTCATAACCACTTATTGTTAATGTCGCAACTCTAATAAGCCTAGAAACCATTAGAATTTTATCAGTTGTTTCTTTAGGAATTGGAATAGAGTACTCAAAGTCTCGTTCTAAATCTATATCATCTTCATCAAATAAAGCTAACTTTTCTTTTAAGTCTCTCTCTTTAGTTGACATATCTTTAAATTTAGAAGGTTCAATATTCAAGTTCTTGTCGTTCATCATAGTCATCATTATCTCCTAAATTAGTATCTTCTTCTTTACTTTCCTGCAATTTCTTTAAGAAATAAGTTTCAATATCTTTAGGATCATATCCTTCTTTTAGAAATGCTTTAAGTTCATCTTCAGTTATTTCATTATCCTCTATTAAAGAGTCTATTTGCCTAAGTGATAATTTTGCCATATAGTGAAAATAAGAAATATCATTTATAACTTTAACGAATTATAGAATAAAGGGAGGAACTTCCCCTCCTGTTGCATATAGCAACCTTAACCTATTGGGTACTAAAAGTCAGCTCCTGAACCTTTGTCTTTCTTACTGAAAACCATCCAACCTATTACAGCTAGAACAACAACTAGAGCCACTAAACCAACGATTAACGGAACGTTATTCATTAAGCTAGTTACATTAGTTGTAGTTACAGTTTCCAATCCAGCCAAAGATGTGTTAATACCATCACTTACAGGAATATTTCCTGAAGTTGCAGTATTACCTAGAACACCAACAATTAGTAAGATTATCATAGTAGTCACAATTAGAGTTCCTAATCCTGCTACAATACCGATAAGAATTTTCATTCCATCAGTTAAACCTTTACCCATCGCTTTTCCATCCATTTTAAAGATTGCCCCTACTTAAAGAGGATATTAATATACTAATTAGTATCTTTTATAAATATTTACAAAATTGAGCTTTTTAATTCCTTTTCTTGTTGCTTTCGCTCTAAAATTAGTTTATATTTCTTATGTTTGTCGGGATTGTTTTCAAAGTAAGCCTTAAGTCTATTAAAGAACTTATTCATAGTAGAGTATTTTGCGTCCTTTGACTCTAAACCAACTGCCTTTAAACTAATCCCAGTCTCATACATATAAAAAGCTTCTAAGTCAGTCATCTTAAGACCTGCAGATACTTGAAAAGTCTTATTAGAATCCTTTAACTCTTTTTCGTATAAAGCTTCAGGAAATCCCCAAACTCCATTACAATTATAAGTATGGATTAAAGCTTCAGGAGGTATTCCTTTTAGCCAGTTCTTATCTTTTAAGAAGTCATAAATTAAAGTTTTAATCTCTCCCTTACTTACTTCTCTTTTTTGTTTAGGAGAAAATATATAGTCTCCTCTTGGAATTATGTAAAAGTTAGCCCTACCTTTATTTAAACTTCCAGTCTTAATATCATTCTCGTTCATCATTTCAGTTACAAAATTAACTCTACTAAGAACAATGCTAGACATTAATTCTCCTAAAACAGGAATACAAATAAACTTAATCCTTTGGTTATATCTTTCCCTTCTTAGTCTTTGGAAGAAAGTTTGTACTTCTTCATCCTTCCAGTTTTGTCTATGTAACTCATTACCTTCATCTAAAGCTAAAATTCTAAAAGGTTTATCAAATAAATCATCTTCTGTTAATCTTAGCTTTTCTAAAGTGTTAAAGAACATATCAGTTAAGTTAAAAGGGTATTCAACTATTTTTAGTTGGTGTATAATCCAGTGTACCATCCACATTAATTGAGATACATGAGTAGATTTTCCTGATCCTTCCGATCCAGTTATAGCAATTACTAAGTCCATGTGATCTAAAACCATCTGAATTAGTCCTATTAAGTACTTTCTAAAAACAAAAGGATCAACTTGTATCTTTTTATTTTCGTTGTAATAGGTAGGTAATTCTTCAGGAGGATATTTATATAATTCTTCAAGTTTCTTAAAATCAAAGTTAGGATATCTTTTATTTAGTTTCTTAGCAAAAAACTTTTCTTTTACCTTCTTTAAGTCTAAAGTGTAGCCATCTTTGAAGAAAATATCTAAATCTACATCTTTTTTAATAGAACTTAAAGAGGATTGAATCCCACTTAAGAACTCGTCAATTTCACATAAAGACTCGTAGGTAAACTTCTCATTATTGTTAAAGCTCTCTATTTTACCAACTAAATTTAATGTTTCTTTACTAGAGAAAAGATTATTAATGTTAACCAACACATTTTCATTTAGACCTATAACATTTTCATCCATGTTCTGATTTACTAATGTGTTTAACTCATGTGTTAAGTTTTGCAGTTTATCTTTTCTTATTTCAATCATTGTATATCAATTTTCCTATATTTAGATATGTTGTAAAGTATGTATAAGCCTAATGCTACCCATGTAATCCATGTTAAAGGTTTCCATAAAATACCACCTAATCCCATAACTAATAGTATAATTACGATAAAAAAGTGTTCTTTTGTGTTTTCTCCCCAGTCTTTATTAGTTCCTGCAGGAAATACAGTCTGCTTTGCATTGTAATTAGCAACATCTAACTTTTCTTTAGTTTTAACTAATCCTAGTTGTGCTTCTAACACTTTCATTAATAATTTTTCTTTTATTTTCATTTTTTAAGTCTTTTTAGAGCTTCTTTTCCTTTCTTATAAGTATTTTCAGATTTAGGTTTCTTTTCATTTAAAGCATAAATTTCTGCTTCAAGTTTTGTCACTTCTTCCAATAATTCATTAATTCTATCCCCTCTAGCATTACAAACTCTTTCTAATTCTTTAATTAAGTTCTCATAATTTTGGAACACTACAGTCATCACAGTTTCAATAGCTTCTCTGTTAGATTCTACTGCACTTGCACGAACTGGAGTCGCAACTTCTGTTTTAGAACTATTAAATAGTTCTCCTAATATTTTATTTAATTCATTCATTCTTTATCTAACTCCTTAAGTATATTATTGAATTTATCAATATTAAATCCAACATTTACATGATATTCATCTATAATGCAGTCTTTTAATTCTTTAATTAAACTTATTCTTGAAATCCATTTTTTATCGCAAGTATAAAACTCTGAATTTAATAACTCTTGAACTATTTCCTTAGTTGTTTTAATTTCCATCTTTATTCTCCTTAATTTTTGTTTCTAGTTTTGCACCTAATTTGAAAAGACCCACTATAAGCTTTCTAACAAAAGTAAAAATTGTCCAATAAAGCATGAAGTTCATAAAATAATACATCATTCCTAAATCTAGGTTTTCTTTTTGAAATATCCAACCTAAACACACAACTAAGCTAGTAGCAATCATCATTCTCCAAAGAGACTCTATCATATCTTCAAAAAAAAGATATACATTTATTATTATTTCTACACATTTCATTTTATTCTCCCATTTAGTTTATTTTGTAATATTAATATGAGTTTTTCTACTTCTTCATCCAACATAAAAATACTAGCCCTCATATTTTCAGTTACTGCGACTATTAACTCAATACCTTTTTCTTCAGGAACATCAAAGACTAAACAATTAGGTAATTCAATTACATCTCTTATTTTTTCATTCATTTTAATTCAAAACCCCACAATTCTTTTAAATCTTTAGTGTGCATTAGTATAGCAGAAGCTCTTATTTTTAAACAATTTTTACATGTTACTTTATTCCAATCATCTGTTAATTTTTGAGGAGTGGTATTTACAGCATAATTACATATATAACAATCTTTTTTTTCTTTACTAAATCCCACTAAGTATCCTGAATAACTTGTTACTTGAACATCTTTTTTATGAATTATCATTTTTCAACTTCAATCTCCTTAAATTAGTGTTCTATCATCATATACTTTCTTTCTTAGCTTTGGTAAAACCCCATAACTACTTAATGAAGTATTAATCAAAGAGTTACAAAAAAGTATACTATTATGCAAAGTTGATTCAATAGTATAGATATATTTTAAGTCTTCCTTAGTATAATTAGGGTATTTTGCTAAAATATCAATAACATCCCTATTAGTAAAGATACTTAACACTACAGAACTAACTTTTAGTATTTGTTTTGAGTATTTCTCATTAATAAACAAAGAATAGGCATAAAAGAAGATAAGAAACGAATTAAACCTGTTCTTGAACTCAAATAGAGTAAAATCGCTTATTTTTTCATAAACTTCCTGCTTATACTCGTGTAATTTCTCATAAAAGGGAGAATCATTCTTAAAACTAAGTAAAGTCCTTTGATATTGAGTTCTTGGTAAGTAAGTAGAGGATAAGTCTGCAACATATCTTCCCATTAGATCCAAGTACTTAATTAGATGTGAATAGTAAGCAGGATAGAATGATACTTCATCTCTAAAGCTTAAGTCATCCTTTTCCATAACTTTAGCAAACTCTGTATCTTCATTTACTTCTCTATTGATAGCTTCTAACTCTCTCTTATATTTAAGCCAGTTCTCTTGGGAAGGAATGGCATAACTAAACTCATAAAGAAATGTAGATACATTGGTCCTAACTTTTCTTAAACTCATAGTAATAGAAAGCTTAGAGCAAAGTGCAATATACATTCTATTAAAATACATGAAAGCATAGTTATAATTACTAAAGACTACACTTGCACCCTGACTAGAATTGAATACTTGACTCATAGTTTACTAAGAGCTTGTCCTATTTATAATTTTAACGAATTGTTAGAAATTGGAAATGTTATAAAGTATTCTTTATTATTCACTGCGACAAAAAACCAACGACTTGGCTAGTTGGGGCTTGAACATATAGTATTTAATGGTTATAGAGCTTTAAGATAGTAGTATAGAAATGGGTATAGTATTCTAATAAATTGGCTTGTAGTGTTGTATATGTAGTTAGAAATTAACCTCTTTTATTTAGTAATAGGTGGGAGTTCCCCCTCATTGACTATACTATTTTAGTGTAATTAAAATTAAATGAGAGGGCTAACATTTAAAATACCTAGAAAAATCCCCTTAAAACCTTTTTGAAAACCTTAGGGAAAATAGTAAGGGTAGACGACACCAAAGAATAAAAGTATAATAAGAATAGATATAAACAACAACCACTTAGCTATAGTAAAGTATAGCTCTAGTTGTGCTTGGTCAGTATAACTTCCACTATTGTTTTCTAATATTTTAAGTAATCCCATAAGTATAAAGAAATGAATTAGGTCTGAATGGTAAAGGTTTAATCGAAAGATTCTTCGCTTTCTTTTTCAACATCAGGTTCAAACCCATTCATTATCTCTTGTTGTTCTTTTTGTAAGTACATACTAAATGTAGCCATATCTTGCTCGGTTACATCTTCTCCATACTTGTTTTTAGTCTTTACATACCTTGATCCATTTTCCCTTTCAACTAAAAGGAATTTGTATCCGATAACTATTTTCTCATTAGTCATAGAAGAAAAGTACATATAAGTATTTATAACTTTAATTAATTGTAGTGTAATGTTATACTATAAAAGTGGAAGGTGGCTAGTCTTCCTAGATAACCAGATATGGGGAAAGAGGTAACCCCTCTCATAGCCAGTGAGTATAAGTGGTGCTTTTCTTACACAGGTATGCACCAACCCTGTTTTTCGACACTCACTAAGGAGCAAGTAAGTATAAATGGTAAGGAATTGCTTCCCTACCAAGTTTCTTAGAACGGAAATTCAAAGAAAATGAGGTTAGTATTTCAAAAAGGGGATTATTTCCATTCTAATGATTTTATATATTTACTTATATTTAAATCTTTCTAATTATTTAGCATCTAATAAAATCAACCAAAAACAACTTAAATTTCAATAATTCAAAAAAATTAAATTAATTATTTTCAATAGTTAAAATAAATAAAATAGTCAAGATAGTCAGGATAGTCAGGGTTTTTCAAGTCCCTATAGAAAAAATTTCTTCCATGGACGACTTCAAAAAAGGGCACTAAGCTAACTATTTTAATTTTTTTCTTAAGATATTGTGGATATTAGTATATTAGTTTAGTAATTATCTCTCAATTCATTATATATGTTTTTAAATTCATATTTTCAAATCAAAACATTTATATATGAGTATCATTACTAATGTATTGATTTTCAATATTATTTTGAAAATTGGATAAAAACAAAATGTCAAATGAAGAATATGAAAAATTTTACCCTGAAATTATAGAAGTTGCAGGTGTAAGTAGGATAACAATCCCTAAATCTATAATGGATGCTAAGGGTTGGAAAGCAGGAGATCAACTAAAAGTTTTAGCTAGATCAGAACAACCAAAAGAACATATTGAGGAATTTCCTGAAGGTAATTAAAAATGCCTAAATTAGATAGAGAGAGTTATAATTCTGTTGAATCGTATCTTTTTCACTTATATAATGATTTAGGATGTATTGATTTAGAAATGTGTTATAATTATAAATTTCCTGATGGAACTGTTGGATTTTCTAAATGGATTAGGTTTGACACAATAATGTGTTTAGATTATGATGAATATATTAAAGGAACTAACGATACTAAAAAAGAATTTCTTCAAAAAATAACTCATAGAAGTGTTTTAGATATTGAAGTATTATATGATTTTGATGAAGATGATAAAGGAAATAAAAATCAAAAAGAAATTTATGCTTATGCGAAAAAATGTATTAAACTAATGGAAGAAAAGGGAATTTATGGCGAAACTTATTCAACAGGAAGTAAAGGAATCCATCATTCTGTATTTTATCCTGAATTAAGAACTTTTTCAAGAAGTATTAGAGAAAAACATAAATTAGCTCTTTTAAGAACATATAGAATAATTGAAAGGCATAATGTTATTAGAAATAAATTTAATCAAGGAGAACCAAAATCAGAGAAAGATACAATTATTTCAATGAGTGAAATAAAAACAGAAATTTCTGCAGATTTAAACAAAAAAAGTAATAGGTGTATGATTGCTTTAGAGGGGTCTAAACACTGGAAATCAGGAAAGATTAAAAAGAGGATTTACTTATGAATAAAATAGAAGATGCAGTTGATAATTTAAATATAAAAGGGATTGATGTAAAAAGTTACTTTAATTTAAAACCATCTATTATCATGGAATTAAAAAATACAATTATTTTAATTAATGCAGATAGAAATGTTAGTGCTGGACAAAAAAATCAACAAATTTCTGAATTAATAATTAATAATTTATATACAGTTAAACAATTTTATAGTATAAGGAATGATGATAAAGATGAAATTTGGATTTATGATGAAGGAATATATATTCCAAATGGAAAAAGTTTTATTGAACAGTTTTGTAGAGTTCTTTTAGAAAGTAATCATAATCAGAATATTTATAGATTATGTTGTGATAAGATAAGAGCTGATAATTATATTGACGCAGATGAATTTTTTAAAAAAGAACAAGAAAGTCCAGAATTAATACCTGTTCAGAACGGAATATTGAACTTGAAAACAAGAGAATTGATTGATTTTAATCCTGATTATATATTTTTTAGTAAGATTAATGCTATATATGATCCTAATGCAACCTGTCCTAATATTGATAAATTTTTAAAGGAAGTTTTGAAAAGTCCTGAAGATAGAAAAATTTTCTATGAAATGGTTGGAAGTTCACTATACAAAGAATATTATTTACAAACTGCTTTTATGTTATTAGGGGATGGAGAGAATGGTAAAGGTATTAGTTTAGGAATAATCCAAGATTTCTTAGGAAGTAATAACTATTCATCATTACAACTTAATAATATTTCAGGGGATGGATTTAGATTATATGAATTATTCGGTAAATTAGCTAATATAGCAGGAGATTTAAGTAATACTGATTTAAAAGAAACAGGAAGTTTTAAATCTGTAACTTCAGGAACTGATTTTCTTTCTGCAGATAGAAAGTTTAAGAACTCTGTTTCATTTATTAATTATGCAACTATGATTTTTGCGTGTAATGAATTACCTAGAGTTTATGATAATAGTCGAGGGTTTTGGAGAAGATGGAAAATATTAGAATATCCTTATACTTTTTTGAAACCTAATGAGTATAAATTAAGAAGAAATGAAGAAAATGTAAAAGTTGCAGAAAATCCAAGTAATTTGAAAGAAAAATTAAGTTCTCAAAATGAGATGAGTGGATTATTAAATTTAAGTTTAGACGGATTACAAAGATTATTTAATAATAAACAATACTCAAGTACCGAGTCAACTGATCAAGTGAAAGATTTATGGGTTAGAAAATCAGATAGTTTTCAAGCTTTTTGTATGGATTGTATTGAAGAAAATTATGAAGAAGTGGTTGAAAAGAAAGTTCTTAGAAGAACTTTTAACGCATATTGTAAAAAACATAAGATTAAAGGTTGTTCTGATAGAAATATTAAATATGTTCTTCAAGAACTATATGGGGCAACTGAATCTAGAAAATCTATTTTAGGAGAGCAGGAACATGTTTGGGAAGGAATATTTTTAAAAAAACCTCAAAAAAAAATTAAAGAATTTGATGCAGAGCAAGAATTTGAACAATTAATTGGGGAAATGACATAGAATGATTAAAGATATAAAGAGTGAAGAAAGAAAATTAAAAGAAACATTAGCTACTAAAAGAAGTGTAGCTATGACAAGATGGAAAACAGTTATTAATAAGAAAGTTCAATCTGAAGCTTATAATACAGTTATTCATATAGATACATTCAAAAAGATTAAATCTTTTATGAAAAAATAAATCGCCTAAGGGCAAAAGGAGAATAAAATGACAAAAACACCACAAACGGAATTTAAAGCAGGACAAATTAGAGCTACAATTTGGAAAAATGAAAGAAAAGAAGGTCAAAACTATGATACATATAGTACAGTTGTTGATAAATCTTATATGGATAAGGAAGGTAATTGGAAAAAAACAACAAATTTTCAATTAAATGATTTACCAAAAGTAGTTTTAGTTACTCAAAAATGTTATGAGTATCTTTCTTTAAATAATAATGAAGAACTAGGGGAAACCCTTTCTTCAAATTTATGCTTAAATAAAACTTCTACAATCAAACTAAATGGTGAATACACACAAATTAACACCCCAGAACTTAAAGTTAATCCTAGCGATTGTATTATACCCACAACAGAACAACAAAAGGCATATAATAAATTTAAACACATTAAATTCTCTTTAGATGATAAAAAGGTCTTAGGAATCATTGATGCGTTAGAATATGATGAACAATTAAATACGGCTATAAAAGATTATGCTTCTTTGTTTTAATTATTTTCTTAATAAGAGTAAGTCGGAATTATTCCGAATTTAGAAAAAGATAAAAAAAATAAATATTTAAGAAACTTGTCTCTTTTCATTTAACTTAGCCATTAATTCAGTTCTATTCATTTTCCCTCGTTCTTTAGTTTGATTAAACTATTTAGCTTTTTTGAATAAATAATACTTTCCTCCCTAGACAGTGATATTAGTACCATTTCTAAGTCTAACTTATTCAACCTAGACCAATTATAATTAGTTCCCAACTTTTCATTTAACTTAGCCGTTAATTCAGTTCGTTTCATATTTGCACCTGATACACTCTAATGCCTTCTTTTGAAATTGTTTCCAAACTTTGAGCTATTTTTGTTAATTGCTCCAATATTTTATCATTTCCGTTCATATTAACTCCGTTATATATATCTTATAGCATAACTTCTTTATAAAGATTTTGTAAGGGATTATGCCTTAATAAGAGTAAGTCGGAATTATTCCGAATTTAGAAAGAGAAAGAAAATAAAAAAATATTTATGTTTTACATTTTAGTTCAATATTCTTAAGGCTTCTTTACCTTTCGCACTTGTTTTTCCTGCTTTTGTAATAAATCCTTTTGATTGTAATTTTTTACCAGTAATAGTTCCTGATACATCTCTTTTTAATCCTACTCTTAAAGTAGATCTCATTAAAGATAATTCTCTAGTTAAATTTGACTTCATTGTAAATAATCATTAACTCTTAACTATATAAATGTTTCTATAATATTTGAAGAAGTAAGTTAAAAAAATTAATCTTTTTGAAATTGTTTTGCTAAGATTTCATCATTGACAAAATCATGAGAGTATCTTTCATAAATTTCTATTTGTGTTAGATCAGGGAGTGTTGCAAACCACCCTATTAAGTCGTTTAACTTCCACCAGTCAACTATAAATTTAATAAGGTTCATTCTTTAATCTCCTTTTCTTCACAATTTAAAAATAGTTATATTTCCAATCTTTTCAAATAAATCTACAAAAAACATAATTATTATAGTAGGAATAAAATAAACTAAAATTGGTATCATAAATATATGTTTAAGTTTTATTTCCTTAATCATCTTTCAACTCCTTATTCATATCAATACAAAAAACCTTCTCTTTGTTGTTCCAAAATTCTAACATATTATTACTCCAATTTAATATTATGTGATTGAAACCATTCATTTTTAATTCAATAGCACCTTGTTCTTGTTTAATAAGTTTCATTTAGTACCTCTTAATATTCCACATACCACTTTAATTGTTTCATTAAAATTAGTGTTAGTTGGATCTGTTCTATAATTATTATCTCCTTTAAGCCTATATGTTTGTTTTCCTTCATCTATTGCTACAATTCTATGAAGTACATCGCTATTTGAAACAATATCTCCTAAAACCAAATTCTTATCAGGATTATAGTCTACTACTAAAACTCTATCTCCTGCGTAAATAGTTGGACGCATACTTCCAGTTTTATGGGGCATAATCATCAACTCCATATTTTTAAAATTAACTCCTGAACATTGTTCTGAAGGGAATACATTATAATTGTAAATATAATTGTCTTGTTCTTTCACATCTGTTTTAGCATTAGAACTATTAGCAATTAAACTATTTGTTAACAATCCAAATATAAATACTAAAATTATTAATAATGTAAATAATAGTTTCATTTTAACTTATCTCTTGAAATTATGTATTTGTTGTAAGCTTCTTCAATTCCTACTCTGTTAACATATTCTAATAGGTTTTGATGTGTGTAAATAATATGTTCATGATTAACTTTGAATAGTCCTACAACCATCTCTAAACCTCTTTCGTCTTTAATTAATGTTTCTATATTCATTTTTCTTTAATCTCCTTTTGTATTTGATATTGTTTTCTCTGATATTTCCTTATTTTATCTTTATTATTTTCATGATATTTCTTTGCATATTCTCTTAGTTTATCTTTATTATTTTCATAATATTTTTTATCATATTCTCTTAGTTTATCTTTATTATTTTCATAATATTTCCTTATTTTATCTTTATTATTTTCATAATATTTTTTATCATATTCTCTTAGTTTATCTTTATTATTTTCATGATATTTCTTTGCATATTCTCTTATTTTATCTTTATTATTTTCATAATATTTATTATCATATTCTCTTTTTTTATCTTTATTATTTTCACGATATTTCTTTGCACATTCTCTTATTTTATCTTTATTATTTTCATGATATTTCCTTATTTTATCTTTATTATTTTCACGATATTTCTTTGCATATTCTCTTAGTTTATCTTTATTATTTTCATAATATTTATTATCATATTCTCTTATTTTATCTTTATTATTTTCACGATATTTCTTCTCATATTCTCTTATTTTATCTTTATTATTTTCATAATATTTATTATCATATTCTCTTTTTTTATCTTTATTATTTTCACAATATTTCTTTGCACATTCTCTTATTTTATCTTTATCAATTACAATATATTCACCTAGTAATTCTTTTATTAAATCATTCATTTTTTAGCACCTTTAGTTTATTTTTATAATATTGAAACATAAAGTCTTCAACTCTTTCTAGTCTTTGTGTTATTCTCATTAAATCTTGTCCGATTTGTTTGAATAGTATTTCATTATCTTCTTGATTCATTCTTCATTCTCCTTCATATGTAAGTCAATAAATACTATTGTTGTTGAAACTATTAATATTATAAAAAATATTCCCATAAAAATATTAAGAGTTATTAATTTATATAATGCAAATATTACTATAAAAGTAATAACTAAAACTCCTAATATTAATAATAGCCAAAATGTTAAAAATAATATCAAATAACTTGATTCTGATACATAATACCATAAATTAAACTTAGTCTTACTTAGTATTTCCTTATTAATGGAATTTCTATGTCTTTGCTCGTAATTCATTCTTGGACCTGATCTAAAATTTCTTGTGCAGTTGTTAATACTGCTTTTCTTTTTGACCTTAACATATGGTTAAAGTCCCCTCTAAATTTAATTCCGTTCATATTTCCTCTGTTTTACTTAAGCTATCTAAAGCTTTATCTCTCCACTTTTGTTTAACTGGAATATAAGGATTAGTAACATAACTTTTAATAATTATTTCTTTATCCTTTAATATTCCTTTCCACTTAGTTTGAGCCTGACCTTTAGTATTTCTAGCCCTATTGAAATAATAAAGTCTTTCTCGCATTAACTTTCTTAACTCAATCGGTTCATACCCTGTCATCTTAACTTTAGAACAGAAATAAATAAAATTGTTGTTTATGATTTCCGTTCATAAATATATATATTTGATAAGAAGTATTTAAATGTTTCTAGTGTTAAGGGATTATACCGAATTTAGAATTTAATTAAAAAAATAAAAAAATATTATCTATAGTGCATAGAATTTTCTTTTTCCTATAACTAATGATTTTTTTCTCGATAAATTAATTCCTTTTGCGAATTTACTTTTAGGCATATAAAGACTATATTTATATCGAATATTACCATTAATTAGCTTTACTGGTTTTTTGAAATATTGCCTACGGTACATTTTAATTTAATTATTATTTACTTACTTTATAAATTTTTAGATTAATAGTATTATTTGCTAATATGTTGCTATCAAAACTAATCTTTTCTTGAATATACCCACTTCTTATGTATTCTACCACCATAATACCTATAAAGTTGGCTTTTCACTACTTTTTCTTCTTCTTGCACTACTTTTTCTTCCTTTTTGAATAATTTATTCCATAATTTCATTTATTAGCACCTCATGAACTTCAATATCTTTCTTAAAAACTGCAGAGTATATATTTTCTGCTAAAACTTCGCTTGGATCAGGAGTTGGTTTAACATCCTCATTCCACTTTTTAATTATTTTATTTTGTTCTTCTAGTTTTGCTAACCATTCTTGCCTAAATGCTTTATCCTGATAATATTGTAAACACCTTTGGCTATACCAAACACCAAACATATTATCTATTTCTTCTTGGATTTCTCCTAAACTATATCCTTGCAGACATAAACCTTTAATTACTAAAGTTAGTCTTCCTCTCTCACTCTTGTTCAATTTTGCCATTTTTTATATTTGATACAGTCATCACAGATATTTTTACTTTATAATTCTTTTCAATATCTGATACTATTTCTTTTGCCCTCCATTTTTTTTCTATTGCTAAAAACTTTACTCTCCTTCTTAAAGACTCAATAGTCTTAATAGGCAAATCTATTCTATTATTATGTAAATCTCTATACTTGTCTCCCCACTTATTACCTTTATAAGAAGTTGTTACCTTGCCCCTAACTACTGCCTTACTTGTCCTTTGTGATATGAAAAAGCTTTCATTCTGTGCAACAAAGCCATAAATTAAAGCCATCATATACTTAATAAACAAATAAATAGGATTCTTCGCTAAAGCCTTATCAATAGTCTTAGGAAACATATTATTAAGGTAAGGTTGTAGAGAACTGTGCATTTTACATCCTCTAGCTTCACAGAAGAAAAAGAACTCTAACATCCTTTGAATACTTCTCTCAAACCTTTCTAAAGAATAAGTATAAACATCACTTACTTCTCCATTCTCAATCATTTCCTTTAATTGAATAAATTTACTTCTATCTGATTGCTTGGAATCATCATAAGCAGAAATTCTTTCACATAGAATAAGACAATCTTTCTCTTGTAAGTTAAAAGTTCGTAAGATTTCAGGTAATTGTGTAGATTCATCTAAATCCTTAGTTGAAACTCTTAAATATATTACTTTTTGCATATAGAATTTTAGGCTTTTGTATTTATAACTTTAATTAATTATCTTTTTCTCTTTTTTAATAATTGACCTAATTTAAGTCCTTTTTTCTCTCCTCTCGTATCAATAGCGTGTTTAGTCTTTTCAACTAATCTTAATACAGGAGTGTTTTTAGATTTCTTTGTTCTAAACTTACTTAATACACTAGGTTTACTAATATCTTTCTTCTTAGTAAGTCCAACTATCTTTAAATTAAAAGACCTTGAAGTAGTTCTGTCTATTTTACTTCCTATTAATTGTAAAGCTCTATTAGGAGTAGTTTTAAGAGTAATAGTTCTATTCTTACCCCCAACTCTTACAATAGCATTAACTAAGTAATTATAACCTCTTGGTGGTTGTTTATTCCAATTAAGTTCAGGTATTTTTAAAACCTTTCTTACAGGTGGTTTACTTGGTAGTCTGCTTGGCAACTTACTTGGTAGTCTACTTGGTAGTCTTGAGGGTAATTTACTTGGCAATCTACTTGGTAGTCTTGAAGGTAGTCTACTTGGTAGTTTGCTTGGAAGTCTACTTGGTAGTCTTGAAGGCAACTTACTTGGTAATCTTGAAGGTAGTCTACTTGGTAACTTAGAAGGTAATCTGCTTGGCAATCTACTTGGTAGTCTGCTTGGAAGTCTACTTGGTAGTCTTGAAGGTAGTCTGCTTGGTAGTCTGCTTGGAAGTCTACTTGGTAGTCTTGAAGGTAGTCTGCTTGGAAGTCTTGAAGGTAATTTACTTTTAGTTTTTGTTTTACCCTTTAACTTTGCTTTTGGTTTAGTGCTTACTCTTTTTTTAACATTTGTTACTCTTTTTTCAATAGTTCTTTTTACAGGAACTTTTCTTTTAGCAACATTTTTAGATCCTTTTATAATCTTAGGTTTTTTCAGTTTTAATTGTGCTTTATTTAGTTTATTAGGATTTATTTTCTTAAGTAAAGGATATTCATTTAAAGCAGAACCTATTCTTTTTCTCAATAGTTTTTCAAAATCTTTACTTTCTAATACCTTTAATGCAGAATTTAATTTTTTAATCTTATTATTAATACTTATTTTACCTAATTTAGTCTTAGGTTTTAATTTACTTAGTGCGTTTCTTTGAATTTTAATACTTTCTATAAATGCAGAAGGATCTTTCGCTCTTTTAACATTCTTTTCTAATAATGCTTGTAAAGTTCCTAAACCTTTCCTTGCAGTTTGTTCTCCAAAAGAAGTAAATTTTATTCCTCCAACTTTTACTGGTTTTTGAGTAGGTATTTCTAAGCTTGACATCTTCAGAGTTTTTCTAAATCTTGGAGCTAATTCAGATGGAGAACTTAATCTATTTTCAAGTATTCTCTGCAACCTTTCATTTTTTATACTTTTGGAATTAACAAATTTTCTTTCTTGTTGTAGTTTTTTAATTGTCTTACTTATTTTAAATTTCTTATTTTTAGGAGCATTTACTAACCTCTTTTTTAAATCGTTAATAAGATTGAATGTGTTTTTATTATATATTGAAATATCCTTTTTATTAAATCTACTTAATTTAAATTCAGAACTTATTTTTTGAATTGGAAGTTTACCTCTACCTGTAATTAAAGACCTATCAGGCATTAATCTGCTAAGGGGCTTTACATCTAAAACAGTTTCTCCACTCCTAGTAACTATTTTCTCTCCTTTAACGATATATTTTTTTCTTAAGTTCTTAGGTAAATTTTGCATAAACTTTTTATTAAAAATATTAATGTCTGCAGTTGCTAAATCAACATCTTTAGGTATTTTTGTTTTTCCTTTACTTAAAACTCTACCTGCTTTAGAACCAAATACAACAGAATTAGTTTCCTGTAATGTTTTCTTTAAAGCTTGTGCTTCAATCTTACCTAAACTTTTTACATCAAGAAAGTCAACTTTAGCATTTTTTCGCATTTTTGCAGGGAAAAGTTTCTCTTGAACTTTAGACGATTTGATTATAGACCTAACATAAGGTCTAAATTGTTTAGGTTGTGAACGGATAAATTTTTCCTCTAATACAACTCTTACAATAGGATTATCTTTAACAGTCTTGCCAACTGCCCTAAAAGTCTTACCATAAGTATAATATTCTACGATTACTGAAACTGGATCTCTTACAAATTCTGAACCCATACCCTTTACTGTTTTAATGGGGCTTTTAATAATTGAAGCTATTCCTCTAATAGTTTGTATTGGATTAGTAATAGTTGATACAACTCCAGTAGCTCCTTTTAATGCACCTATTCCACCTGAAACAAAAAGACCTCTTAATTGTGCTTGAACAAACTTATTTTCCCTATTCGCTCTTTCTCTTGCGTTAATATTTAACTCTTTCCATTGGTCAACAGTTTGAACTACACCTGCAAACCCTGTCTTTTTTTCTACTGGACTAATACTTCCTTTTATTTTTTCAGGAGATTTAACAACACCACTTATAAAATTTGAATCTAATTTATTGAAGAAATCTCTTTGTCTTTTTGCAGATTCTTTTTCTAGTTGTTTCTCTGCAAATATTTGTTTGGCTTTTTCTTGACTTATAGGAGTTCTTAAAGCATAAGATTGTTGTCTGAATGGATCTGCTACACCAATTACTTGACCTTGACTATTTGTTTGAAACTTAACTTGTGATTGTTCTGCAGGAGTTTTACCTAGTAATCTTAAACCTGTACCAAAAGTATATACTGGTTGTGAAACTTCCACTCCCTTTAAACCTAATAAGCTTGGCTTTCCTGAAGTTTCACTTACAGAACCTATTTGTTTTGCTAAATTGTAATCACTTTCTTTATAACCAGTTCCACCCTCTTTTCTAACTACTCCAAACTTATCAACATACTCTTTAGGAGTTGCTTTAGATGAAGATGGTGAAGAAGAAGATGACCTTACAGATGAAGCAGGAGTTGGCTTAAAATTCGGACTGGAGATTCTCGCTTGATATTCTGCTTCGTTTCTTCTTCTTTGTTCTGCAAAATTAGCCATACATATTACTTATTTC
>Ga0209498_1000802_pt1 | contig 19387 bp, 14 predicted proteins | sample WalLakDeSediment_FD_184131 | JGI IMG/M metagenome (GOLD analysis project Ga0209498, IMG submission 184131) | Lake sediment microbial communities from Walker lake, Nevada to study Microbial Dark Matter (Phase II) - Walker Lake 11/02/13 Deep... | ecosystem: Environmental > Aquatic > Freshwater >... | reverse complement strand
AGCCTCTGGGCCAAGGTTTCCGCCGTTGGGTCGCCGAGAGGGCTCGCCTCCCACAAGGGACGGCCCTGTGGGAGGCCAGCCTCTGGGCCAAGGTTTTCCGCCGTTGGGTCGCCGGGAGGGCTCGCCTCCTACAAGGGACGGCCATGCAGAGGAGGGCATTGCGCACAAGCGGATTCCCTGCAGAGCTTTCTCGACAATCAGGATTCCCTTTGAGAAATGACCCACGGAGAAACGAACGGCTGCGCAAATAACCATCTATGATTAGGATTTGGTACTCCGTTTGGACAGGCTGGGGGTCACCGCCCGGTGATGTTCGAGGATTCCTATGATTGGTGGAATTGACCGGTCGCTGCTCTGGCGGATTGGCCTTGCCCTTTCGTTGATCGCGGTCATGGCCCTGCTCGGGATCACCTCTTCGGTGGTGATCGCCGAGAAGGTGCGTGGCGCGGCCACGGCCATCAACCACGCAGGGACGTTGCGCTATTCGACCTACGATGCATCCACCGCCATGCTGAGGCCACCGGGTGCGGACAGCGAGGCGCAACGGCGCGAGATCGAAAGGGCCGTGGACCGGTTCGAGAAACATTATTCGGGCCATCATCTTTCGCGCATGGTGCCAACAAGCGCCTCGCACCCCGCTCGATTGGCCTACGAGGAGATTGGCGGCATCTGGGAGGCGGACGTTCGCCCCATGCTGCTGAGCGCAATCGGCCGTACCCCGGACGCCGGTGCTTATGCGCAGATGCGCGAAGTGATCGACGATTTCGTGCAGCGGGTGGACCGCATGGTCTTCCTGCTCGAGCAACGTACCGAGGCCCAGGTGCAGTTGCTGCGCATCGTGCAGGGCACCGGTCTGCTGCTGACGCTGCTGATCATCTTCTTCACCGTGTGGTTTCTGCGCCGTGACGTGGTGCATCCGCTGCAGGATCTCCTTGCCGGTGCTCAAGCGATGCGCACGGGCGATTTCAGCCGGAGGATCAGGCATACGGGGGACGACGAGCTTGGTCAACTCGGTGGTGCGTTCAACCTGATGGCGCAGGATCTGTCCCGTTCCTACGACGAACTGGAGCAGCGGGTGCAGGACAAGACCCGTGCCCTGGAACACAGCAACCGGGCACTCGAGTTGATGTACCGGTCCCTGAGCCACCTGCACGACGGTACGCTGTCGAGGGCCAACTACACGGAAACCCTGCGCGAGATGGAGACGCTGCTCGGTTTTGGCAGCGGCAGTCTGTGCCTGCTGGAATCGGATGGGCGCAAGGGCTTCCGCCTGGCTGATTCCGGGCATGAACCCGGTTTCATCGGTCCTCTTTGCCAGCGGCATTCCTGTGCGGAGTGTGTCGGGATGACGCACGGCAAGCTGCATTTCGGGGCGGAGAGCAGGGAGGCCGGCGGGCGGATCCTGTCGATTCCGCTCTTCGACGGCGCGGAGGTCCTGGCATTGCTGCAGATGGAGGTGCCACAGGGTGTCACGCCGGAGCCTTGGCAGTTGCAACTGGTGGAGGCCATTGCGCGGCACCTCGGGATCGCGATTGCGAGCCAACGCAGGGCGATCCAGGGCCGGCGGCTCGAGTTGCTGGAGGAGCGTACCGCCATTGCCAGGGAACTGCATGATTCGCTGGCCCAGGCATTGAGCTACCTGAAGATCCAGGTGACCCGGGTCCATGCGGCCTTGACTTCCAAGGATACCGCTGAGGTCGACGCGGCATTGCGGGAGCTGCGCGACGGACTCAATGCCGCCTACCGGCAGCTGCGCGAGCTGTTGACGACCTTCCGCATCGGCATCGACGCGGCGGGCCTCAGCTCCGCGCTGGAGGAGACCGCCGCGGGAATCACGGCGCGTGGGCCGCAGTACGTGGAGCTGGACAACAAGCTGGCGGATGGCGAGCTCGGCATCAACGAGGAGGTGCATGTGCTGCACATCATCCGCGAGGCACTGTGCAACGTGCAGCGCCATGCCCACGCCTCCCGGGCACGGGTCACGCTGGACTGGACCCCCGACCAACGCGTGTGCGTTGCCATCGTCGACAACGGAATCGGCCTGCCGAGTGAACCGGGCAAGGCAGATCACTACGGGCTGTCGATCATGCTCGAGCGGGCAGCCCAGTTGAACGGTGAGCTGGATGTCGGTGCGGCTTCCGAAGGTGGCACGCAGGTCAGGCTCCTGTTTCGGCCGGTTGGTCTGGCGGAACCGGAAGGGCATGTTCGTCCAATCGCAGAGGAGGTCAGCTGAAATGCCGGTACCCGTGCGTCTCTTGGTCATCGATGACCATCCCCTGTTCCGCCGGGGTGTTCGTCAGCTGGTGGATATCGAGGGCGGTTTCGAGGTGGTGGGGGAGGCCAGTTCCGGGCCTGAAGGCATCGAGCTCGCGCTGCAGATGCAACCGGACCTGGTACTGCTGGATCTGAACATGGAGGGCATGGATGGGAACCAGACCCTCCGCGCACTGCGGGCCGCGGGGTGTACGGCAAGGGTGGCGATGCTCACCGTCTCGGACCAGGAAGAGGACCTGGTCGAAGCGCTTCGCGCCGGTGCGGACGGCTACCTGCTCAAGGACACCGAGCCCGAGGAGCTGCTGCGGCAGCTGCGCCAGATCGTCGATGGGCGCCTGGTCCTGACCGAGGGGCTCACGGAGCACCTTGCGCGTGCCATGCGGCGGCAGGATCAGCCCGCACCGGCCGGGCAGCCCAGGTTGACGCCGCGCGAGCGGGAGGTACTGGACCTGATTGCCAGCGGTCTCAACAACAAGCTGATCGCGCGGGAGCTGGATCTCAGCGAGGGCACCGTGAAGGTGCACGTCAAGCATCTGTTGAAGAAACTCGGCCTGCGCTCACGGCTCGAGGCGGCGCTCTGGGCGGTCGAGCAACAGCAAAAATAGCCGTTGTCCGCTATCGCTCAGGCAGCGGCTCCCGGCAGGTGGGTCGCGATCTCCGGGGCGCGCAGGTGGGGCTCCTGGCGGAAATAACCCGCGAGCTGGAGGTAGATCTCGGGCAGCTCTTCGCGCAGGTAGCCCGGCGCGAAGAAGAAGTACTCGCAGGCCACGGCCAGGAATTCCGCAGGATCGGTGGCGGCGTAGGGATCGATCGCCGGCTCCCGGCCTCGCTCGAGTTCGTCGCGCAGGTGTTCGTAGGCCGCGCTGAAGGCGGCGGTCCAGTCCGCCGCGGACATGCTCTCCGGCAGTGGCGGAAACCCGTTGACGTCGCCATTGCCGGCATCCAGGGTGTGCGTCATCTCGTGGACGATCACCGCGCCGTCGGCGGCGATGTCGTTCCAGGACAGGACCACCGGGCCGCGTTCCCAGGCCTCGCCTGCCTGCGGGACGACCGCCTGGTGGTGCACGCCGGCCTCGTCCACCCACTCCTGTTCGGGGGCGAAGGTGTCTGGATAGACCAGCACCGTCTGCCAGTCGCGGTAGGCATTGATGCCAAGGTGCAGAATGGGCAGGCAGGCGTAGGCTGTGATCAGGTGGCGCTGCCAGGGCTGCAGTTCCAGCCCGATTCCCTTGAACGTCTTGCGCGCAAGGAACTGCCCGATGCGCTCGCGCAGCGCCTGCGCCTCGTCGGGTGACAGCAGTTCGATGAACGGGACGCTCGCGCGCAGGGCGGCCCACTCGGCGTCGCTGAGGCTCAGCGGCGCCGCCGGGGCCGGCAGCAGGCGCCGTCCCAGCCCCTGGAGCAGGTTTCGCAGATCCTGAATCATTCTTTCACTGTAACCAAAGTGACCGCGCGTGGTCATTGCGGTATGTTCCGCAGCTTTGCGGGTTGGGTAAAGGAATCAAGCGTGGCAAGTATGGAAAGCGATCTGCAGCATCTGATGCATCAGCTGGGCGAATGTCTGGCGCCCGCCCAACTGCGCGGCCGGATCGGGCTGGAGAAGGAGACCCTGCGGGTGCAGGCGGCGGGATCCATCGCCCAGACACCGCATCCCGGCCCGTTGGGTTCGGCGCTGACGCACCCCTACATCACCACGGACTACTCCGAGGCCCTGCTGGAACTGGTGACGCCACCGTTCGACGACGTGCGCGAGACGCTCGGCTTCCTGCACGACCTGCAGGCCTTCGCCGCGGCCCGCATTGGCGACGAGCTGCTCTGGGCCACCAGCATGCCCTGCGTGGTCAACGGCGAGGAGTCGATCCCTGTGGCCCAGTACGGGCACTCCAATGCCGGACGCATGAAGACCATCTATCGCGTCGGGTTGGGGCATCGCTACGGTCGGCTGATGCAGGTGATCGCGGGGGTGCATTTCAATTACTCGCCCCAGCCTGCGTTGTGGCCGGCGCTGGCCGACCTGCGCGGCGAGGCCGACGGCCGCGATTTCCGCGACCGGTGCATGATGGGGATGATCCGCAACCTGCTGCGCTTCGGCTGGATCGTGCCCTATCTGTTCGGGGCCTCGCCCGCCGTCTGCAATTCCTTCATGGACGGGCGCGGGGCGAAGCTCGAGGACTTCGACGACGACAGCAGCTATCTGCCGATGGCTACCAGCCTGCGCATGGGCGACATCGGTTACACCAACCGCAAGGAGGCGGATACCGGCATCAAGGCCAACTACAATTCGCTGGCCGAGTATGTCGAAAGCCTGCGCTGCGCGATCAGCACCGAGAGCGCCGAGTGGGCGCGCCTTGGCGTGAAGGTGGACGGCGAATACCGCCAGCTGAACGCGAACATCCTGCAGATCGAGAACGAGTACTACAGTTCGGTCCGGCCCAAGCAGCCGCTGGAGCGCTTCGAGAAGCCCACCGATGCGCTGGAATCGCGCGGCATCGCCTATGTCGAATTACGCTCGGTGGACGTGAATGCCCAGCACCCGCTGGGGGTGGACGAGAGCCAGCTGCGCTTCCTGGAGGCCTTCTGCCTGACGGCGATGCTGATTCCCAGCGCGCCGTTGTCGGAGACCGCGATGGCGGACATCGACGCCAACCTGCTGGCGGTGGCCCACCGGGGCCGCGAGCCCGGCCTGGTCCTGCGCTGCGAGCGCGGACCGGTGCCCCTGCAGGATCTGGCCCGCGAGTTGCTGACGCTGATGCGTCCGGTTGCCGCCATGCTGGATCAGGGTCTTCCCGGCGATCCCTACCGCCGTTCGCTCAGCGAACAGTGGGGCAAGGTGGAGCAGCCGGCGCTGACCCCCTCGGCGCGCATGCTCGAGGACATGATGGCGCGGGAGGAAGGCTTCTACCGTTATGCCCGGCGTCTGTCCGAGCAGCATCGGGAGGCCTTCCGCAGCAACTGTCCGCTGCCCAGGGAGGCCGAGCTGACGGAACTGGCGCTGCATTCGATGACCGAACAGACCGCAATGGAAGCCAGCGACCGCTACGATTTCGACAGCTTTCTGCGACGCTATTTCGACGGCAGCCTGGTGGGGCTGTCCGGGGTGCGCACCTTCATCCGGTGACGAAGAGAATATGGAGTGCGGGAGGTCGCTCCCGCTTTCGCGGCACGAAGTCAGGGCCAAAGGCCGAAGTGTGAGCAGCCTCCGGCACTCCATATCGGCACTTGGTCAGCACCAAAGCTCCGCAGGTGGTCGGATTCGCGCTGTTTCAAGGACGCCCCTGTGGAAGGCCAGCCTCTGGGCGAAGGTTTGCCGCCGTTCGGTCGCCGAGCGGGCTCGCCTCCCACAAGGGACGGCCATGCAGGGGAGGGCGTTGCGTGCGAGCGGATTCCCAGCGGGGCTTTCGTGATTAGCAGGTATCGGCATGCGAAAATCCGGTGACCTTTCCGGCCGTTGATTGGAATTCTGACCTCTTCACGTGGTCTTTCTGGAGAGACAGCACTGTCTTGTGCCGGTGCGCCGCAGGCTGCATGGACGTTTATCGCCCGGCGCCCGTTTGAGGGTGAGCCTTCCCCCTGATCGTGATCCTTGAGGACTTGAGCTGATGTACGTAACTTTTGCGCTGCCGGTTGCGACCCCCGGTCACAAGGATGTGAAAAGTTGAGGGCTTTCGCCATCCTCGTCGTGCTGGCCCTGTTGGCGGGGGGTGGCGTCTGGTTCTGGTCCATCCAGGATGGCGGAGTCACCAACGCCAGCCCGTCTGCAGGAACCCCTGCGGTGGACCGGCGTATCCCGGTCCGGCTCGCAACCGCCACGCCGCAGCGTTTCGAGACCGTGCTCGAGTCGCTGGGAACCGCCCAGGCCAATGAGTCGGTGACCATCACCGCATCGGTCACGGCCAACGTCTCCGAGATCGGTTTCCGCGATGGTGACGAGGTCGAGGCCGGCCGGGTTCTTGTGCGACTCGCGTCGGCAGAGGAGTTCGCCGAACAGCGCGAGGCCGAGGTCTGGCTGAACGAGCAACGACGGGAACTGAACCGGATTCGCGGACTCGCCGCCGACGGTATCGTGCCGCGGCAGCAGGTCGACCAGCAGCGTTCGCGTGTGGAAGAGGCCGAGGCCCGCCTGGGCGCGGTGGAGGCACGTCTGTCCGACCGGGTGATCCGGGCACCGTTCTCGGGTGTGCTCGGCCTGCGCCGCGTCAGCACAGGGTCGCTGGTCACGCCGGGTACCGCGGTGGCCGAGCTGGACGATATTTCCGTGATCAAGGTGGACTTTACGGTCTCCGAGCAATACCTGGGCGCGATCCGGCGCGGAATGCCGATCGAGGCCCGCAGCATCGCTTTCCGTGATCGTGTCTACCAAGGCGAGGTGACGGCGATCAGCACCCGGATCGATGTGGCGACCCGAACGCTGACGGTGCGTGCGGAAATCGATAACGCGGAGCGCGAGCTGCGTCCGGGAATGCTGTTGACCACGCGTCTGCCGCTGGATCCAGCCGAGCGGCTCGCGGTGCCCGAGGGTGCACTGGTGGCGACCGCCGACCAGCACTTCGTTTTCGTCGTCGACGCCGACGGCAAGGCGCGCCGCCAGGAGATCCGGATCGGTCGGCGGCGTCCCGGCATCGTGGAGGTGCTGGACGGGTTGTCCGAGGGCGACCGGGTGGTCGAGGAGGGTACGCTGCGGGTGCGCCAGGGCAGCGAGGTGCGGGTGCTCGGGGAGGATGCGGCATGATCCTCTCGGATATCGCCAACCGCCGCCCGGTCCTGGCGGTGGTCTTCAACCTGCTGCTCGTCACCTTCGGCCTGATCGCCTATCAGCAACTGCCGCTGCGCGAGTACCCCGATATCGACGCGCCGATCATCACGGTGCAGGCCGATTATCCCGGGGCCAGCGCCGAGATCATCGAACGTGAAGTGACCCAGCGCCTCGAGGACCGGATCGCAGGGATCGAGGGCATCCGCTACATCCAGTCGTCGAGCCGGGACGGGCGCTCTTCCATCACCGTGGAATTCAGCCTGAACCGCGACATCGACGCCGCCGCCAACGATATTCGGGAGGCTGTATCCAGGGTTGTGCGCTTCCTGCCCGACGAGGTGGACCCGCCCCAGGTGACCAAGGCCGATGCGGATGCGAACCCGATCCTGTGGCTGAACCTGTCCAGCACGACCATGGATGGGCTGGAACTGTCGGACTATGCGCGCCGCTACCTGGTCGACCGCCTGTCCGTGGTCGATGGGGTCGCTTTGGTGCGCCTGGGCGGCGCCAAGCGCTACGCGATGCGCATCTGGGTGGATCGTGAGGCCCTGGCCGCCCGGAGCCTGACCGTCGCCGATATCGAGGACGCCCTGCGCCGGGAGAACGTCGAATTGCCCGCAGGCCGGATCGACTCGCTGGACCGGGAGTTCAAGGTCCGGGTCGACCGCATGTACCGTACCGCCGAGGACTTCGCCAGCCTGGTGATCCAGCGCGCCGACAACGCCCACCTGGTGCGGCTGGGCGAGGTTGCCCAGGTGAACGTGGGATCGGATTCCGAGCGTACGGAGTTCCGGGGCAACGGCGAGGACATGGTGGGGCTGGGCATCATCCGCCAGGCCAACGCCAACGTGCTGGATGTCGCCAGCGGCGTGAAACGGGTCGCGCGGGATCTGCAGGAACAGCTGCCCGACGGCACCTCGCTGGTGGTGACCTACGACAGCTCGGTGTTCATCGAGGGCGCGATCCGCGAGGTCTACATCACGCTGGCAATCGCCACTGCCGCGGTGGTGCTGGTGATCTACCTGTTCCTGGGCAGCTGGCGGGCCACGCTGATCCCGGCGGTTACGGTGCCCGTCGCCATCACCGCGGCCTTCATCGGCATTGCGCTCTTCGGCTTCTCGGTCAACCTGCTGACCCTGCTCGCGCTGGTGCTGGCCATCGGACTCGTCGTGGACGACGCCATCGTGATGCTCGAGAACATCCATCGCCGGATCGAACGCGGCGAACCAGGACTGCTCGCGGCCTACCGGGGTGCGCGGCAGGTGGGCTTCGCGATCATTGCCACGACTTCGGTGCTGGTCGCGGTCTTCGTCCCGCTCGCCTTCCTCAGCGGCACCGTGGGCCGGCTGTTCACTGAGTTTGCGCTGGCGATCGCGATCGCGGTGGTGTTCTCGAGCATCGTTGCGCTGACCCTTGCACCGGTGCTGTCCGGCCGCCTGATGCACAAGGGCGACGACGAGACCGGCATGGCCCGGATCATCGGCCGCGGCTTCACGCGTCTGGAACAGGGCTATGCCCGCCTGCTGCAGCGCAGCCTGCCCTATTCCTGGGGCGTGGTTCCGATCCTGGCGCTGAGCCTTGGAGGGGCCTGGTGGCTGTTCAACGAGATTCCCGAGGAGTTCGCCCCACGCGAGGACCGGGGTGCCTTCTTCATCATGGTCAATGGGCCGGAGGGCGCCAGCTTCGAATACATGCGGGAGCAGATGGCCGAGGTCGAGCGGCGGATGCTGCCGATGACCGAAGAGGGTGACGTGCGCCGCATACTGGTGCGTACGCCACGCTCCTTCGGCAACACCGAGGTGGTGAACAACGGCTTCGTGATCGTGATCCTGGAACACTGGGACCGGCGCGATCGTTCGGCCTGGGACATCATGGCGGAGATCAACCGGTCGCTGGGTGAGATCCCCGGCATTCGTGCCAATGCCATCATGCGCCAGGGTCTCTCGGGCGGGCGCGTCGGCGCACCGGTGCAGTTCGTGATCGCGGGACCCGACTACGACGAACTGGCTGAGTGGGGCCAGACGCTGCTGGAGCGAGCCGAGGAGATCCCGGGGCTCACGCGGCTCGATCTCGACTACAAGCCCACGCAGCCGCAGATTTCGGTGCGCATCGACCGCGACCGGGCGGCGGATCTCGGGGTCTCGCTGCAGACCGTGGGCCGTACGCTGGACGTGATGCTGGGTGGGCGCAACGTCACCACCTTCATCGACCGGGGCGAGGAGTACGACGTGATCATCGAGGGCCGCTCGGACCAACGGCGGACCCCGGGCGACATCGCGAATCTCTACGTGCGCTCCGACAATGGCGCGCTGATCCCGCTGTCCAGCCTGGTCAGCTATGAAGAGGTGGCCGGGGCCGGCTCGCTGGAACGCTATAACCGGTCCCGCGCGGTGACCCTGACCGCAGCGGTGGAGGAGGGCTACACGCTGGGCGAGGTGCTCGCAGCCCTGGATGTGGCCGCCGCAGAGGTGCTTCCGGCGGAGGCGCGGATCGACTACAAGGGCGAGTCGCTGGACCTGCGCGACGGTACCCAGGCGGTGCTGTTCATCTTCGTGCTGGCGCTGCTGGTGGTCTACCTGGTGCTCGCGGCGCAGTTCGAGAGCTTCGTGCACCCGTTCGTGATCATGCTGACGGTGCCGCTCGCCGTGGTCGGAGCCCTGCTGGGGCTCTATTTCACCGGACAGACGCTGAACATCTACAGCCAGATCGGCATGGTGATGCTGATCGGGCTTGCGGCGAAGAACGGCATCCTGATCGTCGAGTTTGCCAACCAGATGCGCGATGCGGGGCGGGAGTTCGACCAGGCCGTGGTCGAGGCGGCGAGCATGCGTCTGCGGCCGGTACTGATGACCGCGCTCACGACGGTGGCCGGCACCATGCCGCTGATCATGGCCACCGGACCCGGCGCCGAGACCCGGTTCGTGATCGGCATCGCGGTCTTCTCCGGGGTGCTGTTTGCGACCATCTTCACCCTCTTCGTGATCCCCGCCGCCTATGGCTTGCTCGCGCGCCGGACCTCCTCGCCGAAGGCCATGAGCCGGCACATCGACGGTCTGGACGGGCGCATCGAGGACATCGACCGCCGCCGCGAGGGTGGGATCGCCTGAAGCATTGGAGCTGCTGAAGGGAAGGCTGACTGCTGCGGAAATGGCATGCCCCTTCCTGCCCCCATTCTTGCCTGCTTGACCTTGCGCGAATGAGGCGCGGATACTCCTGCCGCGGTGCGGGATGACGGATCGGTTGTCGAAAAGAACGTTCGAGGTTCTCTTGTTGACCGGTTCGCTCGAGAGCGCGATCAGGCGCGGTTTCGCAAAGCCATTGCAAGACCTGCATGAAAAAGGGGGCGGTGGGGGCAATGAAACTGACGTATAAACTATTTCTGCCAATTGCACTGGTCCTGGTCGTGACCATCACGACCGTGTCCTGGGTGTTCATCTCTCATGAGATCGAACAGATGGACCGGGAATTCGAGGAGCAGATCTCGACACTCGCGATCACATCGGTGCAGATGGTGCATTCCTTCGCGGAAGGCTTCGCCGAGGAAAGGGGGTTCCAGTTCCACCGGGTGTTCGAATCCGGCAGTTCCGTCCCCGAGATTCAGGCACTGGAGGAGGAGGCACGCGCGTTGTTTGCGCGTGATCCCGATGCAACCGAGCTGCAACGCGTTCTGAAGCAGGATGGCCAGCCCCGGATGTACGTCTATGCTCCGGCGCGCCTCGAGGCCAACTGCGCCTATTGCCACGGTCGGGGTGGTGGCCGGATCAACCTGTTTCCCGACGCCGGCACAGGCGATCTGGTGGGATTGTTCGGCGTTTCCGGATCCATGGAAGAACTCATCGCGGCAGGAAATTTCCTGCAGGTGAGTGTTGTGATCGTTGCCATCATGGTGTTGCTGCTCATCAGCGCCGTCATTCATTTCTCGACCAAAAGAATGATCACTCGACCGGTGGAGCGCATCGTGGCATCGGCCGAGCGCATTGCCGAGGGTGATCTGACCATCGAGGCCCCGGTTCAGAGCAATGATGAGATTGGACGCCTGGCGCAGGCCTTCAATGACATGGTGAACAAGCTGAAGGAGGCGATGTTTAAGGTCAATGACACCAGCAACAGTGTCGCGAGTGCCAGTGCCCAGATCTCCTCCAGCGCCGAACAGATGGCCGCCGGCGCCCGTGAGCAATCCTCCCAGACAACGCAGGTGGCTGCGGCGGTCGAGGAGATGAGTGCCACGATCCTGGAAAATTCGAGGAATGCGGCGAATACATCGGAGACCGCGAGGCAGGCCAAGGAAACGGCTGAAGCCGGCTACACGGTTGTCAACGAGACCATTGAGGGAATGAAGCGAATCGCCGATGTGGTGCGGCAATCGGCGACCACGGTCGACGCCTTGGGCGAATCGACCAGCCGGATCGGCAACATTGTGTCCGTGATCGACGAGATCGCCGATCAGACCAATCTCCTGGCGCTCAATGCCGCGATCGAGGCCGCGCGAGCGGGCGAGCAGGGGCGGGGCTTTGCCGTGGTCGCCGATGAAGTGCGGGCCTTGGCCAAGCGAACGAGTGACGCGACCAAGGAAATCGCGGACATGATCAGGAAGATCCAGGACGATACCGGCGGCGTCGTGCGGACGATGCGCACCGGCACCGAGCAGGTGGATCATGGCATCGCACTAGCCGACCAGGCGGGACGGTCACTGCAGGAAATCGTGGATAAGGTCGACAAGGTGGCGGGCATGATCGTTCAGATCGCCGCGGCCACCGAGGAGCAGTCGGCGGCCAGTGAGGAGATTGCGAGCAACGTCGAGGAGATCAGCCTGGTCACGCACCAGACGGCAGGTGCGACCGATCAGGTGGCGCGTGCAGCGGAGGAGTTGAACCGCCTCACGGAAAGCCTTCGGGAACTCGTCAATCGCTTTGAACTGGGGAATGCGAAGGGAGACCGTTCCGAATAGGATGGGCATCCCGCGAGGGAGGCTCCACCGGGTTCATTCGGGGGCTCATTCGGAAAGATTCGTTTTGGACCGGTCACGATGATGGCCTGACCCTGGGGCGGTGGGGTTGGACCGCAGCGGTGCTCGCCGATCAGCTCCGTGTCTCCAGCGGTCACTCCGACTCGAACTCCAGCACCGCCGAATTGATGCAGTAGCGCAGGCCTGTGGGAGCCGGTCCGTCGGGAAAGACGTGGCCCAGGTGCGATTGGCATCGTCCGCAGCGTACCTCGGTGCGGGTCATGCCGTGGCTGACGTCACGATGCTCGCTGACGGCCCCGTCGGACGCTGGTGCGGTGTAGCTTGGCCAGCCAGAGCCTGAATCGTATTTATCCCCGGATCGGAAGAGTTCGGCACCGCAGACCACGCAGCGGTACCGGCCGGGTGCCTTGTGGGCGTAATACGCCCCCGTGAAGGCGGGTTCGGTGCCGCCTTCACGGGCGATGCGGTATTGTTCGGGCGTGAGTTTCCGCCGGAGTTCGGTCTCTGGAATTTCATCGGATTGCGACATGTCGGGCTCCTCGGTTGGTGCTGCGTAGCCGGCTCAGGGCGGTTGGCCGAATGACCTGCGGTTGTGTATGGTTATGCGCGGCCATGAGACGTCTGCCTGTTGTGCGGGCGTTCCCGAACCGGCGCAGCGGCTCTGTCGGGCATTCTGGTTCCGCCCCGATCCTGCTGCAGTCTAGCTTTCATTCGGGGGCGGCTGAACGATCCCACCGAACATGCGAGGAGAAACGTGAAGAAAACCCAGAGCAAGGCACGAGCCGGCGAGGGCCTGTATCTCATCCTGATCAGCGTGCATGGGCTGATCCGCGCCTCGAACCTCGAACTGGGCCGTGATGCGGACACGGGTGGCCAGACGCTCTACGTCGTCGAGCTTGCCCAAGCCCTGGCCCGTCACCCCGAGGTCGGCCGGGTGGACCTGCTGACACGCCGCGTCGAGGATGCCCGTGTCGCGAGGGATTACGCTGTGCCCGAAGAAGACCTCGGCAATGGCGTGCGTATCGTTCGCCTGGAATGCGGGCCGCGTCGTTATCTGCACAAGGAGCGGCTCTGGCCCCATCTCGACTGCTACGCGGACAACGCACTGGATCATATCCGCCGGGTAGGCCTGCGCCCGGATGTGATCCACGGTCACTATGCCGATGCGGGTTACGTGGCCACGCGTCTGTCCAACCTGCTTGGGGTGCCGATGCTGCAGACGGGCCATTCGCTGGGTCGCGTCAAGCGCGAGCGTCTGCTCGCCAACGGCATGAAGAAGTCTGACATCGAGGCCCGCTACAACATTTCCTGGCGCATTCAGGCGGAGGAGGAGGCCCTGGCCCACGCGCACCGGGTCATCGCCAGTACCCAACAGGAAGTGGAGGACCAATACTCCACCTACCACAATTACCACCCGTCGCGTATGGTCGTGGTGCCACCGGGCACGGATCTCTCGCGTTTCCGGCCGGCCCGGCGCGGCGAGGGCAAACCCCCCATCTGGTCCGAGGTCGCCCGCTTCCTGGAAAGGCCGGAGCGGCCCCTGATCATGGCCCTTTCCCGTGCCGACGAGCGCAAGAACATCCGTGGCCTGCTCGAGGCCTATGCCGGCAGTCCATGGCTGCGTGAGCATGCCAATCTGCTGATCATTGCCGGCAACCGGGACGACATCGCGGATCTGGACAAGGGTGCCAGGGACGTGATGATCGATCTGTTGCTGCGGATCGACCGCCACGATCTGCACGGCAAGGTCGCCTATCCGAAGCATCATCAGAGCGACGACGTTCCCGACCTGTACCGGTTGGTGGCGACCAGCAAGGGGGTCTTCGTCAATCCCGCGCTGACGGAGCCGTTCGGGCTCACGCTGATCGAGGCTGCGGCCAGCGGGGCGCCCATCGTGGCGACCAACGATGGCGGACCGAAGGAGATCATCTCGCGCTGCCACAACGGCCTGCTGGTCGATCCGCTGGATCCACCGGGTATCGCCAAGGCGATCGAAACCATTCTCGGGGACCGCGCGCAGTGGCGGCGCTATGCGGAACAGGGGCTGAAGGGCGTGCGCGAGCACTATTCCTGGGATGGACATGCGGCGCTGTACATCCGCCTGATCAAGAAGCTTGGCCGCGAAGTCAAGCGTACCCGGCGCGAACAGCGCTCGGTCTCGGGGCGGCTTGCCGATGTCGACCGGGCTGTATTCACGGATATCGACAACACCCTCATCGGCGATCCGGCGGCGCTCAAGTCCTTCCTGGCCTGGCTGCGGCGGCACCGCAAGCAGGTCGCCTTTGGGGTGGCGACCGGTCGAAGGCTGGATTCGGCGCAGGAGGCACTCGAGCGGCATGGCATTCCTGCGCCGGACGTCTGGATCACCTCCGTTGGAGCCGAGATCAACTACGGCGCCGAGGCCACACCGGACAAGGGATGGGAGCGGCACATCAGCCATCGCTGGGAGCCGGACCGTCTGCGCGACCTGCTGGCGCAGCAGATGAAGCTGATCCTCCAGCCCGATGTCGACCAGCGCCCATTCAAGCTCAGTTTCTTCGTCGATCCGGAGGAATTCGAGGGTGTGCCAGCCATCGAGCGCCTGTTGTACCAGGCGGATCTGCATGCCCGCGTCATTCATTCGCACGGCATGTTTCTGGACCTGCTGCCGGTGCGGGCCTCCAAAGGCCTCGCGGTTCGTTACATTGCGGACAAGTGGGCAATCCCGCTGCAGCAGGTCCTGGTTGCCGGCGACTCGGGAAACGACGAGGACATGCTGCGCGGGCAGCTGTTGGGGGTGGTGGTGGGCAACCATCATCCGGAGTTGGACAAGCTCCGTGGGTTCGAGCGCATCTACTTTGCCGAGGCCATGCACGCGCGCGGCATCCTGGAGGCGGTGGAGCACTTCGATCTGCTGAACCGCTGTGACGTACCCTCGGGGCAGAAAGGCGCCGGGCACGGATGAGGCTCGGTTGCGGGGCGCCGGGGGCCGCCTTCGCGGGGAAGCGTACGGCAGGTCCTGTCGCAGGCGGATCGTCAGGGCCAGGGCAGGAGCAGGGCCAGGCCGGTGAGGACGGTCACGACCTCGAAGACCCGCTTGACCAGGCGGTTGCCGTAGCGGAGGGCGAGGCTGCTGCCGAGATAGCCGCCAACGAAACTTCCGATCAGCAACGCGGGCAGCCAGGCCCAGCGCACCTCGCCCAGGGTTCCCAGCACCAGCGCCCCGGTGCCGTTCCAGAACAGCCCGACCAGCACCATGGTGTAGGCCACGGCCTGGGTATAGGACAGCCCGTACCAGCGCACCAGCCAGAGGGTCACCATCAGTCCCGTCCCGGAGGTGAGCGAGCCGTTCAATACGCCGATCAGGAATAGGCCGAGGGCGCCGATCAGCGCGTGCGTGGCGTCCCCGGCGACCGCCACCATCTGCTGGCCGAGCTGCGGCCGGCGCCAGGAGTACCAGCCGAGCCCGATGGTGAGCGCACCGAGCGCGATCTCGCCGACGCGCGGAGGGATCTCGAGGACCAGCATGGCGCCGAGCACCACGCCGGGCAGGCCGGTGGCCAGAATCAGGGCTAGCCGCCGGGCCTCGAATGTGCTCTGCTTCAAGTGTCGCAGACTCGCGCCGATACCTAGTGCTACGGAGGCGATCTTGTGCGTGGCGAGGGCGACCGGAAACGGCAGTCCGAGAAAGATCAGCGCCGGAAGCTGGAGCAGGCCGGCGCCGCCACCTGCAAGCGCGGAGAGACCGTTTGCGGTCAGGGAAATCAGCACCAGAGCCAGGTGATCGAGGGGGGACATGAGACAGACGATACGCAGGTTGGCGCTGCTTTTGCCATTGGTCGTGATGGTCCCATCGCTGGGCGCGAACATTTACCAATGGGTTGACGATGCCGGTGTCGTTCACTATTCGACGACCCCACCCCCTTCGTCATCCTCTCGGGAAATCCGGTTGCTGGATGGTCGGGGACAAGAACGCGAGGTGCGTCCGGCGCCGCCGACGGCCGAGGAGCGCGAGCGCCAGTTGCGGGCGGAAGAACTGGAGCGGAAGGAAGCCGAGCATCGCGAGCAGGAGCTCGTGCGCCGACAGGCCGAGGCGGCCGCGCGGGAGGCGCGGTTGCGGCATCTGCATCAGGCCTATGCCAATGTCGATGAGATTGGGCAGCAGCGTGATCGCAGGTTGGCGATGGTCGGAAACACGCTCGCGCTCAGCGAGAGCCAGAAGGTTATGCTGCAGCGTGAGCGGGAGCGCATTGCGGCCCAGATCAGCGATTCGCGGCCGGATTCCAGTGAACTCGAACGCTACCTGCGGGAGCTCTCCGACCTGGATCGACGGATCAAGTGGGAGAACGACTTCCAGACGCGCCAACGCGAGGCATTGACCGAAATCAGGAACGCAGCCGAGGCGGATATCCGCGACTTCGAGCGTTTCCTGGCGCCGAATCGCCGCTAGCAGCCTGTCGGACTTGGGCTGCTCCTACTGCGCCGGCGGGAGGAGCGGTGCAGTTTTCCGTGATTTCTCGTTACATAGAACCACTATGCGCCTCGAAATCATGAAAAACCGCCCTCGCTCTCCCACGCGGCTCGCTACGGGCACCCAAGTCCGACAGGCTGCTAGCGACTGATCAGCGTGCCCACGCCCTCGTTGGTCAGCAGTTCCAGCAACACCGCGTGCTCGACGCGCCCATCGACGATGTGGGTGGCGGTGACGCCGCTGCGTACGGCGTCCAGCGCGCAGCGGATCTTCGGGATCATGCCCCCGTGGATCACCCCGCTACGGATCATCTCGTCCACTTCCGCGGCCGTCAGCCGCGGGATCAGTTCGCCGGCTGCGTTCAGCACCCCCGGCGTATTGGTGAGCAGGAAGAGCTTCTCCGCGTCGAGGACGACGGCCAGCTTTTCCGCCGCGGTGTCGGCGTTGATGTTGTAGGCGTTGCCGTCCCGGTCGAAGCCGATCGGGGCGATGACGGGAATGAAGGCGCTCTTGTCCAGGTTGTGGACGATGGCCGGATCGACGCTCTCGACCTCGCCGACCATGCCAAGGTCCACCGCCGTCATGCCGTCGGGGCCGTTCACCTCACGCAGGGGCCGGGCGCGGATCATCTGCCCGTCCTTGCCCGTCAGTCCCACGGCGCGGCCACCGAAGCGGTTGATCAGGGAAACGATCTCCTGGTTCACCAGGCCGCCGAGCACCATCTGCACCACATCCATGGTCTCGCGGTCGGTCACGCGCAGGCCGTGGACGAACTCCGAGACCTTGCCCAGCCGCTTCAGCAGGCTGCCGATCTGCGGCCCACCACCGTGCACCACCACGGGGTTGACGCCGACCTGCTTCAGCAACACGATGTCGCGCGCGAAACCCGCCTTCAGGTGTTCCTCGGTCATCGCGTTGCCACCGTACTTGATCACGATGGTCTTGCCGGCGAAGCGCTGGATGTAGGGCAGCGCCTCGATCAGTACATGTGCGACGGATTGGGCGGTGGTCTTGTCCATCGATGGGCTCGGAGACGGGTTCAGCGCGCATTCTAGCAGCCCGGCGCCGTGTGGCGGGCACGGGGCGGTGCCTCAGCGATTAGTGGCGGCCGGACGAGCCGAAGCCCCCGCTGCCGCGCTGGCTTTCGGTGAAGTCGTCGACCACCCGGAAACGGGGCTGCATCACCGGCACGATCACCAGCTGCGCGATGCGCTCGCCGACGGTGACCAGGAAGGGTCGGTCGCCGCGGTTCCAGCAGGAGACCATCAGGGGGCCCTGGTAGTCGGAGTCGATCAGCCCGACCAGGTTGCCGAGGACGATGCCGTGCTTGTGGCCCAGGCCCGAGCGCGGCAGGATCATCGCCGCGTAGCCCGGGTCCTCGATATGGATCGCAAGCCCGGTCGGGATCAACAGTGTCGCGCCGGGCTGCAGTTCATGATCCGTATCCAGCAGGGCGCGCAGATCCACGCCGGCGGAGCCGTGGGTGGCGGCCTCGGGCAGGGGGAAATCCCGCCCGATGCGGGAGTCGAGGATCTTCAGCGCGATTTCGGGTGGGGGCATGCCCGGGACTCCGGTTCAGGTGGTGGAAGGATCTGCGCTGCCGTGCTGCATGCGCTCGGTGATCAGATCGATCAGGGCGCGCGCCAGGTCGGCCTTGGGCTGTTCCGGAAACAGACGCTCACCGCCCTGCCAGAACACCGACAGCGCGTTCGTGGGCCGTCCGATCCCCTGTCCCGCGGAAATATCGTTCGCAGCGATCAGGTCCAGATCTTTTCGCGTCAGCTTCGCCAGCGCGTTCTCACGCAGGTTAGTGGTCTCGGCCGCGAAGCCGACCACGAACGGGCGCGGCCGCCGCGCGGCCACCTCGGCGAGGATATCCGGATTGCGGATCAGCTCGAGGGCCAGGGTCGGGGTGTCCTTCTTCAGCTTCTGGCCGGCCGCCTCGCGCGGCCGGTAATCGGCCACAGCCGCCGCGGCGATGAACAGGTCGCGGTCATCGATGCGTTCCAGCACCGCGATGCGCATCGCCTCGGCGGTCTCTACCGGCACCTTCTCGACCCCAGCGGGTGGTTCCACTGCCATTGGTCCGTGCACCAGACAGACCTCGGCCCCGGCATTGCGCGCCGCCGTGGCCAGCGCGACGCCCATGCGGCCGGAGCTGCGGTTGCCGACGAAGCGCACCGGGTCGATCGGCTCGTGGGTCGGACCCGCGGTGATCAGCACCCGGCGTCCGGACAGAGGTCCTGATCCCGGGCCCAGCAAGGCATGCAGGATGCTGGCGGGTTCGGCCATGCGTCCGGCGCCCTCCTCACCGCAGGCCTGGCTGCCGGATTCGGGTCCGACCATCCGGACCCCACGGGCCAGCAGTCGCTCGGTGTTGGCCCGGGTCGCGGGGTGGGCCCACATCACCCGATTCATGGCTGGCGCGAGCAGCAGCGGGACCTCGGAGGCCAGGCACAGGGTGGTCAACAGGTCGTCGGCCATGCCCGCCGCGAGTCGGGCCATCAGGTTCGCGCTGGCGGGGGCGATCACCACCCGGTCCGCCCAGCGGGCCAGCGCGATGTGGTCCATGCCGCTCTCCGCTTCCGCGTCCAGCAGGTCCGTGCGCACCGGTTGCCCGGACAGGGCCTGAAAGGTCAGCGGCGTGACGAAGGCCGTGGCCGCGCGCGTCATCACCACCCGCACCTCGCAGCCGGCGTCGCGCAGGCGTCGCACCAGCTCGCAGGCCTTGTAGGCCGCGATGCCGCCGCTGACGCCCAGCAGGATGTTCGGTTTGCCCCCGGTTTTCATCGCGAAAGCTTACCCCAGTCGGGATTGCACCGCGAAGCAGGGGCTTGGTGTTCACCACGAAGGCCACGAAGACACGAAGTTTTTTGAAAGGGGCCCCGCCGGACACCGGGATCGGACATGCCTCCAGGCTGCTCACCCTTTCGCCGACCCCGCA
>Ga0209498_1000801_pt1 | contig 19406 bp, 16 predicted proteins | sample WalLakDeSediment_FD_184131 | JGI IMG/M metagenome (GOLD analysis project Ga0209498, IMG submission 184131) | Lake sediment microbial communities from Walker lake, Nevada to study Microbial Dark Matter (Phase II) - Walker Lake 11/02/13 Deep... | ecosystem: Environmental > Aquatic > Freshwater >... | reverse complement strand
ATTACAAATATTGTATGAACAGAGAAACATTAGAAAAAATAAAAAGTGAAGTTGAGAAAGCTGCCAAAGAATTACTAGGTGATAAACTCACAAAAGTTATTCTATATGGCTCATACGCACGCGGAGATTATAATATGGATTCGGATATTGATTTTGCTTTGATGTCTGAATTAATTGAATCTGAAATTCCATCATATAATGATCCAATAGGCGAAATAATAAGCGGTCTTTCAATAAAATATGGAATTTTAGTTACGATAATTATTATCAGTTCGGAATCATTTAATAAATATAAAGACGTTATGCCCTTCTATATGAACCTGGTAAAAGAAGGCGAAGTATTTTATGGATAAACTCACTGGTGAATTGTCGAAGTATAGATTTGAGAAAGCCATGGAAGAGTTTGAAATAGCCAAAAGACTATTCAGCGAAAATTACTTTGCCAAGTCACTAAACAGCTCATATTATTCTATGTTTCATGCAACTCGTGCTATACTAGCGATTGAAAAGGTGGACAGTAAAAAGCATGTTGGTCTAATAAACTTCTTCAACAATCTTTTTATAAGAACAGGTAAAATATCAGATCAGTATTTTACATTTATAAGTAAAGCATTCAATATCAGGATGCAATCTGATTATAAAGATTTTTATATAGCAACGAAACAGGATGCAGAAAAGCAAATCCAGAACGCAGAAATATTTCTTGAAATGGTTAAAGATTATTTATCTAAACAGGAATAATAATGCTCGATATAAAATTTATACGTGAAAATCCTGAGCTGGTAAAGCAAGGTATTCAAAACAAAAACGAAAAAAATCGTGTTGATGAAATACTAACTCTTGATGAAAAGAGAAGGAAGATAATTTCAGAAGTAGAAGAGCTGAAAGCAAAGAAGAACTCGGTCTCGGCAAAAATTCCGCAGATGAAAAAAGCCGGTGAAGATACAACTCAGATCTTCGCCGAGATGAAAACAGTTTCTGATAAAATTACGGAACTTGATAATCAGCTGAAAGAAGTTGAGAACGAACTGAATACGATATTGATGTTCATTCCGAATCTTCCTCATTCTTCCGTTCCAATTGGAAAAACTGCTGAACAAAATGCTGAAGTTAGAAAATGGCTACCGGAAGGATTTTCCTACGAGAAAAAAGAAAAAACCCTTGATCATATCGAGCTTGGAAAGAAACTAAACATACTCGATTTTGAAAGGGGCGCAAAAGTTTCAGGCTCCGGTTTTCCGGTTTACGTTGGCAATGGTGCAACTCTTGAGCGAGCACTCATCAACTTTATGCTTGATTATCATTTAACTCATCATAACTATAAAGAAGTATTTCCACCATTTCTTGTAAATAAAGAATCAATGATGGGAACGGGTCAGCTTCCGAAGATGGAAGATGATATGTACTGCATCGAGAAAGATGGATTGTATCCCATTCCGACCGCAGAAGTTCCGATTACAAATCTTCATCGTGATGAAATGCTTGCAGAAAAAGATCTGCCGATAAACTATGTTGGCTACTCAGCTTGCTTTAGAAGAGAGGCTGGTTCATACGGAAAAGAATCAAAAGGATTTCTGCGAGTTCATCAGTTCAACAAAGTTGAGATGGTGAAGATTGTAAAACCTGAAACTTCTTACGATGAATTAGAAAATCTTGTAAGTGATGCTGAAGATATTTTAAAAGCGCTAAAAATTCCGTATCGAATACTCTTGCTTTGCACTGGCGATTTAAGTTTTTCCGCCGCAAAATGTTATGATATTGAAACCTGGTCTCCAGCAGAACAAAGATGGCTTGAAGCTTCGTCCTGCAGCAACTTTGTGGATTTTCAGGCAAGACGAGCAAGTATAAGATTTAAAAGAGAGGCAAGTAAAAAACCTGAATTCGTTCATACATTAAATGGTTCGGGATTAGCTACAAGCAGATTGATGGTATCCTTGCTTGAAACATATCAGACACCAGACGGAACGATTAATGTACCGGAAGTGTTGCAGAAATACACTAATTTTAAAGTAATAGATTGATAGAAAACAGTTCGCAAAACTATTCTATGGATAAAAGAAAAAAGCTGATAAAAGATTATTCTTACTTGCTATGGTATGTTCCGGAAGCAGCTAAGCAAAAAATAAGTGATTATACTTTAGTTGAAATGATTCTGAATAATGGCGATTGGAAAGGGTTTAAAAGATTAATTGACACACTTGGATTGAAAAAAGTTTCAGATATTTTTTTCGAACAGTTAAGCCGAAAAAGAAATAATTACAGAAAACAGACCAGGCATTTTTTCACATTATATTTTAATGAGCATCTTCCAAAAAGAAATTTTAACCAAAGAACAATTAAAGCTCCTGCCACTTATCAGAAAGTTTAAAAGATCCTTCTATATGGTTGGTGGAACAGCGATTGCACTGCAGATTGGTCATAGACGATCAGTTGACTTCGATCTGTTTACACCATCAAGGATCAAAAGAAAAGTTATTCAGGGAACAGCTTACTTATTATGAAGATATTAATTACGAAGAAGAAGTTGAATATTTGGTTTCGGAACCATCGAAAGATGAAATTAAAAAATACCTAACCAAAATAGCTTTGCAATAAAACCAATAATAGACTTACTCACTCTTATCTGTTAATATTTCTTAAATGAAAAACCTTTTCACTTTAAAAAAATATTTTATACGCTATAAGAAAAAACTCATTCTCGGTTTTATCTTTATACTTCTATCAAACATAGCAACCGTTTATGTACCGATGCTTATGAAAGATTCAATTGATGCTCTCCAATCTAATGCAACCAATTCGCTTTTACTTCAATATGGTTTGATGATAGTGGGTGCATCCCTGTTTGCCGGGATATTCAGATTTATGATAAGGCAGACAATTATTGTTGTCTCAAGAGAAATTGAATTTGATCTTCGCGGTGATTTCTGGAAACATATTCAATTGCTTCCAATGCGATATTTTCAGAATACTTCAACCGGCAACATAATGGCTCACGCAACTAATGATATAAATGCCATAAGAATGTTTATCGGACCTGCTGTTATGTATTCCATCGATACATCAGTAAGATTAATTATGGTTCTGATATTAATGCTTTCTCTGAACACAAGCTTAACTATCTATGCACTGCTGCCACTGCCGCTGCTTTCTGTACTTGTTTACAAAGTTGGGAAGTTGATTCACTCGAAGTTTACTGTCATCCAGGAAAAATTTGCTACACTCACAACTTTGGCTCAGGAAAATTTTTCCGGCATTCGGGTTATCAAATCCTATGTTCGCGAAGAAAGTGAAATGAAAAGATATGCAGAACACAGCCAGGACTATCTTAAAAAAAATATGAACCTTGTAAAAACCCAGGCTATGATAATGCCAATCCTTTTTCTGATAACAGGTTTATCAATAATTATTGTTATCTGGCTTGGCGGTACAAAAGTAATTAACGGTGAATTAACTCTCGGCGAAATCACAGCGTTCATTGTTTACCTTGGAATACTTATCTGGCCAATGATTGCTTTCGGCTGGGTGATAAATATAATTCAGCAAGCTGAAGCAAGTATGAAGAGACTAAATAAAATTTTATCCGAACCTTATGAAATTACTGAAACAGAAAAAACCAATTATTCAATTAAGGGTATTAAAGGAGATATTGAATTCAAAAATGTTTCCTTCAGGTATAATGAGAATAGTTCTTTCATACTCAAAAATATAAATCTTAAAATTCGAGCCGGTTCAACGCTTGCAATAATGGGTTATACAGGTTCAGGTAAAACATCTTTTATAAATCTTATTCCGCGCTTATATGAATGCACAGAAGGTGAAGTTTTAGTCGATGGAATAAATGTGAAGGAACTACCGCTCGAAGTGCTTCGAACAAATATAGGAGTTGTTCAGCAGGAATCATTTTTATTCTCTGATACAATATTGAATAATATCTCCTACGGAAGGCGTGAAGTTGACCAATCGCTTGTCAACAAGGTTACAGGAATTGCACAATTCGATAAAGATATCCAGGAATTTCCTCTGAAGTATGAAACTATTATTGGAGAAAGAGGAGTAACATTTTCTGGCGGGCAAAAGCAGAGAGCTTGTCTCGCTCGTGCTTTAGCTATTGATCCAAAGATATTAATACTTGATGATTCATTTTCAGCAGTTGATACAAGTACTGAAGAAGAGATCTTGAAAAATCTTAAAAATTTTATGAGAGAAAGAACAAGCATCGTAATCAGCCATAGAATTTCTACGGTGAAAGATGCTGATAAAATTATTGTTCTATCAGACAGCAAGATTGCTGAAGAAGGCACTCACGAAGAGCTCGTTGCAAAGGGAGGCATTTATGCTGATCTGCATTATAAACAATTACTTGAACAGGAACTTGAAGAAATAAAATAAATAATGAGCGATTACAAAAGCGAAGAAGAAATATTAGGTAAAGCTTACGACGCAAAGCTGATGAAAAGATTGCTTGGTTATGTTAAACCATACAAACGCTTTGTAATATTTGCTATTCTGCTGAACATTGTTGTTGCCTCACTTGGACCGATACGACCTTATCTTACTAAAATTGCTGTTGATGACTACATCGCTCAATCAGATTATAATGGATTGATGATAATAAGTTTATTGCTCTTCGGCTCCCTGCTGTTCCAGGCTGTGGTTCAGTATTTTCTTACTTATTTTACTCAATACCTTGGACAAAAAACTCTTTATGACCTTAGAACTCAAATCTTCAATCATATTCAAAAACTTGCTTTAAGATTTTTCGATAGAACACCAATCGGCAGACTCGTTACCCGCGCAACAAACGATGTCGAAGCTCTTGGTGAACTTTTCTCTTCGGGAATAGTGATGGTGTTTAGTGATATCTTTATCATTTTCTGGATTCTTGGCTTTATGTTCTTTATGGATTTCAACCTTTCACTTGTTACACTTTCCGTGCTGCCTGTTTTAATCTACGGAACTTTTCTTTTCAGAAGGAAAGCGCGCGAAAGTTATAGAGATGTAAGACTTCATCTTGCAAGATTAAATTCTTATATGCAGGAACACGTAACAGGAATGAGTGTTGTCCAGATTTTTAATAAAGAAAACGATGAGCTTAAAAAGTTTGCTGCCATCAACAGCGATTATCGTCAGGTAAATATTAAATCTATTTTCTACTATGCTGTATTTTATCCGAGTGTTGAATTGCTCAGCTCAATTGCAATTGGATTAATTATCTGGTATGGCGGTGGTGAGGTAATTCAGGGTACACTTACAATCGGTGTTCTTTTCGCTTTCATACAATACACTGAAATGTTTTTCAGACCAATTCGTGATCTTTCAGAAAAGTACAACATAATGCAAACTGCAATGGCTTCGTCTGAAAGAGTATTCAAATTGCTGGACAATCAAACAATGATCCGCAATCCTGAAAATCCCGTTAAGCTTGAAAAAGTAAAGGGAACTATTGAATTCAGGAATGTCTGGTTTGCTTACAATGATGAAGACTATGTTTTGAAAGATATCTCATTTAAGATTAATCCCGGTGAAAGAATTGCGATAGTCGGACATACAGGTGCTGGTAAAACATCAATCATTAATACTCTCACCAGATTTTACGACATCAATAAAGGTGAAATTCTTCTTGACGGAGTTAATATTGAGAAGCTGGATAAACGTGATCTGCGAAAACATATCTCAATGGTGCTGCAGGATGTTTTTCTTTTTTCCGGTGATATTAAATCCAATATCAATTTAAATGAAGATACAATAAGCGAAGAAAGAGTGACTAAAGCTGCAGGAATAGTCGGTGCGGATAAGTTCATAGATAGTCTTCCAAAAAAGTATAATGAAGAAGTTAAAGAGAGAGGAGCTACATTAAGCGTTGGTCAGAAACAGCTTATTTCTTTTGCACGGGCACTGGCATATAATCCGAAAATTTTAATTTTAGATGAAGCGACTTCAAGTATAGATACAGAATCAGAAATTTTAATAAAGCAAGCGATTGAAAAACTGCTAATCGGCAGAACAGCAATAATAATCGCTCATAGACTTTCAACTATACAAAATGCTGATAAAATCATCGTTTTGCACAAAGGAGAGATCAGGGAAACAGGAAATCATCAACAATTACTTGCAAAAAAAGGAATTTATTATAAATTATATCAGCTTCAATATAAAGATCAGGAAATTCCGGTTTCCTAAATTCATTCATTAGAGGGAGAAGAGAAATGGCTATTGGACAATTCATGACCTTAGGTCGTCACATCATTGAAGAACAGGAGAAGTACGAAGGCGCAACTGGTGAACTTTCAAAATTACTTCACGATCTTTCACTGGCTGCGAAAATTATCTCGCTCGAAGTTAACAAAGCAGGCTTAGTTGATATTATCGGTTTTACAGGAGATGATAATATTCATGGCGAGCAAGTTAAAAAGCTGGATATGCTTGCGCACGATATGTTAATAAAAGCAATGGATCACGGCGGACATCTTTGTGTAATGGCTTCCGAAGAAGAGGAAGACATTATTCAAATTCCACAAAAGTTTAATATTGGTAAATATGTTCTTCTGTTTGATCCTCTGGATGGTTCATCAAATATTGACGCCAATATCAGTATTGGTACTATTTTTTCTATTTACAGAAGAGTATCACCAGATGATGGACCAGGGACAATGGAAGATTGTTTGCAGCCGGGAATTAACCAGGTTGCCGCCGGTTATGTTATTTATGGCTCAAGTACGATGCTGGTTTATACAGCAGGCAGCGGTGTCCATGGGTTTACTCTTGATCCGGCATTTGGAGAATTTCTGCTTTCTCATTCGAATATCCAGACTCCAAAGAAATCTAAAATCTATAGCATTAACGAAGGTAACTATCTTTACTGGCATCCCGGACTGAAAAAATATATTAAGTATTTACAGGAAGAAGATAAAGCAACCAGCCGTCCATATTCTTCAAGATATATTGGTTCAATGGTTGCAGATATACACCGCAATCTTTTATACGGTGGAATATTTATGTATCCTGCTGATTCGAGAAGTCCTCAGGGTAAATTACGTTTGCAATATGAATGCAATCCAATGGCGTTCATTGTTGAGCAGGCAGGCGGAAGAGCAACGAATGGAAGGCAGCGAATATTAGAAATTCAACCGGAGAAACTTCATCAAAGAGTGCCGATATTTATTGGCAGTGAAGAAGACGTAAAGGTCGTTGAAAAATTTATGGCTGAAGTGGAATTGCCTGTAAATTAATTAATTTTATTCCGATAACTTTTTTAGCTCGGCATCTATTTTTTGAGCGAGATCATCTATCGAGATGCCGACAACTTTAATTTTTGCACTTCTGAGTGTTACGCTCGGAGGATCGCCTTCCCCTTTCATAAACTTAAACAAACAATAACCAAGTCTGTTCTTGTCATTTGTAATCGGGATGTGTTCACTAAAGTTTTCAACAATACTATAAACCTTTTTCTCAAGTGAAGACTGAGGAAATTCTATTGTTCCGGGAGGTGGTAGTGTTGTCATATCAATACTTTCAAAATTTATACGCTAAATTAATTCCAAATACACTAAACTTCAACATTTGTTTTATGTGTAATCAATAAATGTTTATATTTTTACAGCAAATTTTACTATAAAAATGGTAATTGACTTTTCTAAATTAACGAAAATACTCATCATAAGGCTGAGTTCGATTGGCGATATACTGCTAACTACTCCATTAATCCGCTCAATAAAGAAAAAAAATCCGGAAGTTCAAATTGATTTTGTTTTGAAAGAAGAATTTTTTGAGCTGCTGCAGAATAATCCAAATCTCACCAATATTTATAAGTACACGAAGCTTACATCAGACAAGCAGAAAATTATTAATTCACTGATTTCTAATGGCTATGAAATTGTAATTGACCTCCAGAATAATTTAAGATCACTTGAAATCATCAGACCATTGCATTGTAAGATTCTTCGATTTAAGAAAAATAATTTCAAAAAATTTCTGTTAGTTCATTTTAAGATAAACGCATTAAAAAAAGCTCCTCAAATTCCTGTAAGATATGCTGAGGCAGCAGGTATTGAACTGGAGACAGAAGGTCTTGATTTCTTCACAGAAAACCTGCCGGACTCGAGATTAGACAAGAATGAGAAATACATCGGCTTATGCCCCGGTTCAAAACATTTTACCAAGCGCTGGCCAAAAGAATATTTTTTTGAACTGGGAACGCGATTGGAATCCGCTGGTTACAAGATTGTACTTTTCGGAGGATTAGAAGAAGTTGAACTTTGCTTTGAATTAGAGAACCAAATCAAAAATGCTTTAAATCTCTGCAATACAAGTATTTTGCAGGTAGGCTCTGATATGAAAATGTGCAGAGCCATTTACACAAATGATTCGGGATTAATGCATCTTGCATCTGCTATAAAAGTTCCTGTGATTGCTTTTTTTGGATCTACAGTAAAGGAGTTTGGGTTCTATCCTTACCGGGCAAAAAGTATCGAGCTTGAAATTAAAAATCTTTCATGCAGACCATGTACTCACATTGGCAGAATATCTTGTCCAAAGATTCACTTCAAATGTATGAAGGAAATAAAACCTGAACAGGCATTTAATAGTTTAAACAATCTGCTAATGGTGTAATGAAAAAATTCTGGCAGATAATATATAGTGTATTTTTTGTTCCTCTTCTTTATTCTATATTAATTTTCATTTCTCTTTTTAAGAAAAAAATCCGTACAGGAATATCTGGCCGGAAAAGAATATTTGAAGAATTGATACTGAATCGTTTATCACTTGACTTATCAAAAAAAATTATTTGGTTCCATTCTTCTTCACTCGGCGAATTTGAGCAGGCAAAACCGATAATAGAAAAACTCAAGAAAGAAACTGATGTAAAGATTGTTGTTAGTTTCTTCAGTCCATCAGGATATGAAAATTCAAAAAAGTATCCTTATGCAGATATAATCACTTACCTGCCATTTGATTCCCGGTGGAGAGCGAAAAGATTCATCGAAATTATATCACCGAATATGGCTGTATTTATGCGTTACGATATATGGCCAAATCATATCTGGGCGCTGAAGAAAAAAAGGATTCCCTGTCTTTTAGTAGATGCTACGATGAAAAAAAACTCTCCGCGCAAGCTTCCGGTAATAAGATCATTCCACAAGTACCTTTATGAGGACTTTTCAAAAATTCTCACTGTCTCTGAAGAAGATGCAAAAGGTTTCAGGTCATTCAAATGCCGAAATGTTCAAATTAAAGTAGTTGGTGATACAAGATTCGACAGAGTTTACAAAAGAAGTCTTGCTTCAAAGAACAGCAAAATCATAAATCAGGATATTCTGAAAGACAAGAAAGTATTAGTTGCAGGAAGCACCTGGCAGCAGGATGAGGATGTAATAATTCCGGCATTTATAAAATTGTTAAAGTTTGATAGAAATGCTATGATGATAATCGCTCCACACGAACCTACTCTCCTGCATCTGGAAAAACTCGAGCACGAGTTTGCAGGTGAAGTTACCTCTATTAGACTCTCTCATATAAATAATTACATTAAACAAAAAGTAATTATTGTTGATTCAATAGGAGTACTATCTATTCTTTATAACTATGCAAATGTGGCTTTTATTGGCGGAAGCTTTAAGATCAATGTTCACAATGTGCTTGAGGCAGCAGTTTACGGAGTGCCCGTTCTGTTTGGACCAAAAATCGAAAACTCGCAGGAAGCAAAAAAAATGGTGGAAGCTGGCGGCGGAATCATGATTAAAGATAAAAAAGAATTTTACAGAGTGATTAGAAAATTATTTTCGGATGAAAAACTGATGAATGAAAGTGGTAGAAAATCTTATGATTTTGTGCATAATAATATTGGAACAACCGATCGGATAATTAAAGAAATTTTCAGCGAATAATTTCTACTTCAAATACTTTTCCCGCAAAAAATTCATATGATGTTTTTCGTGACCTGCAATCATATAAAGAATAGCCAGGACAGTTACAGAAGTATCATTTGCATAGCCCCTTCTATTAAGCATTTCCGGAGTAAAACTTCTGAATAAAAGAATATTTGATTCTCTGAGCAATCGAAAGTCATAATTCAATTCAAAAAGTTCACGGCTGTTAAAGTTACCTTCTTTTACATAATCATCCTGATCAAAACCCGGCAGTGATTTCTTCTCTCCTCGTGCAATACACAGTGCACGATACGCAAAAACCCTTTCAGTGTCAAGCAGATGACCTACGACTTCTTTCACAGTCCATTTACCGTCAGCATAACGGTAATTTCCTTTATGTTCAGAAAATGAATTCAGAACATCCTGGGTTTTTTTGCTTTGATCGTTAAGTATCTTTAGTATATCATCGCCTTCAATAAGCTTGATATAATTTTCGTAGTATGGAGCGTAATCTCCCGGAGTCGGTTTCATTTTTTTCTCCTATTATTAATTTCTGTAGCTCAGGACTTCAGTCCTGAGATTTTTGCTCAGATTTGTCCCGCAAAGCGGGATGAGCTACAATTATCAAAAATTATTTCCAGATTTTTACTTCAAATACTCCATCAGATGTTGCAACACCGCGCAGCATACTTGATGTGTTAAAGGGAAGTTCATAATTATAATTTTTATCTACTGCAATGATTCCACCTGAGCCTTGCGGTAAAATTTTATAGATAACTTCATCAACTGCTTCTTTTAAAGATACTCCTTTAAATTCCATCAATGCAGAAATCTGATAAGCAACAGTATTTTTAATAAACAGTTCACCATGCCCGGTAGCTGAAATTCCGCAGGTGTTATTGTTAGCATAGGTTCCTGCATTTATCAAGGGTGAATCGCCAACTCTTCCCGGCATTTTACCTGTCCTTCCACCTGTCGATGTTGCTGCGGCAATATTTCCGAATTGGTCAATTGCAGCACAGCCAACAGTTCCTTTTACATTTCTCGTCATTCTTTTTAATTCATTAAATCTATCGTGAACAAAGAAGTAAGAAGGATCAATTACTTCAACACCGAGCTGCATGCCAAGATTATCAGCGCCTTTTCCTGCGAAAAGTACGTGCTGAGTTTTTTCCATTACCATTCGTGCAAGTGAAATTGGATTTTTAATAATTGTTACACCAGTTATCGCACCAGATGATAAATCTCGTCCATCCATTATAGATGCATCAAGCTCATTTTTTCCTTCAGCAGTAAATACTGCTCCTCTTCCTGCATTGAACAATGAATCATCCTCAAGAAATCTGACTACTTGCTCAACCGCATCAAGACTGCTTCCACCCTTTTCAAGAATTTCTTTACCAATATTAAGTGCTACGGTTAAAGACTTTAGATAAGTTTGCTTTGAAGACTCCTCCATATTCGGATCCATCGATCCAGCACCACCATGAATTACAATTGTATATTTTCCATTTGGTTCCTGTGAAAATAACTTGTTTGGGAGTAAGAGTAAGAGAACGAGTAAGATTAAGAGTAAGAATACCGATAATCTGTTTTTTGTAAGGATTTTCATAGTATTTTATTTTATGTTTAGGATCAAGGAGAATTTTTAAAAATTTACATGAATAACATAGTAATCTTTCCGGTAATTTTCTTTTTCCTGCATACTTCACCAGCACTGCAGGTTACGCCAATTGATTGGGAGTGCTGCGGATTTTCAAAAGCAGCGGAGAAAGAATTTTTTCAGGATGATTCTTTGATGACGATCTACCTGATAAAACAAAGATGGCATACCGCGGTTGTCTTTCATACTGAAGATATTTCTGCTATGGGCGGTTCAGCTTCCGGCAGAGATACTCTGATTTTTCCCGAAGTAAAATATTTTAGTGGAGCAGAACTAATTGATATCGGCTGGGGCGATGAGGCTTTTTACCAGCATCCTGATTTTGATTGGGACTTAGCTTACCACGCACTCTTTCACGCTACGCCAAGCACTCTGAGAGTTGAGGGAATTTACATTACAAAGCAGCAGTATTTTGACATTTCTGAGATTGTAATTGAATTAAAAATTAACAATGAACAATTAACAATTCTGTTAAAATATATTGCTGATACTATTTGGAGAGACGAGAATGAGAAATATGAGATCTTAAGCACACAATACTTAAATCGTGTCTACTTCTTCAAAGCGAATGGAAACTACCACCTTTTCAACACCTGCAATACCTGGCTGGCAAGAGGATTAAAACAATCAGGTTTCGATATCAAGACGGATATTGTTCTTACTGAACAGCTTTTTAATGAAGCTGCGAAAATTGGAAGAGTGTTGAAAGCAAATTCACATTAACTCAACGCTTAAACCTGCATCCTCATAGGTAACTTTTATAATCTTTTATAGCACTATCCTCCAGCGTGGACGCAGGAGGGAGCTACTTCCCATTAACCAATTATTTTCTATTTTCAACGCTTAAGCCTGCTTCCTCGCAGGCATTCATAATATTTTAAATATGAATCTTTGAAGTGACTATTCCCAACTAATAACTGTTAATGATCTCCTGTGCTTTTTCTTTATCTGACGAATAGGTAAATGCTTTTATTATCTGGTGTGAATTATATTTGTCAACAACATTCGGATACAGATACTCAAGCGCTTTCAGCTTGCCATCTGAAAATGAAAACAGATCAATTACGTTCACAACCTGGTTCACAGTGAAATAATTATATCTCGCTGATATCTGAACAACAGATAATTGGTTTTCCTGAAACGATTCATTTTTAATGCTGTTAACAAGACTGCTGAATTCCTCTTCACTGATTGGATACGGTCCTTCCTCTACTGGTATCGGGGGCGGCGGAAGTGGAATAGCAAGAAGCAGATTATAAGTTTCGATCAGAAGGTCTTTTGCCCTTACATAATCGCGGTAACTCAGCTTTGTTAAATAATCCCGTTCAAGAAGTTCAAGATTATATGAAATCTTATCAACTATGCTTATCGGTCTGCCGCCCGGTCCGATTTGATATAAGTTTTCAGTTTGCGCGAAAAGAGCTGAACTGAGTAGTAGAAAAATGATAATAACTTTCATTTATCCTCCGTTGTTAGTTCAATGATCTGGTCAGTAGGTACTATAATAATTTTTTCTAAACGATATATTATTCAATGTGAAGAAGTATAGGTATAACGGTATATGGTATAAGGGCTATTAAATTCCAACTTATACCTCTATACCTTTATACCTCTATACCCTATTGCTCAATACCTCTGCCATTTAATATCTCTTTAGCAAGACGTTCCGCTTTATAAAGATTGCGTATTGCTTCAATCATCCCTTCCGCGCTAACGCTGATTGTTCTGTTTGCCTCAGTTGTGTAGATGTATCTGCCGGAATGACTTTCCATATTTCCGTCAAATGCCAGACCAACAACCTCTGCATTTGTGTTAAGAACAGGGCTGCCTGAATTGCCTCCTATTATATCGCAGGTGCTTGCAAAATTCAATGGAGTAGAAAGATCAAACTCCTCAGGTAAGTTCTGCCAATAGTCTGCAAGATTGAAAGGAAATTTTTTATCGAAAGAATAGTAGCGGTCAAGTGAACCGTAAAATGTAGTTTTATAAGGTGCTTTTGTTCCGTTGTAATCGTAGCCTTTAATAATTCCATCTGAAATTCGAAGCGTACCTGTTGCATCGGGAGGAATTGCATCACCATAAAGCTGATACAATGCTTCTCCGAGAAGTTGATTATTTATTACATCTGCATCCTGGAGATTTTTGTTCTTAATTTCCATTTCCGAAAGCCTATCCCTCGAACTCAGAACAAATTTTATAAATGGATCATCTGAAGCAAGAATTTCATCGGCACTTGAATGAGCAAGAGCGATTACTTTTTCTTTCGAGGTAATTTCAGATTTAGCAAGAAGGTTATTAACTGCAGCAGTTCCTCTTTTACCATCAGTCATAATCTGCAGAGATTTATCATCCTTAGGAAGATTATTCTGAAGAACATTTATCTGCAATAAAAGTTTTTTATCCTCAAGCTTCTTATTAAAGTTTGACGGGAAAATATTATCAATGTACTTATCCAGTTTTTCACCTTTAAAGTTTTCACCTCGCTTATCTTCATCCAGCTTAAGCTGCTCCGCAAGATTTACGAGGTCTCTTGCCATCAATAAATACCTGGGCGAATATAGTAAACTGATACTAAGTGCAAATCTTTCTTTGGCAATAGTTGAAGCTTCTTTTCTGTTATCATCAATTTGCTTCCAGATACTACCATACTTCATTGTCAAATCCGGATCACAATAAATGTCATGGCTGAATTTTTTCTCAAAATCTTTTTTCCTCGCCATGAAAAAAGGATCCTTCAATGCATTAAACGTTGATTCATACACTTTTAATCCGTTACCAACATTAAACAACGTTGCAACCAGCTTCATATCTTCTGCATTCGTTTCCTCCACGAGCTCTGAATAAATTTGATAAAGTTCCCTGCGCATCGGAGTTTGCAATCCAAACTGATAATCACGTAAATATTCCAGTTGAGTAATTGTATAAAGTCTGTTTGTGCTTCCCGGATTACCAACCACAAAAACAGGCTGATCTTCATAAATCGGTTCAGTGCTCCAGTTAAAATAATATTCAGTTTTTATTGGTTTATCATTTTCGTAAGCACGAAGGAAAGCACAATCAAAACCGTATCTTGGATAAGTAAAGTTATCGTAATCGCCGCCAAGCTTGGAAACAATAAGTTCAGGTGCAAACACCAAACGTATATCGCTGTATCTCTTATAACCATACAAAGAATATTTACCACCGTAATAAAGAGAAGTAACATTAAAAGTTAATTCGGGATGCTGCTGTGAAAATCTGTCTTTTATTTCTGTGATCTTTTTATTCCGTTCAGAAACTTTTTCTGATTCTGTTTCAACAACAGCCATTGCAGATTTAATCTCTTCAGTAACATCTTCAATTATCATCAACTGATCCACAAACAGACCTGGTATTTTCAATTCCTCTTCCTGAGTCTCAGCATAGAATTTATATTTCAGTAAATCGATTTCATCAGTACTTAAATCTCTCAACAATCCTCTGATGCAGTGATGATTGGTCATTATCAATCCATCTTCAGAAATGAATGAAGCAGAGCAGCCGCCACCAAATTTAAGAGCTGATTTCTGTGCGTGATCCAGCCATTTTTGTGTAGGTCTGAAGTTATAAGTTTGTTCAAAGTAATCGAGTGGAGGATTTTCAAATGTCCACATCTTGCCCATATCAAACTTTTGAGCTTTGACTGTATCGAAATCAACTCCATAATAAAATGATTGAGCGGTGAGGCTTAATTGAAGTATGAGTAAAAGACTTGAAGTGATCAGAGTTTTATTTTTCATTTTATTCTTCTGGTTTTTGAGAAATTAAGTTGCCAAGTAATTTTATATTGCCTATGTAAAATTATCAAAAACTTTAACCTATAGCATTATGAGAAGAAAAAATTTCAGGATAAATAAAGCCGGCTCAATCAACAATTTAAAGCTGATCGATGAAAATCTTCCTGAACTAAATGAGAATGAAGTTACAGTTGAAGTTAAAGCAATTGGATTAAACTTCGCCGATCTTTTTGCAATTCAAGGATTATATAGTGCAACTCCGAAGGGCAGCTTTGTACCGGGTCTTGAATATTCAGGAGTAGTTTTGAAAACAGGAAGTGGCGTTAAAGAATTCATAGTTGGCGATAAGATAATGGGCGCAATCAGGTTTGGGGCGTATACAACTCATCTGAATATTGACCCTCGTTACATATTGAAATTGCCAGAAGGCTGGACTTTTGAAGAAGGAGCATCATTCATTGTTCAGTCACTCACAGCTTATTATTCTCTGGTTGAACTCGGGAATATTAAACAGGATAATACTATATTAATCCATAGTGCTGCCGGAGGAGTCGGAATTTACGCAAACAGAATTGCGAAAAAATTTAATGCGTTTACCATCGGTACAATCGGGTCAAAATCGAAAAGGAACTTCTTAATAAATGAAGGTTACGATGAGGTTATCGTCAGAGAAAATAATTTTAAAGAGCAATTGAGAAAAGCTCTTGGAGAAAGAAAGCTGAATCTTGTTCTTGAATCAATCGGCGGAAAGATATTTGAAGAAAGTTTCAAAGCTCTCGCTCCTTCAGGAAGAATTATTATTTACGGCGGTGCTCAGTTTATGTCGCGTTCATCCAGGCCAAACATTTTCAAGATAATCCCAAAGTTTTTATTTCGACCGAAAGTTGATCCGCTCTCTCTTTCAAATGAAAACAAATCAATAATGGGTTTCAATCTTATTTACTTATGGGATAGGCCCGATGAGTTAAATAATATGGCAGAAGAAATTTTAAGGATGAATCTCAAACATCCGCATATCGGTAAAGTTTTTCCTTTTAATAATTTAATTGAGGCTTTGAAATATTTCCAGACGGGTAAGAGCATTGGGAAAGTTGTTGTGAAGTTGTAAAACAATATGCTTTATAAAAACAAATATCGAATTGAAACTGGCAGATTGAAAGAATGGGATTATTCAACACCCTGGTGGTATTATGTTACAATTTGTACAAAGAATTTCAAATGCTGGTTTGGTGAAGTTAAAAATGGTAAAATGATATTGAACGATTTGGGGAAAATAATTGAGGAAGAATGGTTAAAGACAAAAGAAATTCGAGCAAATGTTGATTTAGATTATTACGTTATAATGCCAAATCATTTTCACGGAATACCGATAATTGAAGGATCTGAAATCGCTACATCTGTAGAGACGCATCGCGATGCGTCTCTACGAATAGTACAAAATAATCTATCCGATATCATTCGCGGATTTAAAGGAGCAGTAACAAAAAGGGTGCATACGATAGGATTTGATCACTTTCAATGGCAACCGCGTTTCTATGACCATATTATTCGAAATGAAGCTGACTTGAGACGCATAAGAACATATATTCAAAATAATCCACTGAAATGGGAATTGGACGAGTATTTTAAAAAGCGAAGTTAGTTCAAATAATCTTTTAAATATTTCCCTGTCCAGGAATTTTCAACATCGACAATTTCTTCCGGAGTACCGGCTGCAACTACTTCTCCTCCTCGTTCACCGGCTTCGGGACCGAGATCAATTACATAATCTGCACATTTAATAACATCAAGATTATGTTCGATTATTACAACCGAATTATTTCGTTCAACCAGCATATTGAAGCAATTGAGAAGCTTTGAGATATCATCGAAGTGAAGTCCGGTTGTTGGTTCATCAAAAATAAAAAGTGTGTGCCTGTTTTCCCTGCTTACAGCAAGATGCGAAGCCAGCTTTACTCTCTGCGCTTCCCCACCCGAAAGAGTATTTGACGGCTGACCAAGTTTGATGTAACCTAATCCAACATCTGAGAGAACCTGCAAAATGTTTTCAATCTTTCTGTGTCCTTTGAAAAATTGTAATGCTTCATCAACGGTCATTTCAAGAACTTCAACAAGATTTTTTCCGTGATAAGTAATTTCTCTGGTTTCTTTTTTATATCTCGTTCCTTCGCAATCATCACAGGTTAAATAAAGATCAGCAAGGAACTGCATTTCAACTTTAATAAAACCATCTCCCTGACAGGTTTCGCATCTTCCGCCCGGAACATTAAAAGAAAAAAATCCCGGCTTATAACCTCTTGCTTTTGCCTGATGTGTTGAAGCAAAAAGTTCTCTGATATGCTCAAAAGCTTTTACATAGCTGATTGGATTTGACCTCGGAGATTTTCCAATCGGTGATTGATCTACAATCTCAATCCCATCAATATATTTTGCACCAATTATATCATCAAACTTTCCGACGTGAGATGGCGCCATTCCAAAATATTTTGCAACTCCCGCATAAAGAACATCGTGAATGAGAGTACTCTTTCCAGAACCGCTCACTCCCGTTATCACAACAAATCTATTTAAAGGAATTTCGATGGTGATATTTTTAAGGTTGTTTTCTTTTGCGCCGATGATTTCAATGCTTTTAGTTTTTCTATTTATTCTTTTTTTAGGAAGAGGAATTTTCATTCTACCGGAAAGATATTTTCCGGTTAAAGATTCTTCATTTTTAATTATAGCATCAACTGTTCCTTGTGCAACAATTTCTCCGCCATTTATCCCGGCTTTTGGACCCATATCAAAAATCAAATCAGCGTTACGCATCATTTCAGGATCGTGCTCAACTATTATTACAGTGTTTCCAATATCACGAAGATTTTTTAGCAGCCGGATCAGCTTATTATTATCTCTTGGATGAAGTCCTATCGTTGGTTCATCAAGCACGTAAAGTGTTCCGACTAAAGACGAACCAAGAGAAGTAGCAAGGTTTATTCTCTGCGTTTCGCCTCCTGAAAGTGTACTGCTCAATCTGTCCATCGTTAAATAACCAATTCCAACATCGTTCAAGAACTTCAATCTCTTTTTTATTTCCTGAAGAATTCTTTCACCGATGAGCATATCATACTCAGATAATTCCAGCTCCTCAAAAAACGTCAATGAGTGTTCAATAGGCAGTGCAACAATATCATGAATTGATTTGCCAGCTATCTTTACCTGCAATGCTTCTCTTCTCAATCGGGAACCCTTACAGGCATTACAAGTTGTGTATCCTCTGAAACGGCTAAGCATAACACGAACGTGCATCTTGTAAGTTTTCTGTTCAAGCTTTACAAAAAAACCATCGATCCCGAGATAAGTTCCGAAGCCTTTTTTAATAAGCTCAACCTGGCTTTCAGTAAGTTGTTTGAAAGGAATGTTCATCGGAATTTTGAAAGGCTTTGCATTCTGAACTAAATCACGGAGAAATGAACTATACTTTACACCGCGGAAAGGTGCGATAGCTCCGTCCATTATACTCAAATTCGGATCGGGAATTACAAGGTTCATATCAATGCCGATTGTTTTACTGAATCCCTGGCAAACAGGACAAGCACCAAAAGGATTGTTGAAAGAAAAAAATCTTGGCTCGGGTTCCTCGTATCTTATTCCGCAGCATTCATAATATTTGTTGAATTCTTTCTCTTCGCCTGTTTCTGCATTGATGATGATAAGTCTGTTCTCACCTTCTTTGAATGTAACCTCGATTGAATCCGAGAGCTTTTCCCGGATTACGTTTTTCTCAACTTTAAATCTTTCTATAATCACCCGGATATCTTTTGACTTCTTAGCCGGGAATTTTTCTTCATTCAAATCAATTAACTTTTTACCTGAATAGATTCTGAAGAATCCTCTTTTTTTAAGGAGTTCAATTTCTTCCTTTAAGGTATGCCCTTCGTGCTGATGAAGTGGAAAGCCGAGATAAAATTTTGTTCCGTCGGGTTGCTTGTCCCGGCTCGACTCTGTCGAGACGGAATTTTCCAGCCAGTCAACAACTGTTGATGTAGTTGCTCTCGTTACTTCTTTTCCGCACTGAAAGCAGATTGTCTTACCAATCCTCGCAAATAGTAAACGAAGATAATCATAAACTTCTGTGGT
>Ga0209498_1000800_pt1 | contig 19445 bp, 15 predicted proteins | sample WalLakDeSediment_FD_184131 | JGI IMG/M metagenome (GOLD analysis project Ga0209498, IMG submission 184131) | Lake sediment microbial communities from Walker lake, Nevada to study Microbial Dark Matter (Phase II) - Walker Lake 11/02/13 Deep... | ecosystem: Environmental > Aquatic > Freshwater >... | reverse complement strand
CGCTCCCGTCATGTAACACGGGAGTAAAAACTGGCTGATACGGCCGTTTAACTCTTGAACTCTTGAACGGTTTGGCTCACCTGCCGCCGATTATAGCAAGACAACTGATCCTGAAAACCACTTTTTCTACCAAGTGGCCGCCGCGTACCCGCGCCGAAGGCGGTCAGGTGGAGCCGGTGTTGGGCGGCAGGGTATTCTTGCTCATGGCTTGCGGGCAAGTATCCAATGGTAAGGTATCTCAATCTTCCCTTCTATCTGGGTCTCGATAGCGGTTTCGAGCACATCAAATCCTTCATGGACGACCAACTGTTTCATCATATCGGGATTGAAGGAACTAATGAACATGGGAACGCCTAGCCAATTTCCCGTCAAATCATCGTAATCTCCAGCTTCCATACTAATCAGCAAAAAGCCTCCTGCTTTGAGCCATTGATAAATGTGTCCTAAGACACTTCCATGTTCTTCTCGTGGTATATGTTCCAGGGTGTAAAAAGATATGACGGCATCAAAAGAAGCTGATTGGAAATCTACAGAACTAGCATCTCCATGAATGAAATGGCCGTTAGGAACTTTTTGGCGAGCAAGGTCAATCTGCGTCTGAGAAATATCAACCCCCGTAACCTTATGCTTCTTTGCAATTTCAATATCTGCTGGATCACCCGACCCACAACCTAGATCAAGGACGGACGCACCCGGTTCAAGATGGCTCAGTAATTTCTTGAGCCATTTCATACGCGGCCATTTTATCTCCCCTTCAAGACAAGCGTAATCGGAAGCTACCTTATCATATCCTTGTTCAACCATCTTCTTGGGGTTAATGGAATTCTTCGCGTTATTCATGACAAACCTCTTGATATACCTTCATTCGAGTAATGCCGCCCAACGTTTGAGTTAAGCGGCGTCCCGTTAGGGCCGTCCGCTCTAACGAATTGTTGGGCGGCTCAATCCAAATGATCCAGGAATGGGTCATGGTTCTTCATGCGCATCCGCGATGTGCTTACCTGCAACACAGAAACCAGATAGCAGCATCCGATATCTCTCCAACCTTCTCTCTCCCATCAGGGCAGGTATCGGGGTAAGGCCAGTTGGCTAGAACGCACTCGTTACACGCCAAAACCTGTGGGCATTCATCGTGGATGTTAGAAGCTCCTTGGCTATCCCTTTCACATGCCAGGTATTCATCACAAGCCGGACAGATATCCACGTGATAGAGATTTACCGTCCAGGCTACCCCACCGGAGTCCGTACATTGTTGAAAAGTCACCTTTCGAGAGCGCTCATGGCTGAAGTAAAAGATGGTGATTCCAATCGCTATAGCCAGGCATCCTATGCCTAAAAGTAGGGAAATACGTTTCTTCACCCTGCCTACCCTCCGTTGTTCATTCTACCACCCGACAAGGTTACAAGATTCTTTGCTGGGTGTTTTTGCATATCGCCCCAAAAAGGTTCAATCCAGCATATTGTACTCGAGTAGATTAAGTTAGACACAGTCTGCCAATTTGGTTGTTTTCGATCATTCGTACTCGAGAAGAAATTTTGAAATGAACCTTTTTGGGGCGATATGCAAAATTACCCGATCAGCGCTCTGGAGATGATTTTTTACCTGGGCAGTGTTGCTCTGAACCTGCATGGTTTTTATTCGGTATTGAGCGTATTTTTGAGCGCCTGGCTGAAAACCTGGATGGCAGCTTGCCCAAGGGTGAAAACTGGCACCAGGCTCTGTTGTTCAAATGAACAAAGAACTGGTAGGCGTACGCTCAGCTGCTATTTCGCAGCAGGCGTTTGCGTATTCCGGTGAAAACGATCGTGGTTTTCGCCATATGGTTCGCAATGTATAAACTTTTCACTTTGATCCAGCGAAGCTTGAGAGACTGGTGCTGGGCGCAGAGGGCACGTTTGCTCAAGTGAAGGCAGAATTGCTTGCTTTTGCGAATTTCCTGGACGCGCAGGAATAATTCAGGGTAATGTTGTTAATATCTGTAAAGTTCCATTAAATCTACCATTATTTACCAAAATCAACCATAATTTACATTCTTTTGCTCAAGAGTGGTATAATTTGGTTTGTATAATTCCTTCCAACTATTATTCATTGTATTACCTCCGCAAAGGAAATTCTTATGTCTCGAAAAAAAATAGCCAATGATGGCCAGCAAGTCGCCAGAGTCAGGCATCTCAATATCTTGAATATTTTAAAAGAAAGCACCACTGCTTCAATCAAAGAATTGGCTGGCAGGCTGTACGTCTCCCAATCCACCATCCGTCGTGATTTGGATGAGTTGGCAGCCCAGGGGCTGATTCGCCGTGTTTTTGGCGGGGCAATTTTGAAGAGACAAAACTGGAACGAACCCCCGTTTGAACTGCGTAAAACGCTCCACTCACAAGAAAAGGACAAAATCACTCGTTTCGCTGCCGAATTGATTGTCGATGGGGATATTTTGTTCATCGATGGCGGAACGACCACCCAGTTCATCATTCCCTACCTAGCCTCCAAGAAAAACCTGACGGTCGTGACCTGTGGTTTAAATGTGGCCTACGAAATGAACCGCCTGGAAAATGTCACCACGTTCGTGGTCGGTGGGGAACTGCATACCGATTCGCACAGCATTTCGGGTGCCCTGGCGCTGGCGGTGCTGGATGTATACAACATCCGCTGCACCAAGGCTTTGATTGCCGCCAGCGCTGTTTCGGCGGAGGCTGGCGCCACCAATAGCATCCTTGACCGCATCCCGCTTAAGCGCAAAGCAATGGAGATTTCGCAAAAGTCGTTCATCCTGGCTGACGGCTCAAAAATCGGCACAATCGCGCTTGGACAGATTGCCCCCATCACCGAGTTTGCGGTCCTGATTACGGACGCCTCAGCGCCTGAAGCAGAGATTGCCGCCATCCGCGCCTTGGGCGTGGATGTTCATATTGCAGATTAACGAAAATCCAATGAAACCAAATTCTTTACGTGCCCGTTTGCAGGCCGGACAGCCGGTGGTTGGGACGATGATTCAGGAGGTCAGTTCACCGTTCATCGTTCACGCCCTGGCCAATGCCGGTTTTGACTTTGTTTACGTGGACATGGAACACGGCCGTTTTGGCTTGGAAAGCGCCGTCGATCTGGTACAGATGATCTGCTTGACCAACATGGTGCCCCTGGTGCGTGTCCCTGATAACCTGTATTACTGGATTGCGCGCCTGATGGATGCCGGAGCGCAGGGGGTGATGATTCCACGTGTGGAGACGCGCCAGCAGGCCGCGGCTGCTGTCCAGTCCATGCGCTATCCACCCACCGGACAGCGCGGACTGGCAGTGGCGCGCGGGCACAACGATTACAAACGCCAAGATGCGCTCGCTTTCGCGCAGGAAGCCAACCGCGAGAACCTGCTCATCGTCCAGATCGAAAGTAAAAGTGCCGTGGAAAATGTGGATGAAATCATCTCGACACCAGGGGTGGATGTCGCCCTGATTGGCCCTGGCGATTTAGCGCTCTCGCTGGGGATTGCGCTGAAAATGGACGACCCGGCCATGGTCGCCGCGGTCGAGCAGGTAGTGGCGGCTTGTAAACGGCATAACGTCATCGCTGGGCTGCATGTCGGCGACTTGAAAGCCATTAAACATTGGAGCCAGAACGGCATTTTCCTACTCTCCGGCTCCAGCGACCTGGATATTTTGCTGGATGGCAGCATCCAAGTCTGCAAGTCATTCAGGGAAGCGGTAACGGGTTAGTTTTTCAACAAAAAAGCGCCGCCAGATTTCCTGGCGGCGCTTTTTTGTTGAATCAATCTCACTGGGGTATATGGATTCTCCATATTTTTCTCATTGAAGAGAAACTGGAAATCCTTATACACTACAGGCTTTGATATCCTGTAGGTACCGACGATAAATGCGGGGTGTTTTGGCATCGGACGGCAGGAATCTCAATTCTATGAACGTGCAGTATCCAACGAAGATTGAATACTATCCAGTCGTTGGGCGCGCTCATCGACAAAGCGTTCGATACCAGCCAGCAGCCAGTTTAGCGAAAGGCGCGCTTCTTCCAATACCTGATCAACTGTGCCGCCTGTGCGCCAGCGATTATCCCAATCGGCAGAGAGGGCGTAGGCCTCAGCCGTTTTGTTGAAGAGCCAATCGTGCATCAGCCAGCGCGCCTGGGTGGTGATGACCGTTGAATCGAGACGATCTGCATTGGAGAGCACCTTGTATTGATATTCGTCTGTCTGGATGGCAAACAACTGCGGGCTGGTGGCGCACACAATTTTAACATTTAGCCTGCGTTCATCAAGTTGAGGCAACAGTTTGACAATTCCGGCAACGGCGCTTGTGCCTTGAATAATAATAACGCCTGCACGCGGCAAGCCGGGTCGATAATCGCGCAAAATGTAGGCACCCCTGGCTGCTTCAAAGTGTGAGGGCATGCCCAGCGCGGTCCGATCGGGGATTTCTACCGGCGGGCGGGTAAGATGTAATGCCACAATCGGTGCAGACTGAGCAAAAGCCGCCCCCAACAGCACCGGAACTTCATTGTATTCCCAGGGGTGCAGGCTGATGACGTGTCCTTGTGGAAACAGTTGGGTGACTCCCGGAGAGTAGATGCCAAAGTGAGTGCGGCTGTCTTCAGCAGTCTCCGGGCCGGAATGACCGGCAATCCAAAGCAGTTTACCCATTTTCCATTGGCAGTCTTGCGCCAACTGGCTGTACAGCCGCATCAGGCCATATTTCAAATAGGAAAAGGAGCCATAAGTGGAACATGCGCCCCAAAAACCCTCGAACTCTTTTTCCGGATCTTTTGCAAAATTGACCGAGGCCAGCCCCGCCATGATGCCCGCGTTGGCAAATTCGGTGATTTCCTGAGGAAGTAACACCCCCTCATCTGTCCCAAATCGCTCGTACCAGCCATAACCTGCGAAATCGGCATATTTTTCTGCAAGACCGGCCAGGTTCGTGGAACCGGACAGGTCGGCGGAGGCGGCCAGGAAAATTGGGCGCCCATATTCTTTCGCGCCAAAGGCATTTATCCAGGCGCCCCACTTGGCCAATCCGGCCCGGTTGGTCGCGGATGTGCCCGGTTTCAAGTACAAGTCTTTCGGATAGTTTTGATAGTCGAATAAACGAGGGTCAGCAAATGGGTTGCCGCGCTGCCCCAGACGCAGGCTGGTCATTTCAAGCGGGACACTCTCCCCGAGCGTGACCAACCGGTCTCCCAGGTAATCCACTAAAGCCTGATCATTGCGCAGAACTTCCATGACCACTTGCAAATTGGCTTCAAATTCAGCAAGCCGGCTGGCGTCATCGGCAGGGGCGTCAGCGCCATAGTTCTTGAAAATAACGCCATATTTCTCGGCAAAGGGACGTTTGGTCTCCCAGAAAAGCTCTGAATCCATTTTATGTGGTATGCCGTGCGAGCTATTATCGTACTTGAGATAGCCGCGCCCTTTACGGGTTTTGAACCAGGCCGCCGAAGGTTGTCGTTGGAGGTTTTCGGAACCAACCATGTGCAGCAGGGTTTCGGTGACACTTGCCCACGCACTGCCTTGCGATGTGCCAAAAACGCGCCAACCATGCGGGGCAAACCAATCTGCCGGAGAGCCATAAACTGAGCTACTGATGGGGTGGTCATCGATGCCATAGTCATTCCAATCCACCAGGAAATATAGATTGTCCAGAGCCAGCCCCCAGGCAGAGTTCATCGTCTCTGAAACACCGCCAGGCGTCAGACCACCTTCGCCTTCCATTACAAAGACCTTTGTGCCCGGGGCCCCGGCTCGTTTCAGAGCCAGGGCTTCCCCGGCAGCGGCGGTTGCGCCATGCCCTGAAGGACCGGTGTTGAATTTTAGGAAAAGGGTCTTGCCTTCCACTTCAGCGTGACCCGAAAGCCCGCGATGCTGGCGAAAGCCAAGCAAATCTTCCCAAAACAGGGTTCGTTCGCGTTCAGGTAATTTATATTTGGGGTTACCGGTTTGCTCGAACTTAATCCGCAGGGCCTCGTTCAAAACGGCCAGGGTGGTGTAAATAAGCGGAACGGTGTGCCCTGCACCTAATACAAAACGGTCACCAAAACATTTTTCGGGGTGACGAATATCCCAGCGCATTGCACCGCTGAGCATTAATGAAACCAGCATGTGCACCTTGGAGCGCGAACCACCAGGATGACCGCTTTGACGGTAGTTCAGCACCACATCAATGAGCTGGTCGATCAGGTCCTTGGTCTTTTCCCAATATTCGAAAACGGACTCGTCAATAGTTGCTGATACAGTTTGGTCAAAAATAGACATTATGCGATCCATCGTAAAATGGCTAATGCCAGAAGGAACTAAGTAGGCGCTAATATTCTGCGGCGCACGTCTACTTCCATGACCGCTTTGCTGCTATGCGGGGCGGTTAGGCAATATTTGTGGATCACATCCGGGTAGGAGCCGAATTCGGCGAAAGTGCCGTTTAATGGGTAAATTTTTTCTGAATGAAACTTTCCGTGGAAAAGTCCGGCCCCTTGATGTAATCCATCAGACTGGCTTCCTCCGCACGGATGCGGTCTGCCATTTCGGGCACCTGCGCGGCAATGTCCAACGGTATGGAGGTAACGCCGTTCAGGTCGCCGTGCAGCAGGTCGCCGGGCAGGATGCGCAAGCCGTCCACTGTGACTGGCACATTTACCTCTAACAGGCGCGGGTTCCCATGCGAGACCACCACGCCGCTGGCAAAGTACTGCAAGCCCAGGCGTTCCACCTCAGGCAAATCTCGCACGCCGCCATCGGTCAGCAGGCCGACCACGCCCAGGCGCTGCGCCAAGGTCGCCATCACCTCGCCCATGTGCGCGGAACGTTCAGGGCTGGCGCTGACGTCTTTGAAAACCAGGAAGATTGGCTTGGGGGCTGCCTCCATGGCGCGCACCCATTCCATCCAGACCTGATTGTCGCGCTTGATAACCGGGGTGGTGGAATCGACCGTGACGGTCAGGGCATAACCAAGCGTAGCACTGAAGTGCGGGAAAAGGCAGCGGGTGCGCATGCCGGTGAAACCGGTCGTGTCGTCGCGCACTTTGAAGCGCTCGATGGCGTTGCAAATCGTGGGCGTATCTATGGCTTTTAAGGCGTCTAATTGGGTAGTGGCCAAGGTGTTCATTTTTTCTCCGTTTGATAGATGATGTCGGCGAGCGTTTCGGGTTTACCGAAGCCCCCGGCTTTGGTGATCAGGAGGCGCTGGTCGAGCAGCCCGCCCCGCAGGCGGCCATACGGGATGCCGGGTGCGGATTCGCCCAGAACTTCAATGCTTTCCACTCTGGCCTGCTGGCAAAAATGAGTGGCCGTTTCCCCGCCCACCACCAGGATGGTCTGCGGCTGGAACATTGAGAGCACTGCCAGACCGGTTTCACTGACCGTTTGCCCAAAACGCAGCCAGTCCGGTGTGCGGACGGTTTTACTCTGGGCGGCGCAGAGGACCAGGATGCGCTTGTTTAACGGAAGCAGGTCAAAAATCTGCTGGAGGGTCTCGGGCGTGGGTACCGGTCCCAAGCGCAGCACCAGGCTATCGGGCTGAGTCTCCAATCGAGCAGCCTGTTCCCGCGCGACCTGGTTGGCGCTGCCGACCAGCACCAGTATCGCACCCTTGGGCTGGAAAGGTGGATGAAGGACGGTTTCCACCTCCAGCGCCTGGAGATAGGCTTTGGCCAGCCCAAACGCACCGCAGGGCAGGGCCTGGGCAGCCAGGATGGCGCGCGCCAGGATAAACAAATCAGCGGGAGATTCGGCATCCGCCGTCAGCAGCGGCAGCGGGGAGGCGGTGATCGCGGCAGTCAAGCCAGCCAGGGGGCCGCGCACCAGGTCAAGAGACAAGTGCGTGGCAGGTTTCCCAACCAGTTCGGCCAGGCGAGAGGTTTTGGCCGGGTAGACGGGATCATCTTTGAAAGCGGTTTGCTCCAGCGGTAGGCCGTTGACATATAACACGCCATTCCGAACAGTACGGTCTTGTAACGGCGCAGCGGGGCAAATCACGGCTTTGTGGTAAGGGCTGGCCAATAAAATGCCTTCGATTTCCGCGCCGATGTGGCCGCGCAGGGTGGAATCAATCTTTTTGAACAGGCTGCGCCCGGCCAGCGCGTGACAGGCAGCCCGAACGCGCGCCACGGCTTCGGGCGCAGGGATTTCGCGGCTGGTGGTGTTGATGATTTCCACATCCCCAGTGGGCAAACCGGCAAAACGAAAGTGAACGCCCAGGTGGGAGTACGAAAACTGCGCGCCGCTGTCCATCGCGCCGGAGAAATCGTCGGCAATCAGACCAAGTTGAGGGATGTCTGTCATGGCACCTTTGGAAAAAGCCCCTGTAGCCTTGGGAAAATCTACAGGGGCCTGTGGTAATTCTATCCGGTGGTGAATGGCTACAGCGCGTCTTGATAGATGGCTTGAATCTGAGCGCCGTCGAGCGGCACGGGGCAGTTATCGAGCAGGCGGCGGATTTGCACGGCTTCCTGGGTGAAATCCTCCAGTTGGGAGGCTGTGACGCCCATGACGCTCATTTTGGACGGGATGCCGATTTGCTCCGCCAGCCGGGTGAGGCCCTCCTCCAGACTGACGCCCGGGGCCAGGTTCATCCAGACGGCCATCTCAGCAAATTTTTCGGGCAGCGCTGGGGCAAGGGCTTTGAAAACATATGGGAGCAGGACACTGTTCGCCTTACCATGCACAATGCGGTTTTTGCCCTGCAATGGGTAGGCCAGCGCATGAACGGCATGGGTATTGGCATTCGCCAAGGCGATGGAGGCGTACAGGCAGCCCAACGCCATGCCTTCGCGCGCTTCGAGATGGCTGCCATCCGCTACTGCCGTAGCCAGCCATTTGCTAATCCACTTGATGCCCAGTTCCGCAAAGGGCATCGAAAGCGGGTTGGCAGCGCGCCCGGTGTAGGATTCGAGCGCGTGACAGAGCGCATCCAGCCCGCTGGAGGCTGTGACAGAAGCTGGGGCGGAGAGCGCCAGCACCGGGTCAATCAGCGCCAGGTCGGTGAGCATGTAGGAGGAAAAAACAGCTTCCTTCGACTGGCGCTCGGGAATATAGAACAATGACCCGCGGCCAATTTCCGACCCGGTCCCGGCTGTGGTGGGCAGCAGGATAGTCGGCGCGCCCTTGTGCGGGATTTTGTTCAGGCCCAGGTAATCCATGATATCGCCGTCGTTGCCGAGCAACGCCGCCACAACCTTGGCGCTGTCCATCGCGCTGCCGCCGCCCATCCCAACGACCAGGTCGCAACTGGCCTGGCGGGCAAAGTTGACGCAAGCGCGCACGCTGTGGATAGATGGCTCAGGCTCGATATCCGTGTAGGTCGTGATGGCCAGGTTGGCCTTGCGAATCCAGGCGTTAAGTTGGTCAACCAGACCGGCTTTTTCCAGTCCCCGGTCGCTGACCACCAAAACATGCCTGGCGCCGAGGCGGGTGAGATGTTCCCCGATATTTTCGGCGCTTTTGACGCCAAACACAACCGGCGGGGCGAGAAAACTAAAGGTTTGAAGGGTCATAAAGGGCTACTCTCTGTTATACCTCGTGACAGGCTACCCAACGGCGATCATCCATTTGACGCCATTCGGGGGGTTCGGTTTTACAGCGATCGACAGCAATTGGGCAGCGCGGATGGAAATGGCAGCCGCCGGGCGGTTCAATCGCCGAGGGCACATCGCCGCCGAGCACCTGGCGTTTGCGGGTTTTTTCGATGTGGGGATTGGGAACCGGCACCGCCGAGAGCAGTGCGCGCGTATAAGGATGTTTCGGCTCAGCGAAAATCTGTTCCTTCGTACCCATTTCGGCCATCCGGCCCAGGTACATTACACCGACCCGATTGCAGATATGCTTGACCACCGAAAGGTCGTGGGCGATGAACAGGTAGGTCAGGTTGTATTTTTCCTGCAAATCCTGGAGCAGGTTGATGATTTGGGCCTGGATGGAAACATCCAGCGCCGAAATCGGCTCATCGCAGACGATGAATTCCGGTTCGCAGGCCAGGGCGCGGGCGATGCAGATGCGTTGGCGCTGCCCTCCCGAGAATTCATGCGGGTAACGGTTGAGCGCTTTTTCAGATAGGCCAACATCGTTGAGCAGAGAAATGACGCGCTCTGTCACCGTTCCCTTCGTCGCCAGTTTGTGCGCCAGGATCGGTTCCGCCAGCGCCGTGCCAATCGTCATGCGCGGGTTGAGGGTAGAGTAGGGGTCCTGGAAAATAATCTGGATTTTGCGGCGATAGGGGCGCAGTTCTTTTTCGCTCAAAGCGGTCAGGTCGGTGTCTTTGAAATAACACTTGCCCGAGGTGGGGCGGTGTAACTGTAAATAGGTAAATCCGGCGGTAGATTTGCCGCAGCCGCTCTCGCCGACCAGACCAAGTGTTTCACCAGCCTGGATTTCAAAGGAAATATTGTCCACGGCATGAACGACAGCTTTTTTCTCGCCATACGCGCCGAGGCGCACCGGAAAGTATTTCACCAAATTGACGGCTCGAATGAGGGGTTGGGAGGTTGTGTTCATGCCGCGGCACTCCTTTCGCGGGTATCCACAAAACAAGCCATGCGGTGGCTGGAATTTTTTCCAGCGGCGACCGGCTGCAAGGCGGGTAATTCTGATTGACAACGTTCCAGAGCGAAGGAACAGCGCGGGAAAAATGGGCAGGAAGTGGGCTGTTTGCGCAAATCGGGCGGGGAGCCGGGGATGGAGGCCAGGCGGCGGACATTCTTTTCGGCCTGGAAAGCCGGCAGCGCAGAAAGCAGCCCCAAAGTGTAGGGATGGCGCGGGTCATCGAACAACTCCTCGGCGGTGGCTTCCTCCACTACTGTTCCGGCATACATCACCATGATGCGATCCGCCAGCCCCGCCACCAGACTCAGGTCGTGGGTGATCCAGATGATGGCTACACCCAGCCGGTCGCGCAAATCCTTGACCAGTTCCACAATTTGGGCTTGAATGGTGACATCCAGCGCGGTGGTCGGTTCGTCGGCGATGATCAACTCTGGCTCGCAGGCCAGGGCCATGGCAATCATCGCGCGCTGGCGCATCCCGCCAGAAAATTGGTGGGGGTAATCCTTGACGCGCTGCTCAGGGTCGGAGATGCCCACCAATCGCAGCAGTTCGATGGCGCGTTCGAGAGCCACTTCCTTGCTGGCGTGACGGTGATAAATCAGGGATTCGCCCACCTGGTCGCCAATGGTCAAGACCGGGTTGAAGGAGGTCATCGGGTCCTGGAAAATCAACCCGATTTTGCCGCCGCGCACCTTTTGGATCTGGCGGAAGTTCATCTTGAGCAAATCCTGCTCTTCGAAAAGGGCACTGCCTGATTCCACCTGCGCCGCAGGGGGCAGCAGCCGCAGCAGGCTAAGCATAGTCACGGTTTTGCCGCAGCCGCTTTCGCCTACCACGCCCAGCGTCTCACCGCGTTTGAGGTGGAAGGAAACGCCGTTGACGGCGTGTACCAGGCTGCCGCGTGAGCGGAAGCGGGTTTTCAAATCGTTGACGTCCAGTAAGATTTCACCCATAGGTTAGCCCTTCCACTGCCGGGGGTTGAGGGCGTCGTTGAGACCGTCGCCCAGGAAACTGAAGGCCACCGTCATCAGGCCCAAGACCAGCGCCGGGGCCAGCAGCAAGTGCGGATCGGAGGTCCACTGGCGCAGACCCTCGTTGATCATGTTGCCCCAAGTGGGGATGGGGGGATTGATGCCGATCCCAATGAAACTGAGGGCGGATTCGGTCAACATGGCGGACCCCATCCCGGCGCTCATCTGCACGATGACCGGGCCAATCGCGTTCGGGATGATGTATTTGGTGATGATGGTGAAAGTGGGCAGGCCTAGGGCGCGGGCGGCCAGCACGTAGTTGTAATTCCGCACAGCCATCACCTGCGAACGCAGGAGACGGGCATACGGGCACCAGGCGACCAGGGTAATCACCACGACAACCAGGGCCAAATCCAACAGGCTGGATTGACGGAAAACCGGGTTGAGCGTGGAGAGATACATTTGCTCCATCCAGCGGCCAGCCGGTGGGCGCAACGAAACCGCCAACACCACCCCCAGGACGAGGTTCGGGAAGGCCATGTTCAGGTCGGTGAACCACATCAGGAAAAAGTCCACTTTGCCACCAAAATAACCTGAAATGCTCCCGACAACTACTCCGATCAGCGAACTCAGCACGACAACCAAGAAACTGACCAGAGTGGCAGTCCGTGCGCCATAAATTACCCGGCTGAGCACGTCACGGCCCAGGTAATCGGTTCCCAGCCAGTGTTCAGCCGAAGGCGGCTGGCTGCGAATCGACAAGTCTTGTGTGAGAAAATCATAAGGAGTTAAAGAGGGACCAAAGATGGCAAAGAAAAACATGATCAGCACCACCACTATGCTGACAACAGCCATCTTGTTCTTAAGCAGACGGTTGAATGAATCCTTCCAGATGCCGATGGCCTTTTCATCATTGGCGGCTCCATCGGATGCCAGTTTCAAATCAACAGTTGAGGATGGGGTCATGTTTACCTATCTCCTCGTTGAGCCTGCCGCAAGCGCGGATCCAGTAATGGATAGGAAAGATCGACCAATAAGTTGGTCAGCGTGACGAAGGCCAGGATCACCAAAGTGCAGCCCAGTAAGAGTGAATAGTCATTGTTCATGATACCATCGCGAATCAGGCGGCCAATGCCGGGGATTCCAAAGACGATTTCCAACAACAGCGAACCGGCCAGCAGGTTGGTCATTACCACACCCATCTGGGTCACCACCGGGGTCAATACCGGGCGCAGGGCATGTTTGGTAATCGTCACCCGCTCCGGGATGCCTTTGGCGCGAGCGGTGCGGATGTAATCCTCAGAAAGCACATCCAACACGGCGCTGCGCGCCTGGCGGATGACCAGCGCCATCGGGCGCAGCGCAGCCACCGTGAGAGGAATGATGGCATTGACGGTGAAAACACCTGTCCAGCCGCGCGGCACCGGCAAGATCGGAATATACAGAACGAACAACATCATTAACAATGGCGCCATGACAAAGGTTGGTATCCCCCAGAAAAATAATGCACTACCCAAAATGATGTTATCCGGCCATTGGTTTTGGTTGAGGGCCGCGATAACGCCCAGAGGAATGCCTACAATCGCAATAATCGCCGTCGCTGCCAGGGCAATCGAGAGCGTAATCGGCAAGGCAAAACTGATTGACCGGATGACGGGTCGTCCGTTATGTAGTGAAAGTCCCAGGTCGCCGTGCAGTGCCTTCCAGACATAATCCCCAAACTGGACCAGGAAAGGGCGGTTCAACCCCAATTGTTCCTTGACGGCTTCATAGCGCGGGTTGCCAGGTTGAAAAGCATCGGTGGCTTCCTGGGAAAACATGATTTGGATTGGGTCGCCGCCGCCGAAAAACATCAGCGCATAGACGATGAAGAGTAATAACAGCACACCGGGTATCCAGCGTAAGAGACGGAGCAGGATATATTGAGCCATATGGGGGTCCTGGTGATAAATTGCCGGGCGGGAACTGAACCTGTTCCCGCCCCGTTGGGTAATTTTATCGAAGTTATGGTTTCATGGACAGGTCGATGTCGATATTCCAAGGTTCAACGACCTGCCAGTCAATGTTGCGGCCGTAGTTCAGGACCCAGGGCATCATGCGCATGACAGGACCTTCGTTATACCACGGGATAGCAAGCCAGTCTTCCATAAATAGCTTTTCGGCTTCAATGGCTTTCAGGTCACGATTCGGATCGGTACGGGGCAGGGCGGAGGCTTCGTCAATCAACTGATCCACGGCAGTATTTTGATAACCACCCAACTTGGATTGGGCATTGCCGGACTTCGAGTAGATCGAGCCAAGCAGCAGGGTGGCGGCATCAAACACGCGCGTGCCGACATCATCGCGGAAGAACTGAACCTTGTCTTGTTCGGCCGGGGGCAGTCTGTCCATGGCGGGCACCAATTCAGTTTCCCGGATGCCGAGCACCTGGCGCCACTGCTCTATGATGACTTGGGCAGCCACTTCGGCCTGGGGATTGCTAGCCCCGGCAAGATAAATCTTCGGCATGGCATCTTTGTAGCTACATTCAGCAAACGCAGCCTTGGCTCCTTCAACATTATTGGTAACTGGCTTGTTTGGGCTCTTATCGCCAAGGAGTGTAGCCAACAAGACTGTACCAACCGATCCAGGTCCATGCGGGTGGGAGGCCTGGAACATTTCAGCAGGGTTGGCAGCCATGATCAAGGCTTTGCGGCAATTGATGTCATCCATGGGCGCCACGTTGGGGTTGATCCAGAAATATTGCATGACCGGACCGGCAGGCGCGTATGTACCAACGTATTCAGGGCCGAGTTCAGCAAAGGTGCTTGGAATGTCTTCGCCCATATTGATGTCAGCTTCGCCATTTTTCAGCATTAATATGACAGCTGACCGATCTTCTACGTAGGTGAAAGCGACTTTTGAGAGCTTGACAGCCGGACCCCACCAATAAGGATTAGGGATAAACTCCGCTTGACCAGTATCTTGATTTATCACCTTTGGCATGAAAGGGCCTGAAACAGCAACGTTATTTTCGGGAAGCCACCAATCGGGTATTTCCTGCCCATTGTTATCTCGAGCCTGGGAGATTTTCACCGGGCCAATCAGGTTTGTGGCAATCCGGTTGATAAAGATAGGATCAGGCGTTTCGAGAGTAACTTCAACGGTTGATGCATCTTTGACAACAATTCCGGGCAGGGTGGTGGCGTTACCGGCAACGGCTTCATCATAACCAACGATTCCGGAAAGGAACAGCGAAACACGCTGGTGCTTGGTCAAAGGCTGGGTGATAAGTTCCCAGGTGCCCTTTACATCCTCAGCCGTAATCGGGCTGCCATCAGAGAAAGCAGCCTTCGGGTCGATCTTGAAGGTCCAGACTTTGAAATCAGGGCTGGCGGACCACGATTCAAAAACCAATGGGTACAATTCGCCTTGCATGTCAGCCCACACAGGCGGCGCCCACCACCACGAGAGTTGCCGGACGAGGTGTCCACCCCCACGCAGAGGAGACCAATCGTTCAGCAAAGCCGGCAAGAGAATATTCAGGACTTTTTCTTCGGCTGCGGGGGCAGCGGGTTGGCCTGCAGGTGCAGTGGGTTGGTCTGCGGGGGCAGCGGGTTGGTCTGCGGGGGCAGCGGGTTGGTCTGCGGGGGCAGCGGGTTGGTCTGCGGGGGCAGCGGTCGGACTGCCACAGGCACTCAAAACGAACATGGCAATCAGCAATACGGTTATTACAGACGAGATGCGATTCATGACTTATTTCCTTTCTTGGTTTGAATAGGGGAACTTGTATCTTCTCAATAACTTGTATCTTCTCAATAACTTGGGGTGGCTCGGGCCTGTCTCCGACCGTGCCCGCCGGTGGCTCGGTCAGGAGACCGGCCACAGCCCCGAAATATTGAGAAGTTACGGGAATTTCTCTAACCTGCTTTGGACGTAGGGAATGTCGGCATATCACATAAGTCGGAACTCTCCTTTCTAGCCAGGGAGGCTGCTTTTAGGCTGTTATTTTGATATAGTCTGGAAGAATGTAAGTAAATTGTGCCAGTATTATAAAAAGATGGTAGCATTTAATATCACAAAAGTCAATAGAAATGAGATAATATGGAAATAAATGGTTGATTTTTATCACACATGATGGTAATATATTCTCAAATAATGACTAGTTTTTGCCCATCGAAGGAAGAACCTATGACAGCAATAATAACCCTCCCCATCCTGGCAGTTACCATGGGGGACCCCGCTGGATGCGGTCCCGAAATTATCGCCAAAGTGCTGACAGAACCCGAAGCTTACACAACATCCTTGCCGCTGGTGATTGGCAGCGCCCAGGTGATGAAATGGGCTCTAGAAGTGATAGGAAAACAAAGTGATGTGCGAACGATCAAAACGCCATCTGAAGCGCAGTTTGCCCCCGGGGTGATCAACATTTTGGACTTAGAGATTTTCGATATTTCCGAGATTCAGCCCGGAAAAAACCAACCGCTTGCCGGGCGGGCTGCCTATGAATACCTGATTCATGCCATTGACCTGGCCCTGGCTGGCGAAGTGGATGCCATCGTGACCGCCCCACTCTCCAAGGAGGCGATGAACCTGGCTGGTTTCCATTTTGATGGGCACACTGAAATCCTGGCAACCCGCACACAAAGCGAAAAAGTCACCATGATGCTGGCTTCCAGGGATTTTCATGTCACCCACGTCAGCACCCACTGCTCCCTGCGCACTGCTACCGAGCGTTGTAAGACAAATCGCATCCTGGATGTGATTCGCCTGACGAATGAAGCTCTCAAACAAATGGGCATTAACGATCCGTTTATTGGCGTCGCCGGGCTGAATCCGCATTGCGGCGAAAATGGCTTGTTCGGCACCGAGGATGTAGAACAAATTCAACCCGCCATTGATCTGGCACTCCAGGAAGGCATGCGCGTTTACCCGAATCCCATTCCGCCCGACACAGTTTTTGTGCGCATGGCTCAATTCCGCGAATTTAACGCGGTTGTTGCCCAGTACCACGACCAGGGACATATCGCCGCAAAAATTACCGACTTCTGGGGCGGAGTCAACATCACCTTGGGCTTGCCCATCATCCGCACGTCGGTGGATCACGGGACTGCATTCGATATTGTTGGCACAGGGAAAGCAAATCCAGACAGCCTGATCAACGCGATCACTTATGCCCGCCTGTTGGCAAAGAACCGCGTTATCTCCAGAAGAGAACGGCGTTTTCTATCGGTTGGCTCTGTTGTTTCAGAAGAGGAAAAGGTATATGAGGGCTTTGACTAGCACTATAACGAGACTTCACTTTCCTAACCGAGCCAAGCGTCGCTTTCGGTGTGACCGATAAGCAGCTTCATGGCGACGCTGGTAATAATTGACAATCTCAATCGTGGTTTCTACATCAAACTTCGGTTGCGTTAAAACGGACTTTAACAGCAGAATAGCTTGGGGCAGTGTAATGTTTAGTGCCTTGTCTTGCAAGCGCCGTTGGATGCGTACCAAGAAAAAGTGGGCCAGGATGCAAAGCGTCATGTGATGGTGCCAACCCACCCAACTCCGAACCTGGTAATCGCCTAAGCCGAGTTCCTGCTTACCTTCTTCAAAACAGGTTTCAATTGGCCAGCGCATACCGCTGATTTGAGCTAACTTAGTCAACGGCGTTTCTGGCGAGGCATTGCTCAGGTAAAACTTGAACTCACCTGTATCCAACTCGCGGCGACAAGTGAGCCATACGGTTTGTCCAGCCAGGTTCTGGCGGCTGTTTACCACCCGTAGGGCAAAAAAGTCAGCGGCGATGGGGCCTTTAGCCCCTTCTTTGATGACCAAACGTTGCCATTGGTCAGAAGGCCACCTTAGGGCAATCTCACCAACGGATTGAGATGGTGGTTCCCCTTCTACCAAGCGCAGACGTGTTGGTTTCCGCCCATGACCGCGCCAGGCTGGTATGGCTGTTTGGGGGCGTGTCAGCCACACGCGGGTGTTCTCCGGTACTTCGGCCAGATACCAAACCAAAGGTGCAACCTCATCTAGAAAACGCGTGTCCCGGCCAAATGCTTCATCACAAGTGAGCCAGCGATACCGTAGGTGGCCGGACTGGGCCATGTCGATGACCATGTCGCGGGCCAACTGTTGTTTGGTTTGGAAGATCAACTCCTCTGGTACGCCACATTGTTGCCGTCGCTGGGCATAAGTGTCGTCCTCAATCCATTCCTGCGGCATGTACAAGCGGTGATTTAACAGGGTATAACCATGTTGAGAAGCATAGCCCAGAAATACACCGGCCTGACAGTTAGCAATCTTCCCTAATTGCCAGCATTGCTGCCGTTTGACACCTACCGACTCATTCCCTTGTTTGGGAAAGTCACTGCCATCCACGATCAGAACCCCGTCTTCATCCCCGAGGTCTTTATCAACCTCCTGGGCATGACGGGCCAAGACGATGGCATCATCCCACGCCCCCGGGCTAATGAAATGTTGCATCGCACGAATGCTGTTGGGGTCATCTCCCTCGTTATGTAACAGCATCGTCTCGATAGATTTGTTGGGCAGTGGTTGCAGCAACCCGTGTAAATAGGTGTGACATTTTTCTCGCTGTTCTCGCCGACTAAAGCAATCAGCGAAGATTGATTGGAAGGCTTCTAATTCAGGAGCCAGTTCTTGAACATCAGTTGTTAACAATTTATTCTGTGAGACTGTTTCGATTTGTGTGGTCATTGACCCATTATTGGTCAAAATCGACAATTGCTCAATGCTGCTAAATCAAAGTCTCGTTGTAGTACTAGGATCGGAACAGAAAAGGGACATAGACCCACCGTCCAAAAGCTCAACCCCCTTCTACCTGCTCTCAGTATAAACCCGCCGCCGCCAGGCACGCAGTTCCGCGTCTGCCGCGGCGTCAGCCTGCTCCGCGTAACGCAAGGTCGTTTGGATATTCTTGTGACCCAACCGCTTACGAATTGTCGCTAGACTAACGCCAGCGTTGACCAGCTCTGTAGCATGAGAATGACGAAGCTGGTGCAAGGTACATTTAACCCCTGCTTGTTCACAGTAAATTTGCCAGCGTTGTTGTACAGATTGGTACTGCAGCGCGCCGCCCCAACTATTTTTCCGACCTCGAAACAGCGGCCCATGCCGATACCCCGTCCGCTTCAGGTAAGCGCGGAGCTGGGCAACCAACCGGGGATCGTCTAACAGGCGTAAACCTAGCGAAGCTGTCATGGGACGCAACATACCAGTACAAATTTAAGGTTAAAACGAGGTAGAAGTGATCGTCTATTTCGTTTTGAACCTTCAGAACCTCCATGTTTTGGCTGATTTGAGGCTGAAACAGGGCGCTTAAGCCGCGAAAAAACGAAATAGAATCACTGAAAAGCAATTTGGATTAACATCTCCACTGTGAATAAGTGTAGATCGCATAAAGTTTAGTGGATTTGAAGGTCTATCTTGCGTCTGGTGACAGCTTCGCTATGTTTGGGCCTTGTCCAGCCAGCGGTCCCCCGCCAACGCTGCCAGGAGGCGACCCAGCTCCCGACCGCTGAGCGGCTCCAGCGGCGGCGTGACTTTCTGCATTCCTTTAACGACGAGCATTTGCCCATGATGGCGGGCCAGGCCACGTAAGGCGGCCAGCCGTTGGTTCACTGTCGCAGCGCTGGCTCGTCTGACGGCCGTCAGATGGACGCGCCATTCACGGGCTTCTTCGGCGGTTAGATGGGCGGCGTCGGGTTCACTGCCGTAGCTGCCGACATACCAGGCCTGAAACTGTTCCAGGGCACGGCGATAAGCAGTTTGGGTAGCGGCCGTGTTGACGGTCTGCAAATAGGCGGAAATCTGGTCGGTAAACATGGGTTAATTATAGCGCAGAAGTTTATGCGACGCGGTTGGGGTGGGATAATGGGCCGATTTTGGCGCGAAAATAGCCGTTTTGGGTCAGATAATTTCGCGTAAGCCCTATTCCGCGTCATTA
>Ga0209498_1000798_pt1 | contig 19456 bp, 20 predicted proteins | sample WalLakDeSediment_FD_184131 | JGI IMG/M metagenome (GOLD analysis project Ga0209498, IMG submission 184131) | Lake sediment microbial communities from Walker lake, Nevada to study Microbial Dark Matter (Phase II) - Walker Lake 11/02/13 Deep... | ecosystem: Environmental > Aquatic > Freshwater >... | reverse complement strand
CGGCGGCTGCAGATCAACGCGTCCAACTGCGTCCACTGCAAGGCCTGCGACATCAAGGACCCTTACCAGATCATCGACTGGGTCACGCCCGAGGGCGGCAGCGGACCGAACTACCAGACACTGTGACACCCCTGCCCCGGCCGGAGTGGATCGGGGCGAGACAAGGAGACGAGATGAGAATCCTGGTCGGCATCAAGCGCGTCATCGACTACAACGTCCGCGTGCAGGTGAACCGTGACGGCACCGGCGTCGTGAAAGACGGCGTCAAGATGAGCATCAATCCCTTCGACGAGATCGCCGTCGAGGAAGCGTTGCGCATGAAGGAACGCGGCGACGCCGCCGAGGTGATCGTGGTTTCGATCGGTCCGGACGCGGCGCAGCAGCAGCTGCGCACGGCCCTCGCCATGGGCGCCGATCGCGCGATCCTTTACCAGGCCGACGAGGAAATCCAGCCGCTCGCGGCGGCCCGCGCCCTGCTCAGCCTGGTCAGGGAGCTCGATCCGGGGCTCGTGCTGCTCGGCAAGCAGGCGATCGACGACGACTCGAACCAGGTCGGGCAGATGCTGGCGGCGCTGTGGGACCGGCCGCAGGCCACCTTCGTCTCGCAGCTGGAGTTCACCGACGGCGTCGTCAAGGCGACGCGCGAGGTGGACGCCGGGCTGGAGAAGATCGAGGTGGAGCTGCCGGCGGTGATCACCGTCGACCTGCGGCTCAACGAGCCGCGCTTCGTGAAGATGCCCGACATCATGAAGGCGAAGCGCAAGCCGCTCGACATCAAGCCCTTCGCCGAGCTCGGCATCGAGATGCCGCCGCGGCTCGAGACGGGCCTGCACGAGCCGCCGCCCAAGCGGCAGGGCGGGATGAAAGTGGCTTCGGTCGCGGCGCTGGTCAAGGCGCTGCAGGACAAGGGGGTGCTGTCATGAGCCGGGTATTACTGATCGCCGATCACGACGGCAAGACGCTGAACACGGGCATCGCGCGCTCCGTGGCCTGCGCGCGCAAGCTTGGCAACGTCCACGTCGCGGTGTTCCATGCGCCCGATGCGGACGCGCCCTGCGGGGCCGCCGCGAAACTCGACGGCGTTTCCCGGGTGCTGTCCGTCAGCAACCCGGCGAACACGGTGCCGCTGGCCGCGGTGCTCGCGCCGCAGATCGCGAAACTCGCCGCGGAGCACGAGGGCGGCTACGACTACGTCCTCGCGCCCTCCACCACTTTCGGCAAGGACGTCCTGCCGCGGGTCGCGGCGCTGCTCGGGGTGCCGCAGGTCTCCGACCTGATGGAAGTCATCGACGCGCGCACCTTCAAGCGGCCGATCTACGCGGGCAACGTGATCACCACCGTCAAGGTGCCGGAGGGCATCCCGGTCCTCGCGACCGTCAGGATCGCCTCGTTTCCGTCGGTCGCGGCGGGCTCGGAAGCGCCCATCGTGGCCGCATCGGTGGCGGTCGAGCTGCCGACGCACACCCGCTACCTGGGGCTCGAGGACTCCGGCGGCGGCGACCGCCCCGATCTGCAGAGCGCAGCACGCGTGGTCGCGGGCGGCCGCGGCGTCGGCAGCAAGGAGAACTTCGAGGTCATTTTCAGGCTTGCGGACAAGCTGGGCGCCGCGGTGGGCGCAAGCCGCGCGGCCGTGGACGCCGGTTACGTGCCGAACGACATGCAGGTCGGCCAGACGGGCAAGATCATTGCGCCCGGCCTGTACTTCGCTATCGGCATCTCCGGAGCGATCCAGCACATGACGGGCATCAAGGATGCCGGCTGCATCGTCGCCATCAACAAGGACGGCGATGCGCCGATCTTCGAGGCGGCCGATTTCGGGCTCGTGGGCGACCTGTTCCAGATCCTGCCGGAGCTCGAGAAGGCGCTCGACGGATAGGCTTCCGCGCCCCGTGGCCGTGACCGTGGCCGTGACCGTGACCGTGGCCGGGCCATGACAGGGTCCCCCTCCCTCGGCGAAATCTGAGCTCGGTCGGGGAACCCTGTCATACCCCGGCCACTGCGCCATTGCCGCAGGCAGCGCCGGGTCGTTGGGCGCGAGCGTTGACGCAGACGCCCGCGCCAGGTGCCGCGTCTCCGCGGAGACGCCACCGCCATATCAGGCCGCTTCGCCGCCGCAGCCCGCCGGCAGCGCAGCGCCAGCAAGACGCTGCCCTGGTCACAGCGCCAGCGGCAGTGGGACGTCATGCCCCCCCGGGCGAGCTTAGAGTTCGCCGAGCCCGGGGGGGCATGACGTCCCACTGCCGCGGACTACCGTGCCATCGCAGCGCCCTGCCGGGCTGCCGCGGACCACGGCGCCATCGCCGGTCTCGCTCCGCGGGCCGCCAGCGTCGCCGATGCACGCGGACGGGGTCCGTGCCGGCTCGACGGACCTGCGCGTCAATTCCTGCAGCGCGGCGTCGTACAGGCCCGCCAGGGTCTCGCCCGGAGTGAATTCCGGGGATCCCGGCGCCCGGGTCGCGATGCGGCCCGAGCGGATGAGTGCCGAGGTGTCGCCGGCGCCGGGCACGCCCGTGTTCGGGAACACGTCGTACTGCGCCGACAACGGCACGCGCAGCGACAGGAACCCGGTCAACCGCTCGAGCGCCGCTGCAGGCCGCTCGACCAGGTCCTCGGCCTCGAGCAACAGGAAGCGCCCCTCGAGCCGCTCAGAGCACCGCTGGAGACTGGCCAGCCTGCCCGCGTAATACGCCTCGCGCCAGCGAAGGTCGAGAACTTGTGGCCGGGCTTGGCGCCGAACAGCCTCGTGATGCTGCTGATGGTCGGGCCGGGCTTCCTGATCATGATGACGAGCCGGTCGTCCGCCCCCAGCAACGCGTCATCCAGGCGGTATTTGTCGTGCAGGATCTTGTCGAACATGTAGACGGCGCCGGGCTTCGGTTCGTGGCGCGCGTAGAAGAACAGCTGCTGCAGCCGGAGATCGACGCGCCTCGTTTAGCTTCTCTGCATCTCGTAGTAACCCTCGATGGCGGGGTTGCTGCCGAGGATATGCCCGAGCACACTGGTGTTGGCGCGCATGTGGCTCAACAGGAAAATCCTGTTGCGAGGCCCCGTGCCGCGCAGGGCACGAGCCAGGGCTTTCACGCCGCCGGGCAGAATCACGAGTGAGCGCTCCTCGATGCAAGCTTACGTAATCAACCTGCCAGATGCCCGGGAGCGGCGTGCACACATGCGCCGCTGCCTCGAGCAGTCGGGCATCGATTATAGGTTCGTGGACGGGGTCGAGGGCCGGGAGCTGACGCTGCCGCATCCCGATTACAACGAGCGCGCCTACCGCCTGGCACACGGGAAGCGGACCAACCTGTCGGAGCTGGGCTGCCACTTCAGCCACATGAAGGTGCTCAGGGCGTTCCTCCAGACGGATGAGGAGCACGCGCTCATCCTCGAAGACGACGTGTCCTTGCCGGCGAACCTTGGCCTGATCCTGGCCGAGGCCCTGCAGCACGCCCAGCGCTTCGACCTGCTGAGGCTGAGCGGCCTGCACCGCGGCACGCCCATCCGGGTGGTCCGGCTGAAGTGCGGCCATGACCTGTCCTGCAACTACACCACCCAGACAGATTCCGGCGCCTATCTCGTCAATCGGAAATGCGCGCGGCAGATGCTCGAGCACCTTTTGCCCATGTGGCTGCCCTACGATCACGCCCTGGATCGTGACTGGGCCTATGGCGTGCGAGCGATGTGCCTCGACCCGATGCCGGTCAGCCAGCACAGCGCCTTCGGCTCGCAGATCGACGCCGACAGGCCCTTCAAGCTGCCCGCCCTGCGGAGATACTGGACCGTGCTGCGTTATCGCTCCTGGAACGAGACTCTGCGCGTCCTGCACAGGACGCGGGAGATCGTGCGCCAGAAGCAGGACACCTCATCCGGCCCGAGCGGCTGAAGCGGGGCGTGTCGGCGAGCGTGCTAATCTTCGCTTGCAGGCAGGATGGACCCGTATATGAGCGACGCACCCCTCTGGCAGCCCTCCCCGGAACGCATCGAACGAGCGCAGCTCACGCGCTTCATGCAGGCCGTCAGCGGCGTGCTCGCGCCGACGCTCCACGACTGGGACGAACTGTGGCGCTGGAGCGTGCAGCACCCCGAGCACTTCTGGCCGGCGCTGTGGAAATTCTGCGCGGTGAAGTCGTCGCGCCGCTGGGACGTGGCGCTGAGCAGGCCCGAGGCCATGCCCGGCGCGCAGTGGTTTTCCGGGGCGCGCCTCAACTTCGCGGAGAACCTGCTGCATTTCGACGACGAGCAGCCCGCGCTGGTATGGCGGGGCGAGGACGGGCGGCGACGCGTACACACCTATGCCCAGCTGCATCGCGAGGTGGCGCGGCTCGCGGGGGCGCTGCGCGCACTCGGCGTCGGTCCCGGTGATCGCGTCGCCGGCTTCCTGCCCAACTGCCCGGAAGCGGTGATCGCGATGCTGGCCGCGGCGAGCCGCGGCGCGACCTGGTCTTCTTGTTCGCCCGACTTCGGCATCCAGGGCGTGCTGGACCGCTTCGGCCAGATCCGCCCGAAAGTGCTGTTCACCACGGACGGCTACCGCTACAACGGCAAGCGCATCGACTCCATCGAGCGTATCCGCGGGGTGCTCGAGCAGCTCGACGGCGTCGAGCGGGTCGTGCTGGTGCCGTTCCTCGACCCGCACGCCGACGCCTCGTCCTTGCCGCACGCGCTGCGCTGGGACGATTTCCTGTCCGCGGAAACGACGCTCGAGTTCGCGCAGCTGCCCTTCGACCACCCGCTCTACATCCTCTATTCCTCAGGCACGACCGGCGTGCCGAAGTGCATCGTCCACGGCGCCGGCGGCACCCTGCTGCAGCACCTCAAGGAGCACCGGCTGCACACGGATATCGGCCGCGATGACGTGCTGTTCTACTTCACGACCTGCGGCTGGATGATGTGGAACTGGCTCGTGTCGGGGCTCGCCACGGGCGCGACCCTGGTGCTGTACGACGGCAATCCCTTCCACCCCGGCCCGGAGGCGCTGTGGAAGATGGCCGACGAGGAAGGCATCACCGTGTTCGGCACCAGCGCGAAGTACCTCGCGGCCGTCGAGAAGTCCGGCTATGCGCCGGCCGAACACCACGCCCTCGAGAAGCTGCGCGCGATCCTCTCCACCGGCTCGCCGCTGATGCCGGCGTCCTTCGATTTCGTCTATGAGCACATCAAGTCGGACGTGCAGCTGGCCTCGATCTCCGGCGGCACCGATATCGTGAGCTGCTTCGCGCTCGGCTGCCCGGTCCTGCCCGTGCACCGCGGCGAGCTGCAGTGCCGCGGTCTCGGCATGGCCGTGGAGATCTTCGATGACGAGGGCCGCTCGCTCACGGACGAGCCCGGCGAGCTGGTCTGCACGCGCCCGTTTCCCGCGATGCCCGTCGGCTTCTGGAACGACCCGGACGGCAGCAAGTATCGCGCGGCGTATTTCGAGCGCTTCCCCGGCGCCTGGCATCACGGCGACTGGGCCAGGCTGACGCCGCGCGGCGGGCTCGTCATCTACGGGCGCAGCGATGCCGTGCTCAATCCCGGCGGCGTGCGCATCGGCACGGCCGAGATCTACCGGCAGGTCGAGAAGCTGGACGAGATCGTGGAGTCGCTCGCCATCGGCCAGGACTGGGGCGGCGACCAGCGCATCGTGCTGTTCGTGCGGCTGCGCGAGGACATGCAGCTGGACGACGCCCTGGCGGCAAGGATCCGCAAGACCATTCGCGACCACACCACGCCGCGGCACGTGCCCGCAAAAATCCTCCAAGTGGGCGACATCCCGCGCACCCTGAGCGGCAAGATCGTCGAGCTGGCGGTGCGCGACGTGGTGCACGGGCGCCCGGTGAAGAACACCGACGCGCTCGCCAACCCCGCGGCGCTGGACGAGTTCCGCGCGCGGCCGGAACTCGCCGAGGACTGATGGACACCGCCGACAGCGCCAACCTGCCGGTCACGCCGCTGGCGCGCTACCACGCGGAGCTGGCGCGCCTGGGCTGGTCGTCCGATCCGGCGCAGGAGCGCGTCGCCGCGCGGCTGGACGCGCTGTACGCCGCCCTCGCCGCCTGGCAGCCGCCGCGACGGCGCCTGTTCGGCAAGCCGCGGCTGCTGGCGCCGGTGCGCGGGCTGTATCTCTGGGGCGACACGGGGCGCGGCAAGACCTGGCTCGTCGACCTGTTCTACAAGTGCCTGCCGTTCCCCGCGAAGACGCGCCGGCACTTCCATCGCTTCATGGCCGACGTCCATGCCGACCTCAGGACGCACCGCGAGCATGCCGACCCGCTCGCGCTGGTCGCGGATGGCCTGGCCACGCGCGCCCGGGTCATCTGCTTCGACGAGTTCTTCGTCTCGGATATCGCCGACGCGATGATCCTCGGCACGCTGTTCGAGAAACTGTTCGCGCGGGGCGTGACGCTGGTCGCGACCTCGAACGTCCCGCCGCAGGCGCTCTATCGCGACGGGCTGCAGCGTACGCGGTTCCTGCCGGCAATCGAGCAGCTCGAGCGGCATACCGAGGTGGTGCACATGGGCGGCGAGATCGATTACCGGTTCCGGCTGCTGGAGCGCGCCGAGATCTATCATGCGCCGCTCGATGCCGCCGCCGAGGCCGGCCTGCGGGCGCTGTTCGCCGCCGCAGCACCCGAGGACACGCACAATCGTGGCGCCCTGCGGGTGCTGGGCCGCGAGATTCCAGTGCGCTGCCGCGCCGACGGTGTCGCCTGGTTCGACTTCGCCGAGATCTGCGGCGGGCCGCGCAGCCAGTCCGATTACATCGAGATCGCGCGCAGCTTCCACACCGTGCTCGTCTCCGGCGTGCCGCGGTTCACGCCGGACAACGAAAACGAGGCGCGCAGGTTCATCGCCCTCGTGGACGAGTTCTACGACCGCAACGTCAAGCTGATCCTGTCGGCAGCGGTGCCTGTCGACGCGTTGTACGGCGGCCAGCGCCTCGCCTTCGAGTTCAAGCGCACCGCGAGCCGGCTGGAGGAGATGCGCTCGCAGGACTACCTCGCGGCGCCCCATCTCCCCTGAATCCCCAGCGCGTAGCCCGCCCAGACTGCCCCCAGCCACAGGAGCAGCGAGGCGCCGACGTAAGCGCCCGCCAGCCCGTAGCGGCCCGCCTGCAGGAGCAGGATCGTCTCGAGGCTGAAGATCGAAAAAGTCGTGTAGCCGCCGCAGAACCCGGTCATGAAGAACAGGCGCTGTCTCAGTCCCTGCGCCCAGCGGCCGCCCGCCGCGACCTGCGCGGCGTAGTAGCCGATGAGGAATGAGCCGCTGGTGTTCACCCACAGGGTGCCCCAGGGAAAGCCCTCGCCCGGCGAGGCCTGCAGCAACTCCGAGAGCCACCAGCGCAGGACACCGCCGAGGGCGCTGCCCAGGCCGACCACGAGGTAGAGCCCGGCGCGCCCGGTAGCCGGCGGCGCCCTCACGCGAGGCTCCCGGCGAGCCAGGCGCCCGCCAGCAGGCCGACGCCCGCGGCGAACAGGCAAAGGCCGAACGACAGGACGACGTTGGCGGCGGCGCGACGCCAGGCGCGATCGTGCAGTAGCGCCAGGGTCTGCAGGCTGAACGACGACACGGTGGTGTAACTGCCAAGGAAGCCGAGCACGGCGAAATGCCAGGCGGTCCCCAGCGCCCCGCCACCGGACGCGCCGGCCATGAGCGCCGCGAGCACGCCGATAGCCAGCGCGCCGCTCGCGTTGACCGCGAGTGTGCCCCACGGGAAGCGCTCGCCCAGCCGCCGGCTGACGGCATCGGCGAGCCAGAATCGGGCCATGCCGCCCAGGGCGCTACCGACGATGACCGCGACAAAAATCATCGGCCGCGGCGGAGGCTGCTGGCGGGCATGCTGTCGTATCGCCCCTGGCCAGCCTCAGGGCAGCGGCACGGGCTGACTGGCGCCCATCCCGGGGCCCAGCACCAGCGCGTTCTCCAGCACCCGCATCGCGCCGAGCTGCGCCGCACGGAACGCAGGCGCATGCGCGAACAGGATCACCTGGCCGCGTCCCACGGCCTCGCGCGTCACCCATGCGGAAGACGCGATCCGCTCGCGCGCCTCGGGCCACAAGAGCCCCGACATGCGCACCCGCAGCTCGTGCCCGTCCGGCACGGGCGCCCAGTTGAGCGCCCCGGCCTCGATATCGACGCGCTGGTAGACGCCGATGCGGAACGGCGACTCGACCGGCGGCCCGGCCATCAGGACCGGCGAGTTGGAAAACAGCACGGGCAGCACCGGCCCCGTCCCGGCCGCCAGCCAGTGCGTCTTATCCGCGCGCGCCCCGACGATCGCGCCAGACGGCATCAGGATCGACTGCCAGGCATCGATGCGCTTGCGCTCCTCTGGCTTGGCGAGTTCCGCGGCGTCGTTCCATGGATAGTTCGCGCCGGACCCCGCCGCACTGCCCCAGATCACCTCGCCCGCCGGCAGCGGCTGCGCGGCGAGCCACTCGCGATGGATCGCATCCTGGTAAGGCGCGAGCTCCTCGCCGATGACGGCCTCGATCGGGCGCGTGCTGACCAGCGGCTGTTCGCCGCTCATCAACGCGCGCGCGGAGTTGCCGACGGCGATCAGGGTCCCGCCGGCGCGCACCCACTCGCCGAGCGCGGCGACCAGCGCGGGCGGCAGCCCCGCGGTGCCCCAGCGCTCCGGCAGGTAGATGACGTTATAGCGCCGCAGGTCGAAGGCGGCGATGCGGTTCTCGTCGAGATGACTGTGGCGAATGCCGAGGCGATGATCGAGCAGGTACCAGGTAGCGCCGAAGTCGAGCATGTTGTTCATGCCGCGCGAGAGCAACGCGATGTTCGGCTTGGCGAGCAACACCCAGTGGCCCCCGCCGAGGTCGGCGAGCATGCCGGGCGCGCGGCCGTGCGTCACCGGTTGGATCGGGATGCCGAGTTGTGCCGCCACCTCGCGCGCCTCGGCCTGCCAGTTTTCCCGCCCCCGGTTATCGTCCAGCGTCACCACGATCGAGCCGACGGGCAGGTCGTGGCCGTCGAGCTGCGAGGGCTCGCCATTGGCGCGCACGTGGAAGCCGCGCTCCATCATGCGGCCCGCGAACGCGAGCGCGCGGTCGTCCGCGCCGGAGACGGCCAGTGCGCTGAGTGATGCCGCAGCGGCGGGTGGCGTCGCGGCGGAGGCGGCGGCACGCGCCAGGTCCAGCGGCTCGAGCCCCGCCTCGAGGTGCTGCGGTACGGTCAGCGCCTCGAGGCCGAACATCATCGAGATGTTCCAGGCGGTCGTGTCGTAGATCGTCGTGCGGCCGCTCTTCAGCACCTGCTCCCGCTCCCTGGCCAGCGCGCTGTCGGACATGCGCGGGTCGAACTCGAACATCGCGGCCAGCAGGCGGGCTTCCGGCTGCCGGTTGCGCAGCACGATGCTGCCGGCCGGCAGCTCGTGGTTGCGCAGCTCGCGGCCAAGCTGGTCGACCGCGGAGCTGACGCGCAGGTCGCGCGTGAGGCGATGCGCCTCGAAACCCTGGATGCGCAGCAGGTCCAGCAGGTCGTTGAGCCGCCCCTGGTTGTGCGTCGGCAGGATGACGAAACTGCGATTGCCGTACGGCCCGCGGGGCGAGCTCACCTCGGCGCGGTCGCTGCTGAACGCGTCCAGCATGGCCTTGCGCTCGCGCCGCAGCGTCTCGAGGTTGGCGAACGAAGAGAGCACCTGGTGGTGCACGGACTGCCGGTAGCTCAGCAGGTTCGAGTGGCGCTGCACGCCGTCCTCGGCGATGCGCGCCTGCTCGTAGAGGATGCCCTGCGCGCCCCGCAGGCTGGCCCAGAGGTCCGTGTAGCCCGGATACCAGTCCTCGAACCACTCGCCGGAGTAGTAGGGGTAACCGAAGCGATCGAATGCGCGCGCCTGGTCGTCGGCGAACACCTCGGCCATGCCGCGCCGGTACGGGGGAAGATGCGGATTGTGCGGCTCGCGGGCCGGGGAAAACAGGTAGGTGTCCTGGGAGCCCATCTCGTGGGCGTCCACGAACAGCATCGGGCGCCAGGCGGAGATGGCCGGGATGCGGCCGCGCGTCTCGGGATGGCGGGCGTAGATCCAGTCGCGATTGAGATCGAACAGGTAGTGGTTGCCGCGCCCGTACGGCCAGTAGCCGGTGTGCAGCACGGACTGGTCGTCGACGTTGGGCTGCGTGCCGCGCGACTCCGCCAGGGTCTTGATGAAGCGGGCGCGGCCGTCCGGGTTCATGTTCGGATCGATGATGATCACGAGCTCGTCGAGCAGGCGGCGCGTCGCCTCCGAGCGGTCGGCGGCGAGGTGGTGGATCACCGCGAGCGAGGCGTCGGCGCCGGAGGTCTCGTTGCCGTGGATGGAGTAAGCGATCCAGGCGACCGCGGGGAGGTCCTCGACGAGGCGCGCGCGCCGCGCGGTGTCGAGGCCGCGGGGATCGGCGAGGGCGGCCATGCCCGCCTTGATCTCCGCGCTGCGGGCGAGATTCTCGGGGCTCGAGATGACCAGGTAGACGAGCGGCCTGCCCTCGTAGCTGCGGGCGTACTCGATCAGCTGCACGCGCGGCGAGGCCGCGGCAACGGCCTGGGCATACGCGAGGATCTGCTCGGGCGTCGCAGTGCGCAGCCCGACCTCGAAACCGAGCACCGTGTCCGGCGCCGGGATTGCGGGATCGTGGTCCGCGCCGGCTGGATACACCGACGCGGCGTATTCGAGGCCGGCCAGGGGCGACGGCAGTGGCGCCGGGTAAGGCGTCTGGGCGCCGGCGGCCATGGCAAAGGTGAGGGCGAGGGCGAACAGCGAGAGCATCGATCTGGACATCAGCAAAGCTTCCTGGTTAACCCCGGGTCGGACCGCGGCATTCACATGATTTATATGAACTTTCTCCCGAAAATCAGCCGAATTCCCGCCTTAGCGGGTCGTTTTCCGGCCGAAAAAGCGCGTCCAGGAGACACAGGCGGTCATTTTAATCCAGGATCGTTCCGGCAGGAGCCCATTTCCGGGGTTGAAAATGCGTTGCTAAGGGTGATTTCCGGGCCAGGAAAGCTCACACAGCGCTGATTTTATTCGCCATCTGCCGGTCCGACCCCGGCGACCGCGCTGACCACGGCATCTTCGGCGTCGCCGCTGTGGACCGTGGAGAACAGGCCGAGCCCGATGTACTTCTGGCAGACGAACTCGGCGTAGCGCGACGAGAAGTAGAGCCCCACGGAGAACACCCGTCCGCCACGCAGCATCTTCTCCTCCCGGTCTGGCAACAGCGTGCGCACGGCCTCCACCTGCTGATCGCTCTGCGGCACGATCAGCACCTCGTGCAGCACGACATTCTCTTCCTCGCCGACGACGTACTGCCGCAGCATGCCGCCGACTTCCTCGAGTGCCACCGCTTCCTGCCAGGTCACGCGCGAATCCGACTCCGCCATGACCCGCAGCACGTCCACCAGCTGGCCCGCCTGCTTGGCCGGCGGATTGAGATCCAGGTAATCCACGACGCTCTTGCGCAGCGTGATGAGATCCACCGCCTGCGCCTCACCGTTTGCGGTGGGATCGGACAATCGCCACTCGCGCGCGAACTCCCGAATCATCGCGGCTTCGCGCTCGTCGATATGCCCGTCGACCGAGGCCATCTGGTGCAGGATGCGAAGAATCTGCGCAGCGCCCTTCGGCTGCACGAACTGCTTGAGCAGATCCGTCGATTCCTTGCGCTCCAGCTTCATGGCGCGCAGGAACAGGTGGCGGAAGCCTTTTTCCCGCCACTCCGCTACCCACAGTCCGCTGCCCACGAGCACGAAAACAACCGCGGCCACGATGCTGATCAACGTCTTCGCCACGCCCGCGGGACTGTGGTTGATGAGCATGAACAGGAGCAGGAAGGGAATCGCATTGAACAGTGCGAGCAGCGCAGCCCAGATGGACACGCTCTCCGCGACCTCGCGCACCATGCGGCGCTTCCAGAGCTTGTTGATGATCAGGTAATTGCTTACCAGCGCGATGACGATGCCGATCGCCACGAGGAATTCGACGAATCTTAGCAAGAACGTCACGAGGAACCTCCGACCAAGCCTGCGGGCAAATTACGCGTCGTGGCCTTCGGCCACAAGTCCCGGCAGGCTCGACGCGAGCACCGCGCGCCAATCGGCGAAGCGCTCCCGCAGCGCCACGGCCGGCTGCGGCACGAAACGCGACGGCGCCGGATCAGCGCCATTGACGGCGCCACTCAGCAGCCATGCGAGACCTCTGGCCGTCGCCTCGACGTCGGCCGGCCGCTCCACGGTCAGGCCAGCCAGGTCGGCAAGACGCTGGCAAACGCCGTCGCAGCGCGCTATGCCGCCGCTGGCGATGATCCGGCGCATGCCCTCGGGCCGCGCGCCCGGCGCGGCGCGCATGGCCTCGATGTTCACCTGCAGCAGGAACACGATGCTCTCGAGCACGGCGACGGTCTGCTCGGCGAGGCTCCCTTGCCGACTGAAGCGAATCGGGCAATCGGCCACCCAGTAGGGCGCACCGAGCCCGCCGACTCCGTTGACGAACAGCGGGGGATCCTCGATCTCGGCAAGCCAGCGATCCGCCGCATCGCGCAGCGACTCGAGCGGCACCCCGCGCTCGCGCGCCAGCCACTCCAGCGCCGCGCCCGCGCCATTCACGGTGCCCTCGAGCACGCCGATGCTGCGCGCGGCATCCTGCCATGCCACGCTCTGCAGCAGTCCCCGCGCATCGGGCGGCGCGCCGGGAAAGACTTGCTGCACGAATGCCCCGGTGCCGATATTGACGAACAGCGTCGCCGGATCCGGCTCGCCCCAGGCGAACAATGCGGCCGGCTGGTCCCCCGTCACGACCAGCAGCGGAACGTCGCGGCCGGCGATGCGCAGCGTGCCGAATGGATGCCTGCTGGGCACGCATGCCGGCAGGCACGCCCGCGGGATCGCGCAGGCCGCCAGCATGTCTGCCGACCAGTCGCGCGCCCGCACGTCCCATAGCAGCGTGCGCGAGGCATTGGCGGGATCGGCGAGACAAGGCCGCTCCTCGAGCAGCCGGTGCAGGACGAAGCTCGCCAGCGGTCCGCAGCACAGCCGTCCGTTCGCCAGCGCCCGCTGCACGTCGGGCAGGTGATCCAGGCACCAGCGCAGCTTGCTCGCGCCGTAGTGCGGCGAGGCCACCAGGCCCGTGATCTTGCGCAGCCGCACGGGATCGAAGCGCTGGGCCCTGAGCCACTCCGCGTTGCGCCGGTCCTGCCACGACAGCACCGGTGACAACGCGTCGCCTGTCTCGCGATCCCAGCAGACGACGCTCGAGCGCTGGATCGCGAGTCCTGCGGCGCGCAGCTCGACATCGCCGCAGCCCAGCGTTTTGTGCGCCGCCGCGATCGCCCCATGCAATGACGCGACGAGCTCCTCGGCATCGTGCTCGACCCAGCCGGAACGCGGCTGGCGCGTCGCGAGCGGGATCTCGCCGGAGGCCGCGAGCCGACCGTGGGCGTCGAAGATCAGCGCCTTGCTGGCGTGACTGCCCTGGTCCAGAGCGAGGTAATGCGGTGAGCCGCTCATGGGTTCAGGTAACACCGTCGCGGGTGATCCCGTCAACGTTCCGTGCGCGAGCGAAGCGTCACCGGCGAAGCAGCCCCGACAGGCGGTTCTGCACCTCGCGCATGCCCCTGAGCGCAAGCTGCAGCGGCAGCGGCAGGCGCTCCTCGTCGAGCCCGTCGAGGAAATTCTTCACCCCGAGTCCGAGCTCGGTGTCGCCCTCGATGACGAGGCGACGCTGGAAGAACAGCGTGTCGGGATCCTCGCGGCGCCCGGCCATGATCAGGAACGCGAGCGACCGGCCGCGGATGGTGACGTCGGCGGGATGGTCGCGCGCCAGCACCCTGAGCCGCCCGTTTGCCAGCGCGACGGGCCAGCGCCAGCCCGTGTCCTCGATCTCGATCGCCAGGCAACGCTGGTCAAGAAACTCGAGCTCGCCGGCCGCGACGCTCGCGCTGAACAACTGCTGCAGCGCGAGCTCGAGCGGCGCGCGCTGCAGCGGATGCGGCACGAGCCCGAGGGGCCGCGCAAGTACCGGCAAGACCTGGTCGACATCGGGCCAGCGCAACATGATCGCCTCCGCCAAGCCCACGAACGATACCGCAATCCGTCCCAGCGGCCTTGACCTCGGTCAAAGCCGAGCCGCGGCCGGCTGGCTATCCTCATTATCCGCGCACACGAACCCGGAGCGAACGTGGAACTTCTCTGCCCGGCCGGCAATCTGCCGTCGCTACGCGCCGCCGTGGACGCGGGCGCCGACTCCGTCTATCTCGGCTTCCGGGATGCGACCAACGCGCGGCATTTCGCCGGGCTGAATTTCAGCGACCAGGACATCGTGCGCGGCATCCGCTACGCCCACGACGGGCGCTGCAAGGTCCTGATCGCGCTGAACACCTATCCGCAGCCTGCCGGCTGGTCGCAGTGGACGCGCGCCGTCGATCGCGCCGCGGAACTGGGTGCAGACGCGCTGATCCTCGCCGACACCGGCCTGCTCGACTACGCAGCCGAGCGCTGGCCCAATCTCGACCGGCATCTTTCCGTGCAGGCCTCCGCGACCAACCCCGAGGCGCTGCACCTGTATCACCGGCTGTTCGGCATCACGCGCGCCGTGCTGCCGCGCGTGCTCTCGGTGCGGCAGGTCGTGCAGGTGGCGGCGCAGTCGCCGGTGCCGGTGGAGGTGTTCGGCTTCGGCAGCCTGTGCGTGATGGTGGAGGGCCGCTGCCTGCTGTCCAGCTACCTGACCGGGCGCTCGCCGAACACTTACGGGGCGTGCTCGCCCGGTTCGCACGTGCGCTGGCAGGAAACTCCGCAAGGGCTGGAGTCGCGCCTCAACGGCGTCCTCATCGACCGCTACGGGCCCGGCGAGAAGGCCGCCTACCCGACCCTGTGCAAGGGTCGCTTCCGGGTCGGCGAGCACACCTATTACGCCCTCGAAGAGCCGAGCAGCCTGAACTCCATCGAGCTGCTGCCGGAGCTGTACCGGGCGGGCGTCGCGGCCATCAAGGTCGAGGGCCGGCAGCGCAGCCCGGCGTACGTGGCGCAGGTCACGGCCGTGATGCGGGCCGCCATCGACGCCTGCAGCGCGGATCCCGACCACTTCCGGCCCACGGCCGCCTGGCAGAAGGCCCTCGCCGCGGTGTCGGAGGGCACCCAGACCACGCTCGGCGCGTATCACAGGTCATGGCAATGAAGCTCGCGCTCGGTCCGCTGCAGTATTTCTGGACCCGCGAGCGGGTGTTGTCGTTCTACGCCGACGCCGCGGCCTGGCCGGTCGAGATCGTCTACCTCGGCGAGGTGGTGTGCCCGAAGCGCCGCGAAGTCCGGCTGGAAGACTGGCTGGAGATCGGCGCCTGGCTGCAGGACGCCGGCAAGGAAGTGGTGCTGTCGAGCCTGACCCTGCTCGAGGCTGGCTCGGAGCTCGGCGTGCTGAAGCGGCTGTGCCGCAACGGCCGTTTCATGGTGGAGGCGAACGACATGGCTGCGGTGGGCATCCTGTCGCAGGCGCGCCTGCCGTTCGTGGGCGGACCGACGCTCAATGTTTACAACGCCCGCACGCTCGAGGTGCTGGCCCGCCGGGGCATGACGCGCTGGGTGCTGCCGTTCGAGTTGTCCGGCGCCACCGCCGCGGATCTCGTCGCGGCCGCGCCCGCGAAGTGTCCCTGCGAGGTGTTCGCATGGGGACGGCTGCCGCTGGCCTGGTCGGCGCGCTGCTACACGGCGCGCGCCGAAAACCGCCCGAAAGACCACTGCGACCTGGCCTGCAGCGCCGATCCCGACGGGCGCCTGGTGCGCACGCGGGAGGACGCGCCCTTCCTGGTGCTCAACGGCATCCAGACGCAATCCGCGCTGACGCAGGACCTCGGTCCCTGGCTCGGCGAGCTGCGTGCCGCGGGCGTCGGGGTGCTGCGGCTCAGCCCGCAGTCCGAGGGCATGGCCGAGGTGGTCGCGCGCTTCGATGCACTGCGCGGGGGCGTTGCCGCCGAGGGTGCGCTCGACGCGCTCGCCGCCCTCGCCCCTATCGGCACCTGCGACGGCTACTGGCGCGGCGAGCCAGGCTTCACCCGCTGATATGGGGACATTGCTGAAAAGACCGCATCAGCAATGTCCCCGTCGGCCAGTCAGGGTTGCCAGCCGGCGGCCAGCGCCCTGACGAGGATCTGCGCGCAAGCCGAGGCGTCGGATGCGGCGTCGTGATGCCGGAGCGGAATCTCCAGCGCCCTGCACACCAGCGGCAGCTTGGTGGGGTAAATGTCCCAGACCTTGCGCGCCACCCGCACGGTGCAGATGAACGGCGTGTCCACCGGAGCGAGCCGGTAGGTCATGCAGCAGGCCTGCAGCACGCCGCGATCGAATGACGCGTTATGCGCCGCCAGCCAGTCCACGCCCTCGAGCCAGGGCTGGAGGCGCGGCCACGCCTGGTCGAAAGTCGGCGCATCCGCCACATCCGCCCAGCGCAGCCCGTGAATGTAGGTGAACACGAATTCCGGCTCCGGCGGCCGGATGAGGAACGCGTCCTCGGCGACGATGCGGCCGTCCTCGATGAGCGCGAGGCCGAGCGCGCACGCGCTGTCAGCGGAATAGCTGGCCGTCTCGAAGTCGAGCGCGAGGATGCGAGCCACGGGCCGCCGGTTCCGTGGCCGCGCCCTAATCCGCCCGCTTGCGCATGATCATCCGGAACGGCATGTCCTCGCCCTCGGGCGGGATCAGCTCGAGCGTGTCGCCTTCGACCACGGCGGAGATCGAATCGGATTCGCCGTCCTGCGTCATTTCGATGGTCAGGTGATCACCGCGGGCGGACCAGGTGCCGTGCACCGTGTCGCTCTCGCCCATCATGCTGGTCGTGCTGGACGCGGTTCCATCGGGATTCAGGGTCAGCGTCATGTTCATCGCGTCGAGCATGCCGGAACCGAGCATGGCCATGCCGAACTCCATCGCCTGGCGCTCGGCGGGATCCTCGATTTCCCCAATCTCGGCCATCATCGCGTCCTTGACGACCTGTATGTCGAGCTCCCAGGTGCCCGCGTGGCCCAGTTCGGGCGACTTGCCGCAGGCTTGCAGCAGGCCCGCACCGAGCAGCACGACCCCGAGCATCGCGATCGTCAGGAAGTTGTTTTTCATGGTCGCGCCGCCCCTCGCCCGGTTGAATGATGCGGGCAAGCATAGCGCCCCGCGCGCCGCGCGGGAAACGGCGCCGGGCGCCCGCGACCGTCGAGGCCACCCCTCGAGCTACGCCGCGACGGTCTCCGGCCGCAGGAGGACGCGCACCTCGTCGTCACTTACCTGGCTGAAGTCCCGATACCACGGCGCGATCGCGAAGAACGGCGCCGGGGTCGCGAGGCACACCACTTCATCGGCGTCCTCCTCGAGCATCGCAACGATCTCCGGCGGCGCCACGGCGAGCGCGAGCACGACCCGGGCCGGCCCGAGCTGCCGCGCGGCCTGGATCGCGGCGTCCATCGTCGCCCCGGTGGCCGCCCCGTCATCGACGATGATCACGCAACGGTGCGTCAGCGCCGGGCGCGCGCGGTCGCCGCGATAGAGGCGCTCACGGCGCTCGAGCTCGCGGCTCTCGATCGAGATCACTTCCTCGAGGGTCTCCCTGTCGACCCCCGCGAGGCGGATAACCTCCGGGTTCAGCACGCGAATCCCGCCGCTGGCGATGGCGCCCATCGCGAGTTCAGGGCGGAAGGGCACGCCGAGCTTGCGGATGTTGAGCACGTCCAGCGGCGCATCCAGCGCCTTGGCAACCTCGACCGCGACCGGCACGCCGCCCCTGGGCAGCGCGAGCACGATGACGTCCTGGTCGCGATAATGATCCACCAGCAGGTCGGCAAGCGCGCGGCCAGCGGCCTTGCGGTCCTGGATCGGCAGTTTCATTTGACACCTCCGCGTCGGTCCGGGCTGACGTTCGGCGGTGACGGGCGGGGCCCGCAGTCGGGACCATCCCTGCCCGTCTCTGCCTAACCGAAGCATGGACCCTGGGGGGGCGAAAAGACAGGACGGTTTGCCGAAATGCGATAATCCCGGACCATGAAACGCATTGCTTGGGCCCTGGCAGTCCTGGTGCTCACCGGCCTCGCGCTCGCGGGCTGGTGGCTCGCGGATCATTCCCGGCCACGGCACGGGGAATTCATCGAGCGCCGCGGCGCCCTCGTCGAGGCGGAGACGGAGGCCGTCTCGGTCGAACCCGGCGGCTTCACCAGCCAGGCGGTGCACCTGACGGCGGATTCCGGGCTGCGGGTCGATGCCCGCGTGCTGCGCCCGGCCGTGGAGCACGGGCCACTGCCCGTCGTCGTGCTGCTCGGCGGCCATCGCACGGGGCGTGACGCGGTCGGGCTGGTCGGGCATCCGGGCGGGGCCGTCATGATCGCCCTCGACTACCCCTACTACGGACCAGTGCGAATTCGCACCACCGCGAGCTTTTTTCGCGGCATCCGCGCGATCCAGGAAGCGCTGCTGGACACGCCGCCGGCCGCCTCGCTGGCGCTCGACTGGCTCGCGACACAGGACTGGGCCGACACGGGCCGCGCCGAGCTCGTCGGCGTCAGCTTCGGCGCACCGTTCGCCACGGTGGCCGGGGCGCTCGACGAGCGCTTCAGGCGCGTCTGGATCATCCACGGCGGCGCCGGCAATCGCGGCTGGATCGAGCACAACCTCGGCGAGCGCATCCCCCAGAACTGGCTCAGGCCGCTGGCGGCCTGGCTCGTGCACCTGCTGATCTACGGCAGCACCTTCGACACCGAGGAATGGGTAGCGCGGATCTCGCCCCGCCCTGTCGTCGTCATCGGCGCGCGGGACGACAAGCGCCTGCCGGAGCACAAGGTCGAGAAGCTGTATGCGGCCGCGCGGGAGCCCAAGGAGCTGCTCTGGACCGGGGGCGGCCATGTCGACCCACGGCGTCCCGACCTCGTCCAGGCGCTGCTCGACATCGTGCGCCACCGGATCGAGGCAGGGCCGGAACTCCCCGCCGCACGCTGATTTCGTGTACGGGAAATCCCCTAGGGACACCGGCTGCTCGCTGGCCTATTTTCAGTTTGCACGCGGACGGATTCCAAGGCAGCGCGCAGCCCGGCAAGTCCGGTAGCAGGGCATCAGTCGAGCCCCAGCGCACGCACAAGACCTGCGGCGCCATGCGCCACTCCGTTCGCGATGCCGGTGCACCACCATGCACCCGGGCATGGCGCCGAGCAAAGCCGCACAGCGGCCTCTGGCGCACCGCGGCGAAACACCGCGACAGGGAACCCGGAGACCTGCGTGAGTCCAGTGCATCGAAAGCGAAAGGGGTCGGTTTGCCGGCCCCTTTCTTTTTGCGAGCATCATGTGGATGTTGCGCTTCTGTATGCTATGCGCAGTGTCCCCATCCGGCGGTTTTGGCAGTGTCCCCTTCCGACAACGAGCGGCTCGAGCAGCTGGAGCTGAAGCTGGCCTACCTGGAGCGCGGCAACCAGGAGCTCGGCGACGTGGTCTATCGCCAGCAACAGGCGCTGGACGCGCTCACGGCCCGGCTCGAGCGGCT
>Ga0209498_1000797_pt1 | contig 19460 bp, 18 predicted proteins | sample WalLakDeSediment_FD_184131 | JGI IMG/M metagenome (GOLD analysis project Ga0209498, IMG submission 184131) | Lake sediment microbial communities from Walker lake, Nevada to study Microbial Dark Matter (Phase II) - Walker Lake 11/02/13 Deep... | ecosystem: Environmental > Aquatic > Freshwater >... | reverse complement strand
CCCGCGGCAGGCAATGGCTTTGGCTGTAGATCCACACGACGGGGCGGTTTTGGCTGTGGCAGCAAGGCCCGACTATAACCAGGATAATTATTCTGCCTATAATCCGGAAAACTGGAAATTGCCGCCTGTTACATCATCATTTGAACCCGGATCGACTTTTAAAATGGTGGTCCTGGCAGCGCTGATTGAAGAAGGGCTTTTTGATCCGCAGGAGTATTATCATTGTCCCGGATATATTGCTGTCAGCGGGCGCCGGATAAACTGCTGGACCCATGATCGGGGCGGACATGGCGATATCAATATGTATCAGGCAATCAGCGCTTCATGCAACCCTGCTTTTGTTGAGCTGGGTAACCGATTGGGCAAAACAAAATTATTTGAATATATCAATGCTTTTGGTTTCGGCCAACCTACCGGTGTTGATTATCCGGGTGAAAGCGCAGGCAAGATCTTTGATCTCGATAGTGTGGGACCTTTGGAACTGGCTGCGACATCTTTTGGTCAGGGCATTTCGGTTACACCAATGCAACAGATCATGGCGGTAGCAGCAATGGTAAATGGTGGGCATCTTTATAAACCTTACCTGGTAGAAGAGATCCGCGACAAGAATGGCGAGATTGTGTTTAAACGAGAACCTGAAATCGTCAGGCAGGTAATATCTAAGCAAACATCACTTAAGCTGGCCGATTTAATGGAAAGCGTTATTCTGGATGGCACAGGCTATGCCGCCGCGCTTGAAGGTTACAGTGTTGCCGGAAAAACAGGAACGGCGGAAAAATTAGGGCCGGATAATAATTACATGACCGACCAGTTTATCTATTCATTTGTTGGTTTCGCCCCTGTCGAAGATCCGCGTATTGTTCTTTTTGTAGCGGTGGACGGGGTAACCAGGGGCCCAAGATTTGGTTCTTATACCAGCGCCCCGCTCTTTAAAAGAATAATGGAAGACACTTTAAATTATTTACAGGTCTCTCCGTTGGAGACAACTCCTCTTATTGAAGACGATAATCAATGACTTGTTGTAAATTCAGCGAGCGGAAGTATGCAGATTAACGAAGCAATAAAGGAGATTTTCGGGATGGAATTGACTGGAAGTGAAATAATCGAGGCTGTCGGCGGCAAGTTGTTGCAGGGTGATCAGAACCAGCAGATCACCGGTTTTGCCATTGACTCCCGGCAGATCAGACCGGGCGATTTTTTCATCCCCTTAGCGGGAGAGCACACCGACGGCCACCATTATATTATCCGGGCCTGTGATCAGGATGCGGCAGGTGCATTTCACGATCAGAAGAAAACACCTGATCCTGATATTCCAGCTGATTTTCTGCTTATCGCCGTAAATAATTCCCTGGCTGCACTGCAGCAGCTTGCTTCGGCTTACCGGACCCGTTTCGAACTCCCGGTAATTGCGATTACCGGCAGCAGCGGTAAAACGACAACTAAAGATTTTACGGCCGGTGTTCTTTCAGCGAAGTACAATGTTTTGAAAACAACCGGTAACCTGAATAATGAAATCGGGCTGCCGCTAATGATCTTACAATTGGAAATTGAGCACCAGGTTGCAGTACTTGAGATGGGTATGAGCGCCGTTGGAGAGATTACAACTTTATGCGAAATAGCCAAACCTTCTATTGGCGTTATTACAAATATTGGGGAAGCTCATATTGAGCTGCTTGGCTCGATTGAAGCAATTGCCAGAGCGAAAGGAGAACTATTAGATTACCTCGGCTCAGGCGGGGTAGCCGTTCTAAACGGCGATGATCCCCGCCTCCTTGAAGCAAGAAAACGCTACCCGGGGAAAGCATACTGTTACGGCTTTAACCAGGGCGATATAAAAGGCTTACAGTTGTCTCAAAGGGGAGAAAAAAGCTTTTTCCGGGTGCGTTTTCCTGATAAATCTGAAGGGTGGTTTAAAGCCCCTCTACCGGGACGGGAGTCGGTCAGCAACGCCCTGGCGGCTCTTACCGTCGGTTATATCCTGGGGTTGAGTTTGCCGCAGATGGAAGAAGGGCTTGCAAAAAGTCAGTCTACAGCAGGCCGGCTCCAGATTATGCATAATCAGGATGGATTAAGTGTCATCGACGACAGTTACAACGCCAATCCCAGTTCAATGCGGGCCGCTTTGCAAGTGCTGTTTGAGCTTGGCGGGGAAAAAACAGTGGCTGTGCTTGGCGATATGCTGGAGCTCGGAGTCACTGCTGCTCAAGCGCATCTTTCTATTGGTCGTTTTGCAGCTGAATTGGGCATTGGATACCTGGTAACTGTTGGAGAATTGGCCCGTGGCTTCGCCGAAGGTGCCGCCAGAGCAGGTTTAACTGTTTACCCCTGTAGTGATCACGAAGAAGCATTGACTGCGATCAAGAGCCTGCCTTTGGATGATGACTGGTTTGTGCTGGTAAAAGGTTCACGGGGCAAACGGATGGAAATAATTGTTAAGGCCTTGATCGGCGGGGAAGGAGCGGGGTGATCATGGTTGTCAAGATATTCTTAGCTGTAATCTTGACATTCCTGTTTATTGTTTTCACCTGCCCCCTGTTTATCAAGTCGATGAAACGTTTGCAATACGGCCAACAGATCAGGGATGATGGTCCCTCTCACCACTCGATCAAGGCAGGCACCCCTACCATGGGTGGAATCATTATTCTTTTTGCCGCCTTTTTGTTCAGTATAATTTTGTCCGGCAGTTCACCGCTGCTCTATTTGCTGTTCCTGATTACTCTCGGCTGCGGCCTGATAGGTTTTTTAGATGATTATTTAAAAATATTACACAGCCGATCGCTGGGTTTAAAAGCCAGAACAAAATTGGCCGGAGAAGTAGCGATAACAGTGATCTTTATACTGCTGATCATTTTTATGGGGCACTACTCGTCAATTGTAGTTATACCTTTTTTTAATCTGGCCGTTGATTTGGGAATCTTCTATCCGATTTTTGTTTTTCTTATTATTAGCGGTTTCAGCAACAGTGTTAATCTGACTGATGGAGTCGATGGTTTAGCAGCTGGAGTTTCGGTTTTATCTTTCGTGGCCTTTGTTATTATTGCTCTCGAAGCAGGATTTCCCGAAGTGGCAATATTCTGTGCTGCCCTGGCCGGTGCCTGCCTCGGCTTTTTGGTTTTTAACCGTTATCCGGCTCGATTGTTTATGGGTGATGTCGGTTCCCTTGCTCTGGGAGGAGCTCTTGCAGCTAGTGCCTTATTGACAAAAACCGAACTGTATTTACTGATAATCGGTGGAGTTTTTTTTCTCGAAGCTCTATCGGTTATTGCCCAGGTCATCAGTTTCCGGTTATCCGGCCGCCGTATTTTTTTGATGAGCCCCCTGCACCACCATTTTGAACTAAAAGGGTGGTCGGAATGGCGTGTTGTCGCTTCTTTCTGGGGTGCAGCTTTAGTTTTTGCCGTGATTGGAGTGCTGGCTTACAACTGTTAAGCTTGGAGGCAATATATTGATCGAGCTGATTAAAGGAAAAGAGGTTCTGGTGGTCGGGATGGCCCGCAGCGGCATGGCAGCCGTTGAGCTGCTTGCAGAAATTGGTGCGGCCAAAATAACGTTTACGGATCAAAAACAGCCCGGAGAACTGGAGGCCGAACTGGCCAGGGTGGCTCATTACCCGACGGTCACTGCCGTAACCGGGAGAAACCCGTCTGAGCTGGTTACCACCGCCCTTTCTTTGGTCATTAAGAGCCCGGGTGTGCCTCCTTCCCTGGAAATGTTTACACGGGCCAGGGAACTTAAAATACCCGTACTCTCTGAAATCGAGCTGGCTTATGCTTTTATCAAGACACCGCTGGTCGGTGTTACAGGCACAAACGGTAAAACTACGACCACAGCCCTGATTACAGAAATCTTAAAAGAGGCCCGCTTTGACCCGGTTGTTTCTGCCGGAAACATCGGGAACCCCCTGAGCGGACTGGTTGGCAAAATCGGCTCACAGGGATTTATTGTTGCCGAATTAAGCAGTTTTCAACTTGAAGATATAGATACTTTCCGCCCGGCTGTAGCTGTTTTTCTGAACTTTGCCGAAGACCACATTGATTACCACGGCAGCGTTGAGCTGTATTACCGGGCAAAAGCACGAATACTAGAAAATCAAACCGAAAATGATTATGCTGTTCTTAATGCCGGCGATCCTGCCGTTGCCTCCCTGCAGGGAAAAGTCCGGGGCCAGTTGCTCTGGTTTAACCGGGCGCCGGTACCCCTGGGAGTTGGCTTGGAAAAAGAGATGGTTATGTTCTATAAGCCTGGATCTAAACCGTCTTTGATCTGCCCACGTTCCGAAATTGCCCTGCCCGGTGAGCATAATCTTGAAAATGCCCTGGCAGCTTCTGCCGCAGCCTGGGCAGTAGGAGCCGATCTGCAGTCAATAGGCAATGCTCTGCGCAGTTTCCGGGCTATCGAACACCGTCTGGAACACGTTGTCACTCTCAGTGATGTAGACTTTATTAATGATTCAAAGGGGACAAACCCCGGGGCCACAATAAAAGCGCTGCAATCTTTTGCCGGGAAAGGAAAAGTTCTTATTGCCGGGGGCAAAGACAGGGGCAGCGATTTTTCTGAATTGGCTGCAGTAATAAAACAGGAAGTTCGCTCACTGCTATTAATCGGTGAAACCAGTGCTAAAATTGCCCGGGCAATGGAAGCAATCGGCTTTAAAAATTATCAAGAGTTAAAAACTTTGGATGAAGCAGTTTTTGCAGCCTGGGCAGAAGCCCGTCCCGGAGAAGTTGTTTTGCTTTCACCTGCCTGCGCCAGTTGGGATATGTTCGCCAACTACGAAGTAAGAGGCAATATTTTTAAAGAGCTGGTTCATGCATTGAAGGATCAGGCTCGAAACAGAGGAGGGGGTAACGATGAGTAAGGGCACACCACGCGATTATGATCGCATCTTGCTTCTGGTTACCCTGCTCTTGTTGGCTTTTGGACTGCTTATGGTCTTCAGCGCCAGTTTTGTTTTTGCTGCAGAAAGCAAGGGTGATCCCTACTATTTCCTGAAACGCCAGGCCTTGTGGGTTGCCATCGGGTTAGCGGCAATGTTCTGTATTTCCCATCTTCATTATCTTAAGTTAAAGCGATTATCGATCATAATTGTTATATTAAATTTTATTTTTCTGGCCATGACTTATACCAGTTTTGGCACTGATCTGGGTACGGAAGCCAGGCGGTGGTTAGCTTTTGGTCCGGTTATTGTCCAGCCTGCTGAATTTAGTAAGTTTGCTCTGGTTATATTTACTGCCGCGTTTATGAGCAGCCGCCGGCTTAACTTCAGAAAATTGATCAACGGCAGTTTAGTCCCACTTGCCCTGATTTTGATTGCCTTCTTTTTGATTCAAAATCAACCGGATCTTGGGACAGCGCTGGTTGTTTTAGCCGGTGGTGCCCTGGTGATTATTTTTGCCGGGGTGCCGATCTATCAGGTGGCCGGGCTGTCTCTTTCACTGCTGCCTTTTCTTGCTTATTTTACGATCAAGCAGGATTATCGTGTCCAGCGTTTATTTACTTTTCTTGATCCCTGGGCTGAACCGACAGGTTCCGGTTATCAGATCATCCAATCGTTATATGCCCTTGGTCCCGGACACATCTTCGGTTTAGGCCTGGGCCGCAGCAGGCAAAAACTATTTTACCTGCCCGAGCCGCAAAATGATTTTATATTCGCTGTCATCGGCGAAGAACTTGGTTTTATTGGGGCAGTAGCAGTACTATTGCTGTACCTGGCTTTTATCTGGCGCGGTTTTCAAATTGCCCTTAAAGCCCCTGATTTCTTTGGCAGTTTGCTGGCCGCAGGAATTACTTTTGTTATTGCCATTCAGGTTTTAATCAATGTTGCTGTGGTCACCGGGTCGCTGCCGGTAACCGGAATCAACCTGCCTCTGATCAGCGCCGGTGGCAGTTCAGTATTTTTTACTCTGCTCGGCATAGGAATTTTATTAAATATTTCAAAGTATGCCCGGGCCTGAAAAAATGATAGGGAGAAGCAAATGATGAAAATTTTAATAGGTGGAGGAGGAACAGGCGGCCATATCTACCCTGCCCTGGCGGTGGCCCGGCATGCCCTGGCCCAGGATGATCATACAAAAATACTATTTGTCGGCAGCGCCGCCGGATTGGAAAGCAAAATTGTTCCTTCAGCCGGGTTTCCATTTGTGACAATCCCTGCCCGCGGTTTTCAACGCAGTTTTAAACAGCTTGATTTGGTGATCAGTGATCTTTTTAAAGGCTTGATCGAATCTGGCAGGGTTATTGAAAAATTCCAGCCGAATGTAATTCTTGGCACCGGAGGCTATGTTGCGGCTCCGTTGGTTTTATCAGCTATCCTGAAGAGGTTTCCGGTGGTTATCCATGAGCAAAATGCTCTTCCGGGGTTGGTTAACCGCTGGCTGGCTCCTTTCGTGAAGAGAGTTTGTATCTCTTTTCAGGATACTGAATCTAAAATGCCCCGCTTCAGCAGGGTGGTTTTTACAGGGAACCCGCGGGCCAGTGAAGTGACTGCTTTGACCCGGACTGAAGGCTGCCGCCACTTTGATCTCGACCCGCATTATAAAAATATTCTCGTCTATGGCGGCAGTCGGGGTGCCCTTAAGCTAAATCAGGTAGTTACCGCATATTTAAAAGCAAACCTGTTACCGGGAGAGGTTAACATGATTTATGTTACCGGTGAGATCTACTACCAATCAGTACTGGAAGAGTTGGGCGATCTTTCAGGCAGGATTAAGCTATTTCCATATTTGGATCAGATGCCTGCAGCGCTGGCAGCCGCGGATCTGGCTGTAACGCGCAGCGGTGCGACAACCCTGGCCGAGATCACGGTTCTTGGAATCCCGGCTTTACTGGTACCCTCACCTAATGTGGTAAACAACCATCAGCATTACAATGCCCGGCTTTTAGCCAATGCGGGGGCGGCAATTTTAATCGACGAAATAGATTTTGATCAAATGAGATTACAACGGGAAATCGACAGGCTGATTGAAGAGCCGGCGCTGCTGGAAGAAATGAGCCGCTGCAGCAGGAAAATGGGCGTGCCCGATGCCGCTGCTAATCTTTATTCTTGCCTGCAGGAGGTGGCATCATGAATCTAGAGCAGGACCTGGGCCGGAAATTAAAAAACGGCATCAAAAAAGATGAATTAATGGCCCTGCATACCTCCTGGCTGGTCGGTGGGCCGGCAGATTATTATCTTTGTCCGGTTGATACTTCAGAGCTGATCGAGATAATTCGCTACAGTAATAAACATAAAATACCCCTCTGTGTTCTGGGCAACGGTACAAACCTGTTGGTCCTTGATGGTGGAATCAGGGGAATGGTTGTCAATATTGGAGAACATTTTTGCTATATTAACCAGGCAAACGGTGGCTTAGATGCAGGGGCCGGAACACCGATGACTTACCTGGCCAAATTTGCCGGTGAAGCAGGCCTGGTCGGCCTTGAATTCGCTGTTGGTATTCCCGGTTCTCTGGGTGGGGCCGTTATTATGAATGCCGGGGCTTTTGGTTGCAACATCGGTCTTAAAATAAATGCGGTAAGGCTTGTAAGCTTTAAAGGAGATCTATTAACTCTGAACCGGGATGAGCTTGCTTTTGGCTATCGTACCAGCAATCTTATCGGGAAAGGCGTAGTCTTTGAAGCCAATTTACATTTAGAAAAAGGAAATCCGGCGGAAGCGATTGATAAAATGGAGCATTTCCTGTCTGAACGGCGTATTCGTCACCCTAATCTGCCCAGTGCAGGCTCGGTTTTTCGTAATCTTCCTGACCAGCCGGCCGGCCGGATTATTGAAAGTGCGGGATGTAAAGGCATGCGCATTGGCGGAGCCGAGGTATCGTTACAGCATGCCAACTTTATAGTCAATACCGGTGGTGCTTCTGCTGCCGATATACTTGCCTTAATTAAAGCAGTTCGAACGATTGTAAAAGAGAAGTGTGATATCGATCTCCGGCCCGAAGTGAAAATTATCGGTGAGGAGAGCTAAGCTGTGAAACGAAAAAATGATCATTTGGCATTGGCAAATAAGGGCGGGAATCTTCCTGCCTGGAAAAAAGCAATTCGCTTTTTATTTAGGCTGGCTTTCATTATTGCCATCCTGCTGCTGCTTAAAAGTGGTGAAGCTTTCTTTCGCATTAACGAGATCCGGGTAGAAGGAGCAGGATCAATTACTTCCGGTGAAATTATTGCCGCTGCCGGAATCAGTAAAGGGAATAGTATCTTTTTGCTTCAGGAAGAGGGGGTAACAGAGAAAATCCGGAAGCATTATCCCCGGATTAAGAATATAGAAATCAGTCGTAACCTGCCCGACACAGTAGTGATTTCGGTAACAGAGAGAACACCGGCTGCTTATATTAAAGCCTCTGACGGTTTCTGGCTGATCGATCAGGATACTTTTTGTTTTGATTATACTGCAGCAGCCGCCACTGATTATCCCATACTTGTGGGCCTTGCTGATGAGCTGATAATACCGGGTTATTACCTCGGGTGCCCGGTTAGAAGAGAGGCTTTGGCAGATTTATTCTTGGCCTGGCCGGATGGAGACGAACTTGAAATTGCTGAAATAGATCTGTATGACAAATACAATCTTATTGTTTATACCGTTGCAGGTTTAGAAATTTGGCTTGGGGATGGCAAGGAGATGGAATCCAAACTATATCTTATTAAGCAAAGCATCCCCTACATTAAGATCAAATCCGGGACGCACCTCGATGTTCGTTCCGAAAAACGGCTTGTTGTTTCCAAGAATGCCGTGATCCTGGAAAAGGAGGTGGACCCATAAGTAAAAAAAGGAAATAGTTGATAGGCGTTGAATGCTTTAATATTGAATGCGCCATGCTGGGAAGGGTAAGGGGGATAAAAAGATGAATCGAAGAAATTATCTGGTCGGAATCGATATAGGCACTGCTGAGGTGAGAGTCGGGCTCGGCGAACCGCGTCCTGACGGAACAGTCAATATTATTGGTTTGGGTCTGAGCCCTTCCGATGGTGTCAGAAAAGGGGTCATCGTTGATCTGGAAAGAGCGGTCGAATCGATTGTCAGCGCTGCAGAGGAAGCCGAGAGAATGGCCGGTTTTAAGATTGACTCTGCTTATGTTGGTCTAAAGGGTTTAAATATTGAACTGATCAATAACCGTGGCGTAGTTGCTGTAACTTCGGAAGACAGGGAGATCAGTGAGGAAGATTTAGAAAGAGTAATCCAGGCAGCCAAGGTGGTCGCCCTGCCGATGGATCGCGAAATTGTTGACATCATTCCCCGTGAATATATTGTTGATGGTTTCGACGGAATCAGGGATCCGGTTGGTATGTTAGGGGTTCGCCTGGAAGTTGATGCCATGGTTGTAACCAGCTTATTTACATCTTTGCACAACATGCTTCGTTGTGTAAATCGAGCCGGTATAAGCATCCGGGGTCTGGTTTTACAGTCAATGGCCAACTCGGAAATATCCCTTTCACCCGATGAAAAAGATCTGGGAGTCTTCCTGGTTGATATTGGTGGTGGAACGACTGAGATTGCCCTTTTCCAACATGGCAAGTTACAAAAGATGGCCGTCATTCCTATCGGAGGAGATCATATTACTACAGATCTTGCGGCAGGGTTGAAAATAAACCATCACTTAGCCGAGGAATTAAAAAAAGAATACGGTTCAGCCCTGTTATCATTAGCGGAAAGCGAACCAAAAATTGAAATTAAAACTATTGGCAGCAATGAACTCAAGCTGGTATCTGAAAGAGATATTACAGGTTTTATCGAGCCGAGGGTACAGGAAATTTTTCAAATAACCAAAGAAGAAATGATTAAAATGGGATGGCCTTATCTGCCGCCGGCCGGGGCAGTCTTGCGCGGGGGCGTTTCTGCAATGAAAGGGATAACTGAAGTAGGGCGTGATTTTTTTGAAAGTGACCAGATCAGGTTGGCTGACTTCGATATAGTCGGCATACAAAATCCGATCTACTCAACAGTTGTCGGACTGCTCTATTACGTCCAGCGAAATCAGCCCAGAATGCATGTCCATGAACGGGGAAGAGTGAAGAAAAAACGCGGACCCGGTTTTTGGCAGCGCTTAAAAGACTGGGTGACTGACATTACAGAATAAGAGAGCATACCACTTTTAGGAGGTGCTTTTAATGATTGAGTTTGATATTGAAATGGATCAGTTTGCTTCGATTAAAGTAGTTGGGATAGGTGGAGGAGGCAGTAACGCAGTAAACAGGATGATTGCCGCCGGACTTCAGGGAGTAGATTTTATTTCTGTAAACACCGATGCCCAGGCTCTTTATCTGGCCAACGCCAGGACTAAACTGCAGATTGGCGAACAGCTGACCAAGGGCCTTGGTGCCGGAGCCAATCCGGAGATCGGTCGAAAAGCAGCGGAAGAAAGTCGCAGTGAGATTGAGGCTGTGCTTAAGGGAGCCGACATGGTTTTTATCACAGCCGGTATGGGCGGCGGTACAGGTACTGGTGCCGCACCAATTATTGCTGAAATTGCCCAAAAAATTGGGGCTTTAACTGTTGGTGTGGTTACGAAACCATTTAGTTTTGAAGGAAGGAAGCGCCAGCAGCAGTCCGATGAAGGTATTGCCAGTCTGAAAGTTCAGGTTGATACGCTTATCACCATACCTAACGATCGGCTGCTGCAGGTAGTTGAGAAGAAGACGCCCATCCTGGAAGCATTCCGTGTAGCAGATGACGTTCTCAGGCAGGGTGTACAGGGCATATCAGATTTGATCGCCGTTCCGGGCCTGATCAACCTTGATTTTGCCGATGTGCGCACCATTATGTCTGAAACGGGGCCCGCCCTGATGGGAGTAGGCCAGGGCAGTGGTGAAAACCGTACCCTTGAAGCAGCCAAGGCTGCTACAAAAAGCCCACTCTTGGAGACCTCAATCGAGGGAGCAAAGGGAGTCCTGATCAATGTTACCGGCGGTAAGGACCTTAGCCTCTATGAAGTTCATGAAGCGGCTGAAATTGTAGCCGGTTATGCCGACCCTGATGCCAATATCATCTTTGGAGCAGTTATCGATGAGAATTGCGAGGATCAGGTGAGAGTCACCGTTATTGCCACCGGTTTTCACGCAGAACAGCAAGCCTTTAAACCCAGGCTCGCCGCAGTTGGCAGCAGTGCTTATGCCCGCGGCGAAAATCTTGATTCACCGGCCTGGTCGCGCTGGCAGCAGCATGAAAAAATCGTCAACGAATAAGCTGAGCAGTTTTTTATCAAGCCACTTATGAGAACCGGCCTTCCCCATTTCATCCAGGGAAGGCCGGTTTTATAAAAATTCCTAAAAGGGGCTTTACACACAATATATTGTGGTCTATAATAGGATAACTGCAATATATTGATAGGAGATCTAATAATGAAATGCCCCTACTGCGGTGAACTTGATACCAGGGTGCTTGACTCGAGAGCAACTCAGGACTCTTCCGCTATCAGGCGACGGCGCCAGTGTGTAAGCTGCACCAATCGTTTTACTACCATGGAAAAAATTGAAGAAGAGCCTATTGTAGTCATAAAACGCGATGGCCGCAGAGAACTTTTTGACTCCGGCAAAATTCTTAAGGGCTTACTGCTGGCCGGCCAAAAACGCAATATACCCCTTTCCCGCTGGGAAGAGGTTGTGGAAAGCCTTGAACAGGAACTGCGCAGCAGCTACACTAAGGAAGTTAACGCCGATCAGATCGGTGATATTATTTTAAAAAGGTTACGCACTATCGACGAAGTGGCATACGTTCGTTTTGCTTCGGTATTCCGGCAGTTTCCGGACGTCGAAACCTTCAAAGTCGAACTCGAAGAAATGCTCAGGGAAAAGAACGGTTATCAGGGCAGGAGTCAGGAGTCAGAATAGCAACATAGTAGAAAATCCAGCGAGTGCTGGTATACCGGTAAACGAAATTCACATACGAGCCGAGAGGTAGGTTATAACAGTGAACAAAGGCGCAGCAACGGTAAAAACTGAACAAGACAAGGCTGTCGAAAGCGCGTTTAATGAAATACGAAAACGAGATGGCCGGGTGGTTACATTCGATGCTGAGAAGATCACCGATGCTATCTTCAAAGCAGCCAAAGCAGTAGGAGGAAGTGACCGCGGTATTGCCGAGAACCTGACCAGGCAGGTTATCAAAACCCTTAAGAAGGATACTCACAATGGAGTTATTCCGACCGTGGAAGAAGTGCAGGATGCTGTGGAAATTGCCTTGATCGAAAATGGCCACGCCCGCACTGCCAAGGCCTATATTCTTTATCGCGATCGCCGCACCCGCATCAGGGAAGGTAAATCAGAATTGATGGATGTGGTTAAAGACATTCTTGTAGAAACGAACCGTGAAAACGCCAACGTCAATAACTCACCCTCGGCCAAGATGCTTCAGATTGCCATGGCTGCCAGTAAACAGTACTATTTATGCAACTTGCTGCCGGAAGAGTATGCCCGGGCCCATGATGAAGGTGCCATGCATATTCATGATCTTGATTACTACAGTAAAACCCTGAATTGTCTGCAGATAGATCTGTCCCGCCTGATGAAGGAAGGGTTTAATACCGGCTACGGGTACATCCGTCCACCAAAGCGTATCGCATCGGCAGCCGCGCAGGCGGCGATTATTTTACAGAGCAACCAGAATGATATGTTCGGCGGACAGAGTTTCCCTCACTTTGATCGCAGTATGGGCGAAGTGATTCGCGGTTTAAGCAAAATACCGGACTATGAAGAGATATACCAGGCCATGGAAGGTTTGATCTATAACTTGAATACCATGCACAGCCGGGCAGGAGCACAGGTGCCTTTCAGCTCCCTTAATTTTGGCACTGATACAAGTGAAGAGGGGCGCATGGTGTCTCAGGCGATTCTTGAAGCCTTCAGGCGCGGATTGGGACGCGGTGAAAGCCCGATCTTCCCCAACCTTGTTTTCAGGATTAAAAAAGGTGTAAACTTCAACCCGGAGGATCCGAATTATGATCTTTACCGGCTGGCTATTGAAGTAACGGCTCTCCGGATGAACCCCACCTTCAGTTTTATGGACAGCAGTTTTAACAGGATCTATGGTGACGAGGTCTCTTACATGGGCTGCCGGACCAGGGTTATAGCCAACCGCCACGGTCCGGAGGTTTCTGCCGGAAGGGGCAATATAGCCCCGGTTACCCTTAATTTACCGCGCCTGTCTCTGGAATGCCGCGGGCGTCAGGATTTATTTTTTGTCCAGCTTGACCGGTTGTTACGGCTTGGTGCACGCCAGCTTTTACACCGTTATGAGGTGCTTTCCAGGCTGCGGGCCCGTGACCTCCCTTTCCTGATGGGACAGAAACTTTATCTTGATGCTGATAAGCTTGCACCGGAAGATTCTATCCGGGAAGTGATCAGACACGGCACACTGGCCATCGGCTTTATCGGGCTGGCAGAGACCCTTCATCTGTTGACTGGCAAACATCACGGTGAAGACAGCGAAACCCTTGCCCTGGGTCTGAAAATTGTTGAACATATGCGGAGACGCACAGATAGTTATGCTGATGAATATGACCTTAATTTTGTGCTTGTTGCCACTCCGGCGGAAGGATTAGCCGGGCGATTTGTAGCTATGGACCGTGAACGGTTTGGAACTATACCCGGTGTAACCGATAAAGCTTATTACAGCAATTCTTTTCATATACCGGTTTATTATACAATGTCAATGTTTGATAAAATTGCCGCTGAAGGACGTTTTCACAGTTTATGTAACGCCGGGCATATCAGTTACACCGAGTTGGAAGCGCCTCCGGTTAATAATCTCGAGGCAGTCGATCGCATTATCCGCCAGATGGCAGCGGCCGATTTTGGCTACGGCGGCATCAACTTCCCATTGGATGAGTGCCGGAACTGTTCTCACAGCGGTGTTTTTAATGCGACTTGTCCCGAGTGTGGCAGCCCGGAAATCAGACGCATCCGCCGCATCACCGGCTACCTTTCGACCGATGAACGGTTTAACGAAGCCAAGTTGAGTGAACTGAAAGACAGGCGGGTGCATTTTGCCCCCGGTGATAGCCGGTGATGCTGAGGTTGGCCGGTTTTGAAACAGACAGCATCGTGGACGGTCCGGGGGTTCGCCTGACCATCTTTGTCCAGGGCTGTTCTCACTGCTGTCCTGGCTGCCATAATCCGGAAACACATGATCCCCTTGGGGGAAGGGAAGTAAGCCTGGCTCAGCTTATTGATTTAATTCCCGGGAGCAATAACAGTATTGACGGAGTAACTATTTCCGGCGGCGAACCCTTTGAGCAGGCCGCTCCCACGGCTGCCCTGGCAAACGTGATAGTACAGCGGGGCCTCGACCTGGTTATCTACAGTGGCTATACCTTTGAAGAACTGCTGGCAAAAAGTTTAAGCGACCCGGATACCCGTTTTCTGCTTGAAGCAGGTCGGCTTTTGGTTGACGGGCTCTTTATCCTGGGCGAAAAGGACTTAACCCTGCCTTACCGCGGCTCCCGCAACCAGCGCCTGATCGACCTGCCCCGTTCGCTTAAAAACGGAAAAGCCGTGGAATGGCTCCGGTAGGTGAATGAGATTTTAACTGATGGCAGATCATATTTTCAAACAGGATTCTGCACAGCTATGAAATAGGGGGAAATCTATATTCAGCTCTACCGAAAAGGCGAAATGGCCTACCTGCAGGCTCCTTTGCTCACTAAAAGCGGGCTGGCTGACCACGCTTTTTCCACCCGCCTCGGCGGCAGGAGTACCGGAAAGCTGTCCTCATTAAATACCGCATTTCATACCGGCGACAGCGTAGAAAATGTATTGGAGAACAGGCGCCTTTTTTTTGGGCATTTTGATTACGATTACCGTGAAATTGTCTCTTCCGTCCAGGTACACGGAACCGGGTTGGCTCTTTTTAACCAGTCTCATCGTGGTGAAGGAGCCTTACCGGGCAGTGCCAGACAGAAGTGCGATGCTTTGGTGACAACAGAAGCCGGCCTGCCGCTGACAGCTTATTCTGCCGACTGTATATTGATCTATTTTATGTCACTGCATAAACCTCTTGTTGCTTTGGCTCATGCCGGATGGCGGGGAACTCTGGGCAACATCGGCGCCGGTATAGTTCGCTATTTGGATAAACTTTTTGGAGTAACGCCCGGACGCTTGTTGGTTAGTCTAAGCCCGGCTATATGCCGGAATTGTTATCTTGTCGGCAGTGATGTGGCCGGACAATTTCAAGCTGCCGGCTGGGATGAACCCGCCTACCTGGAAGCCGTGGAAGGAAATAAATGGAAGCTTGATCTTATGGCCATTAATTTTGATCAACTTAAACAGGCCGGCGTAAATCAGGAAAACCTCTTTAAAAGCAGTTGGTGTACATCCTGTAACCCGAATTTATTTTACTCTTACCGCCGGGACAGAGGAGAAACCGGAAGAATGATTGGATTTATCGCCTTGAAGAATTACAGGAGGCCTGACCTTGAAGCAGAAGTCTAGAAAAGTGCATAAACAGCAGCGATTTAAAGTGCTTCCCGGCGAAGGGCGGCGTTTTAGCTTCAGCAGGTTCCGGCAGGCTTTTGCCTTTTATGTCTTCATATTAATAGCCCTGGTTATTATTGTTCAGCTTGGTTATCATTGGCTGGGAGATCAATTTTTAGCCTGGCGGCTGCAGGTTGTAACGGCAGAGCCGGGTATCATGCAGCAGGAAGTAAGAACTGATGGTGTGGTAACCCGTCATGAAGTGACCATCAAGGCCCCTGCAGACGGGTTAATCCTGCAGCTGTCCGGTACTGAAGAAAGAGTTCCGGCCGGAACTGAACTGGCAATACTTGGCGTCCTTTCACAGGCTGATCTGCAGTCAATCCGCGGATTTGATGGACAGGAACCGGACGAAGATCTTTGGAAACAATTAATAACCACCTGGCAGGAATTTTTTACTGCTGATAGTGAAGGTGAAGAGGAACATAATGAAGAAACTGAATTTAATGACCGGGATCAGATTATTGATAACTTTGGAGATTTTGCTGTTAAAGAGTTTGTAACCATCTATAATGAACGTCCCGGTCACCTGTCTTACTACATTGATGGTTGGGAGGAATTTGAGGGGCCTTTTTATCCATCGGGCACCGACATTGAAAATTATCGGGAAGGATCATCTCTTGCTGAAGGAGATCTGGTTGAAGCGGGGCAGCCAATCCTAAAAATAGTTGATAACTGGCAGTGGTATTATAGTATTGTTTTACCACTGCACCCGGGGCGTACTTTAACCGGTTTGCCGGCTGTTGAAATTGAATTTGATTTTGCTCCACATGCACCCGTGCAGGCAAAAATCTACCATTTTGAGATCGATGAACTTTCTAAAGATGTTCGCCTAACCTTTATCATCGAAAAACAGCTTCCCGGTTTTGACAGGGTACGCCGGACTGAAGCTTCTTTATTCTACCGGCGTCAGCAGGGTATAATAGTGCCTGCAGAAGCCCTTTTTGAAAAAGATCAAAGTGTCGGTGTTTACCTCAACCAGGGCGGCAGGGTTATTTTTCATCCGGTTACTGTTATCGAGCGGCAGGAAGAAAAAGTAATGGTAGAAGGCCTGGACCCCTTCAGCCTTGTTATCAGCCGCCCCGAGCTGGTTGAAGAGGGACAGCGTTTAAATTAAAGCGGGCAGGTAGAGAGGTAAGAGAGTCAATGCTGGCTGAAAACTATCAAAAGGTGTTGTCAGCAATAAATGAAGCATCCCGGCGTTCAGGACGCTCTCCAGGGGAGGTAACATTGATTGCTGTAACCAAAACTGTCGGGATCGCAGAAGTGCGCCAGGCGGTTTCCCTCGGCATCAGCGATTTTGGCGAAAACAGGGTTCAGGATGCAGCTTCTAAAGTTGGAAGCATGCCCGCAGTCAGGTGGCACTTTATCGGTCATTTACAAACAAATAAAGCCAAAGATGTACTGCCGGCTTACCACATGATCCATTCCCTCGATCGTCTTTCTCTGGCCGAAGCGCTGCAACGCTGTGCAGACAGGTTTGACAAAACTGCCGAAGTTCTCATCCAGGTTAATACTTCGGGGGAAGAAAGCAAATTTGGATTGGAGCCGGATCAACTGCCCGGTTTTCTTAAAAAAGTAAGCATATTTGAACGGATCAATATCCGGGGATTAATGACAATGGCTCCTTTTGTAAAAGATCCCGAAAACACCCGCTCGTATTTCAGGAAACTGCGCCAACTCCGTGATGAAAACATATCATCCGGCCTCGAACTTCCTGAACTTTCTATGGGTATGACCAATGATTTTACAGTTGCTATAGAAGAAGGCGCCACCATGGTTCGTATCGGCAGTGCTCTCTTCGGATAATAAAGAAAGCAGGTGAACAATATTAATTTGCTGTTGGACTGGTTGCTGATCTTGATGAGAATTTACTATTACATCATATTTGCAAGGATAATCTTGTCTTGGTTTGTAGTGGCCGGCAGTGCAGTCAACCCAACCCTATCATCAATCTACAGGGTTGTTTACGGTTTGACCGAACCCTTACTGGCCCCGCTTCGTAAGGTGATCCCTTCAGTGAAGGTAGGCATGGGTTATCTGGATCTTTCACCCCTGATTCTTTTGATCCTGATCATGGTTGCGGAAAACATCATTCGCAACCTTAGATTTTAATTGTCACGGAGGTGAATCAATGGGCTCGCCGGCTCCCCTTTCAGAAGGAGAAAAACAGTGGCAGTTGCAGTTTGAGCGAAAACTTGGGGAGCTGCAGGGCTCTAAAACCTTCAGCACCTCTTTTCTGGATCCCCGCCAGTTAGAACTCGCCGAACAGGTGCTTCAGAAAACGACAACGCTCTCTTATACAGTATATGGCGGCTATCCGGCAGCGGAAAGAAATGCTCTATATATATTTCCCGGCCAGCAAAAGCCTAAATTGCCTGCGATTAAAGCCCTTCTTGTAGAATGGGAGGGAAAAGGCGATCAGCTCAGCCACCGAGATCTGCTGGGAGCAGTCCTGGCCCTGGGTCTGCGTCGCGATCAAATCGGGGATATCATTATGCTTCGGGAAGGTGGTGCTGCATTGCTGGTAGTTGATTCAAAGGCTGAATATATCTGTGCAAACCTGATTCAGGTTGGCCGGCTGCCGGTCAGTTGTGCCAGTATCGATATGGCCCAACTGCCTCTGGCTGAAGATGAGGGCAGAGAAATAAAAGGTACAGTAGCCAGCCTGCGTGTAGATGCAGTCCTCTCGCTGGGATTCGGTATCTCCAGATCCAGGGTAGTTCTTTTAGTTAAAGGCGGGGTGGTTAAAGTTAACTGGCGGCCGATCAATTCACCCTCAATGCAGTTAAAAGAAGGGGATCAGCTTTCCCTGAAAGGTAAAGGTCGCCTGCTGATTTCCGAAGTCGAGGGTGAAACGCGTAAAGGGAGAATACGCTTAAAACTGAAAAAATATAGCTAACGATGCAGGAAAAATAGCATTATTGTCGAAGTGTGCCCCAATATATGTTTCTATCTCAATCCACTTTTAACGGGGAGGTTTATTAATGAGTATAACACCGATGGATATTCAAAATAAAGAATTTGAAAGATCTTTCCGCGGTTATGATATCGAGGACGTTGATGAGTTTTTGGATCGGATTGCTAAAGATTTAGAACAGCTCATACATGAGAATATTGAATTAAAAGAACAAATCAGTCAGCTGCAGGAGAAGAATAAAAACTATCATAAGCTGGAAGAAACAATGCATAATGCCATTGTTGTTGCTCAGGAAACAGCAGAAGAGGTTAAGCATACTGCCAAACGTGAAGCGGATTTAATCCGGCGCGAAGCCGAGAGCGACGCCAAGCATATCGTTGACGATGCCCGTTACCGTTCCAGCAGGATTCTGAATGAACAGGAAGAGCTTTTCAAGCAGGCGCAGGTTTTCAAAATGCGTTTCCGCTCATTTATTGAAGCCCAACTTGCTGCTCTTGAAAGTGAAGACTGGATGGAGGAGTTAAAAGCGGAAAAGCCTGTCAGCGAAGCAAGGAGCAGCTTTGTGCCTCAAGCCGGCATTGAACCGAAAAAAGATTTTGAACCACTAACCGATTTCGAGCTTGAGCCCGACTTTAAGCCCGAACCGGAAAATGATCTGGATTCAGATCCTGAGTTTTGATAAATACCTCTTCAACAATATTGATTTTATTCTTTTAAAATGCTACAATTTACCGCAAGTGCTGTGAACGGGACATGAAAGCGGATATTTAGCTTAATCAGAGAGCCGGTTTAAGGTGAAAGTCCGGCTAAGCTGCGTCGCTGTAAATCACCCGGGAGTTCCCGCGCCAAATTTCCATAGGGAGAAAGTAGACGCGGGCGGCCGCCGCCGTTACCGGTTCTTTCAAAGAGAGGTTCGCAGCTTTATGCGAGGCCAGTAGGGTGGTACCGCGGGAGTAAATCTCGTCCCTTAGGGGGCGAGTTTTTATGTTTAAGGATTCCGGATTTAGAATGATAAACTATAATCGAAAGTGCCTGTTGCTTAAATATAAATACTTTATTTGTTCTGCCTTTAGATTTT
>Ga0209498_1000796_pt1 | contig 19468 bp, 18 predicted proteins | sample WalLakDeSediment_FD_184131 | JGI IMG/M metagenome (GOLD analysis project Ga0209498, IMG submission 184131) | Lake sediment microbial communities from Walker lake, Nevada to study Microbial Dark Matter (Phase II) - Walker Lake 11/02/13 Deep... | ecosystem: Environmental > Aquatic > Freshwater >... | reverse complement strand
CGAAATCAATCACCTGCGCGTCGACCACGCGAATGGTAACCGACTGCCACAGCGCCTTAAGCGGCGCCGGGGCGGGCGTTTCCGGATCTTGCAGCAGGCCGTAGGTGAAAGCCACGTCGGCCGTCGTCACCGGTTCGCCGTCGTGCCAGGTCAGGTCAGGGCGCAGGGTAAAGCGCACGAAACGGCCGTCGTCACTCACCCGCCACGACTCCGCCAGCGCCGGAACCAGAAAACCCTGCGCATCGTAGCGCGTCAGCCCATCAAAAATGAGGCTAACCAACTCGCGATCAACCGGGTAATTATCGCTCAGCAGCGGGTTGAGGGCGCGCGGAGCGCCAAGCATCCCTTCGGCAAAGACGCCGCCGGCCGCGGGTACACGCTCCGTGCACAGGCCAGCCGACTGCACCTGGAAGGAAAGTAGCGTTAGAATCAGCCCAAAGCCGGCCAAAGCCAGCAAGATCTGCCAACGAAGATCAGGCTTCATGAACAAAGAGCGCCAACACAGGCGCCACCACATACCGCAAAGCAGCTAATCGCGAAGCGGTTGAACGCGAAGCGGTTAAACGACCTGTCCCCACGCCAGAAAGGCCAGAATCGTGCAGATGAAAAACAGCACAGAGGCGGCAATCGTGATGCGGTGCAGCGTCAACTCAACGCCGCGCCGGGTGCGAAAGCTGCTGCCGCTATCGCCGCCGCCGCCCAAAAAACCACCTAAATCTGAGCCTTTGGTTTGTATCAGAACCAAAACGGTCAGGGCAACACCCAATACAATTACAATAATGCTCAGGTAAGGAGCCCAAGGTTGAAAATTCATAGCCAGTTCCTATCAATTGCAAATTGTTTGATCATCATTTTTGCCGCCGCGCGCGTCGCGGGGACGCCCAAGCAGGCAAGCCGGCATTATAGCAGGCTGTTACGGGGGCGTCGAATTCGTTGGACCGGCGCTCATGATGGAAGGATTGCAAGCCGGGGAACGCTACGGCCAATATCGGTCACCTGCCTATCTTGGCTCCTCTAAACGCAGCGACAGCGGCAGGTCCATTGATTTTTCCCGCCCTGTTTCAGCATTCAAATACCAGGTCTCTCCCACAAGAAAGCGCCAGGTGTTGCGGGCGCTGTCAACCGGCGTCAACCGCAATTCCGCGGGCCAGGGCATAATCTGCCAGCTACCGTCCACCTCAACCATGGGATAAAAGGTGCTGTTTTGCAGGCGCTGCAAGCCCGTCTCGGTTGCGGCCTCATCAGATAATTCCTGAATCACCCAGTGTGGAGGGCTCTCTACGGTAGCGGTTACCTCGCCCAGATAGCAGGCCAGGATGTGGTCGATCGGTATTTCCAACGCCTGGGCATAAAAGCCCAGGTATTGGCTGGGCAGATCCTCAACCGCAAAGGAGGTGAAGGGAGCTAAAATACTGCGTGGGGGTTCGCCCTGCCAGGCCTCAAAGCGCCAACTCCAATCCATGTAAACGCCCAGAGCGACGCCGATAACCTGATCGGCCGTCAACTGGCCTGAAACCCAGTAATAACCGGTGTAACCGGTCACGCCGTTTTGTACACCCTGGCTAATGGCGACAACGCCGCCGCCATAGCCGATGACGCGATCAACATCGGCAATGACGCCCCCCGGATTCCCGGTGTCAAAATGGGAGCTATCAAACCAGCCATACTGATCGCTGTAAAAATATTGGGTTGGCGGTAAACCGGACGCTTCGCCGCCGCTGGCAAAAGTCTTCTCGTTACAAGGCAACGCCACGGCGCCGACGGAGCGATCGCGCGCGTTTTTGAAAGAGAGGCTCACTAAAACGAAACCACAAAGCAATACCAACCATAGGCGCCTTCTTTTCCGCTCCATCAATGCGCCCCTTTACCACTCTCCGGCATAGCGCACCTGGTACGGCCGTGCCTGACGCGTCATATAGGCCCATTTAAGCTCTACCAACTGCCGCAGGTGGAGCAGGTCGTGCGCCGCCCAGGCGGCGAACATATCGCCGGCGCGCATGCTTTTGCCCCACGGCGCCTGCGACGTCAGTTCCCAATCCGGCGCAGCCAGATTGTGCAGCCATTCCAGTGACCGGCGCCGTTCGTCCAGAAAGTTTTGCAGGGATGTTTGCAGGTCGCCCTCACGCCCCTGACGCCCGGCCACCCAGCCTTGCGGATCGATGGGCGGCCACGCCTGCTCCGACCGGTGTAGAATGATGTCCAGACGGTCGCGGAAGTCGAACCGCTCCTCATCGTAAAGGTGGTTGACCACTTCCAAAAGCGACCAGGATTCAGCGCCCGGCCTCCAGCGCGCCTGTTCGGCCGTCACGCCATAGATCATCTGCCCAATGCTGAGCGCGTTGTGTTCCAATTGACTCGTTAAATAAGCAAAGTTCATTTTCTTCCGGTCCTTAACGTAAAGTTTATCAGGCTCATCGTTAACACCCTATGCCTCATGATAGCTTGCATTGTAACATGGGACGCGCAAAATAAGACACAGCAAGGCCTCCGCTACACCACCTGTCAACGAATGCCGGGGTGCTTGCAGCCTTAGCGCTTGAATACGCTGCGCACTCGCAACCAGGAAATTGCATAAACTCGGCTCCCCTTTTCTTGGTTTACGTTAATAAATGGGGATTCCATATGTGAAATTCCCCCATTCACTGGACAATTTTGTAAAAATCGTTATGCTTCGTTCCTATTATCATTACCAGGTTTGCGCAGCGCATCGTTGAGGCTAAAGCTGGAATTTAGTTTTCTGGAGAAAGTGTCAAGTTGACCAAGAAAGTGTATGTAGGGAATCTGTCATATCAGGCGACCGAAGATGAAGTTCGGGATATGTTTACTGAGTATGGCACAGTGGAATCAATTGCCATGATTACGGATCGGGAAACCGGTCGTTTTCGCGGCTTTTGCTTCGTAGAGATGCCAGACGGCGATGCCGATGCAGCAATTGCCGCGTTAGATGGCAAGGAAATTGGCGGGCGCAACCTGCGCGTGAACGAAGCACGCCCCAAGGAAGCACGTCCTGGCGGCGGTGGACCGCGCGGCGGCAGCGGCGGCCCTGGTGGTCGGCGCGGCGGCCCTGGCGGCAGCAGCGGCGGCGGTGGCCGTCGTGGCGGCGGTACCGGTGGCGGGCGCCGCGATGACTACGGTGGTGGTGGTCGTCGCGACGATTACGGCGGGGGCAACCGCTGGTAAATCACCCCGCGTAGGCTCGATTGTAACAAAGAGAGCAAACGGCCGTTTTGGATGCCTGCGCGGCGCCGAAACGGCCGTTTTTTTGTACCCAATGCAAGCTAACGAGGTGCTATGTTCAAACAGTCTCTATCCCTGCTCCTGCTGCTGCTCTTCCTCCTCAGCGTCGGCTGCCAGACCACGGCCGACCCAACCGTAACCCCAGCGCCCCCGTCTCCAGACGCCCCGGCCGACCAACTCCCTGCGCTCCTGCGCGCCTCGCGCGCCGAGTGGGACAGCGCCACAGAGGCCGAACAGCTTGTCGTAGCCGGCGCGCTTGCCGAAGCCACCTGGCTGCAAATCTTCGGCTTACCGCCGGACCTGGAGGTCATGCGCGCACTACCGGAATATCGCGCCCTTGTTACCACAATTCACAAATGCATTGACAGCAACCTGGATGCGTCCGGCATTGTTGAAGACGTAGGCATTGAATGCGCCTTGAGCGCTCCTGTCATTCAATAAACAGGCGCTGTTACTCGCAACCACAAACCAAGATACGCCCGGCGCATGCGAAACGGCTGTTGAACGTAGCCCAAGCGCGTTTGCGAAGCCTTACCCAATCAGCTAGAATGCCGCCCAGTTACAAAGGCGGTATTCCTTGATTGATCCGGCGCCCAACGAGACGGCAGACCCCTCCGCCGCCGCCCCCCAATTCTCTGAAGAAAGTCGCGGCATTGCCCGCGCGGCAGCCACCCTGGCCATCGGCAACGTCGTCAGCCGCCTGCTGGGGCTGGTGCGCGAAACCGTGAAGGCCAACCTCTTCGGCGCATCCGGGCTGCTCAGCGCCTTTGAGGTTGCCGCCTACGTTCCCATCAGCCTGTACGATTTAATTGTGGGCGGCATGGTCAACTCGGCCCTGGTACCGGTCTTCAGTGACTACGCTGCGCGCGAGCGACGCGCCGAACTGTGGGGCGTGCTCAGCACGGTACTCAGCGTGGCTACGGTCGTGCTGCTGGTCGTAGTAGGCATCGTGGAGCTGTTTGCGCCGCAGGTGGCCTGGCTGGTGGGCGCCAACGAGTTCACCGACCCGGCGCTCACCAAAACCGCTATCCGGCTGATGCGCCTGAGCACACCGGCCGTTTTTTTCCTGAGCATCGCCAGCATTCTCACCGGCGCGCTTTACGCCCTCAAACGCTTCCTCCTGCCGGCGTTCGTAGGCGCGGTGTTCAACGGAACCATTGTCACGCTGGCGCTGCTGCGCCCAGAGCAGATCGACAGCCTGGTATGGGGCATCCTGCTGGGCGCCGTGCTGCAAATCGTGATGCAGTTGCCGGCGCTGCGCGAGGCGCGCCTGCGCTGGCAGTTCCAGTGGCGCCATCCGGCCGTACGCCGCATTTTGCGCCTCTACGCGCCCATCGTCGCCGGCCTGGTAGTCAATCAACTTGCCATCGCCCTTAGCTATAACCTGGCCACGCGCACGGGCGACCAGAGCGTCTCCTACATGAAGTTCGCTACCACGCTGTACCAGTTCCCGCTGGGGCTGGTGGTTACGGCGCTCTCCATCGCCACGCTGCCCACGCTGGCGCGCCAATCCCTGGGCGAGTTGGCGGCCTTCAAGCAAACATTGGCGGAGGGTATTCGTCTGGTCGTGACGCTGATTTTGCCGGCTACGGCAGGCCTGTTCGCGCTGGCCACGCCGATTGTGGCGCTGCTCTTTGAGCATGGCCAGTTCACCGCTAACGACACGCAGACTACGGCGCTGGTGCTGCGCGTTTACCTGTTTGGGCTGCCCTTTGCGGCGGTAGACCAGATGCTGGTGTTTGCCTCCTATGCACGCAAGGATACGTGGCGGCCGGCGCTGGTGGGGGTGATTGCGATTCTGATCTATTCGGCAACGGCCGTGCTCTTATTGCGGCCGCTCGGCTTGCTCAGCTTGATGGTGGCCGACGCGGTCAAGCACGTCGTGCACACGCTCATGATGCTGTGGCTGCTGCAGCGCCACCTGGGCGGGCTGGCAGGCCACGGCGTACTGGCCAATCTGCTCAAATCGCTGGTCGCGGGGGCGCTCACCGGCCTGGCCGCCTTTGCGGCTGCCGCCTGGCTGCAGATCCCTCCGGCCCTGGGCATCTTTGGCGGCCGGCTGGCCCTGGTCATTCTAGGAAGCGCGGCAGGTGTACTGGTCTACGTAGCGCTGGTTTTTCTGCTCAATATTACCGAAGCCCGGTCGCTGCGCCAGATCGCGGCGCGCCGCCGGCCGCGCTAGCCTTTTGTTACTCATGCATAAATCGGGTACAATGCGCGCACTTTGCCATACTAGCCACATGAAAGGATGGGAACATGACCGCAAGCACCTATCAGCTTCTTATGCAGCGCGGGCCACAGCCCGGCAAACTTTACCCCCTCACGTCGGTTAGCATCGTTATCGGCCGTGATCCTATGGCCGACATCACCATCACCGATCCCGAAGTCTCGCGCCAGCACGCGCGCCTGTTTGAAACCGCGAAAGGCTACCAGATTCAAGATTTGGGCAGCACCAACGGCACGTTTATCGCCGGTGAGCGACTGGGCAGCGACCCTATGCCGCTGCATCCGGGGCAGGTCATCACGCTTGGCGGCAGCGTAGCGTTGGTCTACCGCGTGGAAGGCGCCGAGGATGACGTCCTGGCAACGATGCTAGACGGGGACCTGATCAAACGCCAGGCGCCGGAAGCAGCCCCACCCGCGGCAGAAGCGGAGGCAGGTGATAAAACGGTTGAAGCGCCCGAACCGGAAGCTGGCGCAGAGCCAATGGATGAAGTCGTTGCAAGCGAACCGGTAGCCGAAGAGACGGTCGAGGAGACAGTCGAGGAAATAGTTGAGGAAACGGCCGAACCCTTCGTCGACTTTTCCACGGAACCGGACGCGTTCGAAGAATTCACAGAACCCGCAGCGTACGAAACCCCGGAGCCGGAAAGCGCCGAGCCGCCGACCGAACTAGATTTCGACTTTGATGCGCGCGCGTTTGCACAGCCACCGATCTCAGAACCACCTTCGCCGATAGTTGAACCGCTGCCGCCGCTGCCGGAGTGGGGACAGCCCCTGGTTGCGCTAGATGAACCCGCGCTGGAAGAAAAGCCAGGACGGCCGTCGCGCCTGGCAAAAACGGCCGACGCGCCAGCGGACGAAAGCCCGCGCGTCGTGCCCGTGAAGGGCGGCAAAGAGGATAAGCGCCGCCGCCGCAACACAATTATTGCCGTCTCCATTTTCCTGCTGCTATGCTGCTGCTGCAGCTTTATTCTGTTTGTGTACTACATTGGGGGTGACTGGCTACTGCGCGAGCTTGGTTTGATCTAAAAGAGTGCGCCAGGCGCGGGGCAAACGGCCCAGGTCATTTACTGACCTGTTGCCCCGTGCCTGGCGCTACGACAAATTACTCCTCAACGATGAATTCGTGATCGCTGTCGATGACAATTTGCTGCGCTAGTTCGGCATCGGCCGTCCGGCTCTTGGCGTTAGCGGTAAAGGCGCCCTCAATGACCGTTTCGTAGCCGTCCGACGTGCGGATGGCCTGCATGTGGCGCGCCACTGCGGACTGCGGCGACAGCTCAATAAAGACCTTGGCGCCCACCAGCAAAAGCGTCAGGTCATCAAGCTGGCCAACGACCGGCACAACATCCGGCAAAAAATCAAACGGGATCAGCAAATAGACAAAAGCCACAAGGGGCAAAAATTTCAGGTAAAACGGCACTTCAGGATCGCGCAGCAGATAGTAAACCAGGCGCACCTGCTGCCAGATTTCACGCCAGAAACCGGGCTCTTTGGCTTTCTCTGCAAATTGGTTGTCTCGTTTCACAAGCAGACTCCTCAGTTTAACTCCATAGCATCATGCGTCCAGCGCACTACTAAATCATACGCACCAGAGCAGGCAAAAGTTGCACGGGATGATACCACGCCGCGGCCAGTTTGCACGCGGCGGGGTGAATGCTACAATCCATACGGTTTTTAGCGGTAACCGGGTTACGTCTATGTCTATCTTTTTAGCGCTTAAACTCATCGCGGTTGGCTTCATGCTGGTCATGTTTATCCGCCGCCCTTCGCTGGTGTGGGCTGTAGGGTTGTTGACGGTGACCACGGCCGTTTTGCTCGACGCCTTCCTGGGTACCTTTGGCCGGGAAGAGCTGGCGGGGGAACTGGGCTTCTTTTATCCGGCCATCAACGGCGCGCTCTTTGGCGGCGCGGCGGTGTGGATCTGGGGCGTTTTGCAGCGCGTGATCCGCGAGGGGCTGGCCGCGCCCGCGCCGGCCGCGCAGCCCAAAGCGGTGAATCCGAAGCCGGCCGCGACGGCGAGCCTAGCCGAGGCAGACACGGCCGCCTTCGACCGCCAGATGTTGACCGACGCCATCCGCACGCGCCTGGGGCGCGCGGACGTGCTCGACCTGATGTTTGACCTGGCCATTCACGAAAATGAGGTGCTGATCCCCGGCCAAACGACGTCCGAGTTTATCACGGCGCTGCTCGACACGGCCGAACAGCGCGGCCAGACACCCGCCCTGGCGCTGGCCGTAGAGCGCATCCTGACGCCGCCGCCGCCCGAACACCTGCCGCGCCTGGAAAAACTTTCAACCGATTCCCCCCCCACCGTACTGCGCCAATATTTGCTGGCCCATTTCAACCTCGACGCGCTGCAGCAACTGGCGCTTGACCTGGACGTGGATTGGGAAAATTTGGGCGGCGACAGCAAAAAAGAGAAGGCGCGCAGCCTGCTGCAATACCTCTACCGCCGCAATCGCATCCACGACCTGATTGACCGGCTGCAACAGCAGGCTGCGATTTAAGGCTTCCCCATGAAAACCAAAATCGGATTGTTGTTTGTATTGGCCTGGCTGGGCGTAACGGCCGTTGCGCTGGCCCAGGAAACCGAGTTCACCCTGCGCCTTTCGCGCGACTTTGGGCTGGGGCTGGGAACGCGCATTGAGGGGACCTTTTCCTACCGCGTCAGCGCGCCGGATAACGTCGTGCGCGTGGTGTTTTTGATGGACGGTGAGCCGCTGGCCGAAGATAACGAGCCGCCCTTCCGCCACCAGTTCCGCACCGCCGGCTTCACGCCCAGCCTGCACACGCTGAGCGCCATCGGCTACACGGCCGACGGCCAGATGCTAACGAGCAACAGCATCACGCGCGAATTCCTCAGCGCGGAAGCCAGCCGGCGGGTGAGCGTGGTTATCTTTGTCCCAATCATCCTGGTCCTGCTCGCCAGCTTCCTCATCCCGGCGCTGCTCATGCGGCGCAGCGGCGGCGACCCCCTATTCACCGGCCCGGCCGGCAGCGCCATCTGCGCCAAATGCAACAAGCCGTTCGCCATGCATCTTTGGGCGCCGAATATCGTGGTGGGCAAGTACGATCGCTGCCCCCACTGCGGTAAGTGGAGCGTGGCGCGGCGCGCCCATCCCGACGTCGTGCGGGCCGCCGTGGCGGCGCTGGAGGCGCACCAGAAGGCGGAACAAGCCGGCGCTCTCCCGTTAACAGACGCTGACGTTCTGCGCAAGCAGCTGGACGATTCGCGCTTCAGCGAGTAAAGCTAGGGCGCGCGCGGGGCAAGCATCCACTCCACCTGCTCGCGCGTTTCGATGGGGCGCAAAAACTGGCCCAGGTACGCTTCCCCCAACCATAGCTCAAAGTGCAGGTGGGCGTCGGCCGTTTCACTTTCCAGCGCCCCCGGCGAGCCCGAATTCCCCACTTCGCCAATGACCTGGCCGCGCGTGACGGTCACCCCTTCGGCGATGCCGGGCGCGATGCTGCGCAGGTGCGCGTAGCGCGTGACGAGGCCGTCGGCGTGCCGGATCCACACCTGCCGGCCGCGATAGGCGTCCAGCAGTTCCTCCGAGGTGTAGCCGAGGGCGTGCACCTGGGCGCGCCACACCGCCATCTGCGCCGCCGTGGGCTGCACGTAGTCCAGCGTAGCGCGCGTGACGACGCCATCGGCGGCGGCCAGCACCTGCGTACCGGGCTGCCAGTAAAAGTCGACCCCTTCGTGAATGCCCAGGCGGTAATGGCGCGGGGCGCCCGGCATCTGGAAATCGCGGAAGGTGATGTTGGAACCCCCGATCGGAACGCTGAAGTCGACCAGGCCGGCGAGCACGGCCGGATCATGGGGCTGCGGACCTGCCAGCCTGGGGCCGCCAGGTATGGCGGCGCGCGCGGCAGGCCGGTCAACAAAATAGAGCCGTTCACGGCCGGCCAGGATGAGGCGCTGCCCCGTGGGATCGCTCCAAAAGGCGGAGATGGGGTCGGCCTGGGGCGGCTGGTAGAGGCGCAGCAGCGCGCCGCTGCCGGGGTCCAGGGCCAAGAGGCGCGCGCCGCCCTGATCGAGGAGGTAAACGGCCGTCGCCGTGGCCGTCACCTGGCGCGGCCGTTCCAGGGCCACGCGGCTGCCGAAGTTACGCTGCCAGCGCGTCTCGCGGTAATGGAGTAAACGGCCGTCGCGCATGTGCATCTCGCGCAGCAGCACGTATACGTCCGCGCCATAAGCGGAGATATCGACCGCGCGCGCTTCGGGCAGGTTCCACAGCGGCGCGCGCGCGCCGCCATATTGCATGGTAAATTTGTAATTGGTCTCCAGCAGATAACGGGTATGCGCCTCCGGATCATCGGCGGGCAGCCCGTCGGGCGCATCCAGGGCCACAAAGTAATGGCCTGAAGAGGCTTCCACGGGGCGATCGTAGCGGTCCAGCGCCCACGCGCCGGCGGCAATCTCGTAGCGGTAGACGTCTCCGGCGCGGTCCAGGACGTAGAGCGCGCCCTGCCCCACGGCCAGGTCCAGCGGCTCCAGCACGCGCACGCCGGCCACGTCGTCGCCGGGCGCGAGCAGCAGGCGGGGCGGGCTTGCTTCCCGCAGGTCCAGGGCCAGCACGCGCCCGCCGTCCAGCAGGTAGGCCACGTCGTCGCTAATTTCTAGCGCCAGGGGGTGAATGAAGCTGCCCGGCGCATACTGCCAGACGCCGGTGTTGTCGTCGTTGAGCCAGACGAACCCGGCGCCCGCCTGCTCAGCAGCGGCGGCCAGGACGGCGCTGCGCGGGCTGTCGATGACGGGCAGCGGGGAGGGAGTGCGGGTGGCGGGTGGGGCAGGCAGCGCGGGGGGCGCGGGGTGCGTGGCAGGCAGCGAGTGGCGGGTGGCGAGCGGCGTGTGAGGGGCGGTAGGCGCGGCGGGAGACGCAGGGGGCCGCGCGGCGCCGTTGACGCCGGCGCGGGCAAATTCGGCGCAGCCGGTTAAGAGCAGGAGAACACAAACGGCCGTCCAGCAAACCAACGAGCGCAATGAAAAAAGGGGCGGCGTGTTTCTTCGTCTCACGCCCCTTATTTTATCCGATTTCAGCCAGAGAATCCTGCCGGGTTTTGTGGCCCGTTGCATTAACCCCAGAGGCGGTACCCGGCAGGATTATCAGGCGGCAAACCCTTCGGCTACACGAAGGCGTTCAGCGACGTGAGATCGCGCCCCACAATCAGCATGTTGATTTCGTTGGTACCTTCGTAGGTATAAATCACCTCGGCATCCAGGAAGAGGCGCGCAATGTGGTTTTCAATCAAAATGCCGTTGCCGCCCAGCGTCTCGCGCGCCAGGTCGGCGATACGGCGCGCTTTACGCGCGTTGTTGTACTTGGCCATGGCCGCCACGCCTTCCGTCATCTGGCGCGTGGCCATCAGGTTGGCCAGTTGGAAGGAAACAAGCTGCATTTGCGTGAGCTCGGTGGCCATTTCCACCAGCTTCTGCTGAATGAGCTGGAAGCCGCCGATGGGTTGGCCAAACTGCTCCCGTTCCTTGGCGTATTTCAACGCCAACTCGAAACAGCCGGCCGCCACGCCGGTCGCTTCCCAGGCCACGCCATAGCGCGTAACCGCCAGCACCTTGGCCGTGTCGCGGAAAGAGTTGCTCTTGGCCAGGCGATTGGCCGCCGGCACGCGCACATTCTCCAGCTTGATGTCGGCGTTGAGGACGGCGCGCTTGCCGATCTTGCCCCCAATGACCTGAATGTGCACGCCGGGCGTGTTTTGCGGATCTTCGATGATGAAGCCGCCCAGCCCGCCGGCGGCGTCCTGGGCCCAAACGACGATCAGGTCGGCGATGGAGGCGTTGCCGATCCAGCGCTTGGCGCCGTTGAGGATGTAGTCGTCGCCGTCGCGCACGGCCGTGGTCTGGACGTTGACGGCGTCCGAACCGCGCAGCGGTTCGGTGAGCGCAAAGGCGCCGATTTTCTCCAGGCGCGCCATGGCGGGCAGCCAGCGTTCGCGCTGCTCGTCGGAGCCCAGCAGGCCGATGGAGCCCATTGCCAGGCCGGAGTGCACGCCGTAAAAAGTGCTGATGGAGCCGTCGCCCTTGGCCAGTTCGTACATCACCAGGCCCACTTCCAGCGGATCGAGCCCGGCGCAGCCATAGCCGTGCAGGAAACCGCCCATGATGGGCAGGCTCTGCATTTTCTTGGCGATTTCGTGGGGAAATTCGCCCTTTTCCCAGTAGGGATTAATGTTGGGCAGGACTTCCTGCTGCACAAAACGCTGCACCTGCTCGCGCAGCGCGCGGTGCTTGTCGGTCAGCATGGCGTCCAGCTTGAAGTAATCAAATCCCTGGTAAACAAAGGGCGCGTGGGCGCCGTTGCCGTTGGTTTTTGCCTGCTTTTCTTGTTCAAGTTCGCGTAACATATGTGTCTCCCCTTGAATTCAGCGGTTAATATAAGTTGATTATAGAACACATAACGCACCGCGTCAACAAGCTAAAAGAGAGCGTCCTTAGAACGCCCAACCGGGGCTATGAAAATTGGCGCGTTCACGTGCGATCAGCAGGTTTTAGGAGGCGGGAGAAAGCCAGGCGGGCTGCATGCCGCGCGGCGCGGCCTGGCGCAGTTCGCCGGTGGTGAGTTCCAGCAGCCAGATAGCGGGGACGGCGTCTGAGACAGTGAGGGGGTAGCGTTGAAAGAGGAGATAACGGCCGTCAGGCGACCAGGCCGGCGGCCCATGATGCACCAACAGGTCGTCGGTCAGCGGGCGCGCCTCGCTGCCGTCGGCGCGCATCAGCCAGAGCTGGCGCCCCGTGGCGGTGCGCGGCTTTTTGCGCCCAAAGGCAATCCACTCGCCGTCCGGCGACCAGGCGGGCGCGCCGTCATCGGCCTCGGCTTCGGGGCTGAGGCGCCTGATCTCGTCACCGCCGGGCTGCGCGCGGTAAAGGTAAACGGAGAGGCTATAGTCGTGGCTGTGGGCGAGGTGATCGTCGTCGTCACGGCCGTGGAGGACAAAAATTTGGTGATTGCGCAGCAGAAAGGCGGCGCCGCGCGGGCTCCAGACGGCGGGGCTGCCCATCTCGCTGGGAATGGTTTGAAAACGGCCGTCTACCAGGTTATAAAGTTTGATCCCCTCGTCGGGCGAGGCGACGTAGCTGAGCCAGGCGCCATCGGGGGCGAAGCCGGCCCCTGAACTGACGGCGTTGGCGTCTTGCAGCACGCTGAGCGTTTCGCCGCTGTGCACGTCCAGCCACCAGAGGCGGGGGACGCCGGGCGTCGCGTGATCGCGCCGCTCGTAAACCAGGCGGCGGCCGTCCGGGGCCCACACCAGGCGGTCACAAGCGGCAGCGGGACAGGCGAGGAGCTGGCGCAGGTTACGGCCGTTGGCGCCCACCAGCCAAATGCCGCTCCCGGCGGCCTCCTCGACGGCAAAGGCAATGCGGCGCGCGTCCGGCGCGACGGCAAAGTCAATCACGTCATCAGCGATCTGCGTCAACTGAGTCCCGTTGACGCCATCCTGGCGGAAAAGCTGCACCACCCCCGCCGCGTCCCAGTCGAGGTAGACAATTGGCGGTTGGGCGCCGGCGGCCTGGCAGCCTGCCAGGAGGATTAAGAGCAGCAGGGCTACGCCGCGCAGCCTGTGGGCATGCAAAAAGGGCGGTAAAATCATGAATCTGATCATACCGCCCCTGGGACGACCTTCGCGAAAAATTGAGGGAGCGTTAAGGCTGTGGACGGGAAACGGCCGTTGGGTCGATGGCCACAGCCCGATGGGTTTAATCGCTGCCGGGCATCGGCGGAGTCTCGAACTCCGAGTCCATCTCGGCGTATTCTCCCGTCACCATGTAGACAACCCATTCGCAGATGTTCGTCACCCGATCGGCCGAACGTTCCAAATTGTGGATGGCCCACTCAAGCTGGTTGGCGCGCATGACCTCGGTCGGGCTTTCCAGGACGTAGTTGATGGTTTCTTGATAGAGCTGGTTAAAGATATTATCCACCAGATCGTCCTGTTCGGGAATCTGGCGCGCCAACTCTGCATCCCGCTTGGCGAACGCCTCCAGGGCCAGATGCAGCATGTCGCGCGTCACCCGCGCCATTTCCGGCAGTTGCTCTACAAAGGCCGGCAAAATGGGGGCATGGCCCAAGACAATGCTGGTCTTGGCAATACCCTTCACGTAATCGTGGATGCGCTCTAATTCGCCGACGATTTCTAAAACGGCCGCGATCAGGCGCATGTCGCGCGCCATGGGCTGCTGCGTAGCAATCAGCTTAAGGCTGTCCAGCCCGATCTGGATGCGACGCGCGTTGATGCGCTTGTCGGCCTCAATCAGCCGGCGCGAAACGACAAAGTCACGCTCAATCAGGGCGTCCACCACCTTTACCAGGTTTTCCTCAACTTCACTGCCCAGGCTCAGCACCTGGGTTTGCAACTGGTGCAACTCGTTGTCAAAAGATGCTCTTAACATAATTTCTCCCGCGCCTGACGCACTACCCAAAGCGGCCGGTAATGTACTGCTCGGTCAGCTCATGTTTGGGGCTGGTGAAGAGCTGATCGGTTTCACCGTATTCTACCAAATAGCCCGCGCGGTCCTCGCCCATGTTGAAGAAGGCGGTGTAGTCCGAGGCGCGCGCGGCCTGCTGCATGTTGTGGGTCACAATAATAATCGTGTACTTTTTCTTTAGCTGTTGAATCAACTCTTCAATACGCAGGGTGGCGATGGGGTCGAGCGCCGAGGCCGGTTCGTCCATCAGGATGATTTCCGGCTTGACGGCGATGGTGCGGGCGATGCAAAGCCGCTGCTGCTGCCCACCGGAAAGGGAGAGACCGCTCTGGTCGAGCTTGTCATTCACCTCGTCCCACAGCGCCGCCTGGCGCAGCGATTGCTCCACCAGATCGTCCATCTTGCCTTTGTAGCCGTTGATTCGGGCGCCCCAGGCGACGTTATCGTAGATGCTTTTGGGGAAGGGGTTGGGCTTTTGGAAGACCATGCCGATGCGCCGCCGCACTTCCACCGGGTCCACGTCTTTTTCGTAGATGTTTTTGCCCCGGAACAGCACTTCGCCTTCCAGACGGGAGGTGGGGACCAGGTCGTTCATCCGGTTGAAGGCGCGGAGGACGGTGCTTTTGCCGCAGCCGGAGGGTCCGATGAGGGCGGTGATTTTCCGCGCCTTGAGTTTCAGAGTAATGTCGCGCACGGCGCGAAAATCGCCGTAGTAGATGTTTGTATCTTTGATTTCGATGGCGTATTCGCCATTGCTGGAGTAGGTTGTGTTCATGGGTTGATTCCTTGTTGGGCCGTGTTCCGTGTTCCGTAATCCGTGTTCCGTATTCCGTTCACGGTTCACGGATTACGGATTACGGGCAACTACGTCAACTGCTTGCTATACCGGTTGCGCAGGAGAACGGCCGTTGCGTTCAACGTCAGCAGCAGCGTCAGCAGCACCAAAATGGCCGCCGCCGCGATATTGCGGAACTCCGCCTGCGGCCGCGAGGTCCACTGATAAATCTGAATCGGCAGCACGGTGAATTTAGAGAAGGGGCCGTCCGGGTCCAGGGTGATAAAGGTCGAAGCCCCCACCACCACCAGCGGCGCCGTCTCGCCAATCGCCCGCGACAGAGCTAGAATCGTCCCCGTCAGAATGCCGGGCAGGGCGTTGGGCAGCACGTGATACCAGACCGTCTGCCACTTGGTCGCCCCGATGCCATAGCTGGCCTGGCGCAGCGAACTGGGCACCGCCCGGATCGCTTCCTGGGCGTTGATGATGATGAGCGGCAGGATGAGCAGCCCCAGGGTGAGACCGGCAGAGACGATGGTACGGCCGTTGGCCGTCGTATCCGCTTCTACCTGGCCAAAGATCGCCCCGCTGGTAAACGCTTCCAGCGCCCGGACGAAGATAGCCAGACCCAGCATCCCATAAATGATGGAGGGCACGCCCGCCAGGTTGTTGATATTCGTCTGGAAGAGGCGGTTCAGCCGGTTGTCTCCAGCGTACTCTTCCAGATAAATGGCGGCGGCCGTGCCGATGGGGAAGGAGAAGAGGATGGTGATGAAGACCACCCAGAGCGTGCCGAGAATGGCGGTGCGCACCCCGGCGAATTCCGGCGTGCTGGATTGCGGGCTGACGATAAAGTCCGGCGTCAGCCAGGCGCGGAACTCAATGTGGGCGTTCGGGTACTGCCGCTGCGCCTGAAGCTCGATCTCCGAACGGCGGAAAAGGGAATCGTAAAGCGCCCAACTCAGTTTCACGTCCGGATTGACCACTCGTTCCAGCACCAATTCATAGACATCGTAGCTGCTGCGCTCGCCCAGGGTGCAGCCGGCCGGGGGCGCTTCACTGGCGCACACCTCTTCCCACAGGGCCGGGTCTTCAAAGACCAGCCGGTCGGCGTAAAAGCGCTGCTCGCGCTCCAGCCGCCGCCCCAGGCCGGTGGAGATGGTAGCAGCCAGGATTTCCACCAGGGTATCTTTGGGCAGGTCGCGCAATTCCTCGTCGAAGATCACCTCGGTGAAGAAATCCAGCGTGCCGCTGTCCGCGCCGGGAATGTAGCGTTGGATGGGTTCGGCCGGCCAGTCCGGGTTCACCTCGTTCCAGGTCTCGGCGGTGGTGAAGATTTCACGCAGTTCGTCGTCGGTCACGTCGGTCAGGAAGGTATTGGCCTGACTGACGACGATGGCCAGGGCGTCGGTGCCGACGCGCATCTCCACCGGCAAACGGCCGATAGAGCGGCAGGCCTCAAATTCGACCGGTTTGATGGCCCGGCTGGCGTTGGCAATGTCGGCCGTACTATCGTTGCAGAGGGCGCGCAGCCCGGCCGTTGTGCCGACAACCTCGATCTCTATTTGTCCGGCGAAACCGGCCTCTTTCATCTTGTCGGCCATGAACTGGGTCAGGGGGTAGACGGTGGAACTACCGATCACCTGCACCTGGCCGCCAGATTCGGCCGGGTTGATGGCCGCCCATTGACCTGGGACCAGTTCAATGCCGTCGGCCTGAATCCAGGATTGCCTGGCGGCGGCGATGTTACCCGAACCGGCGGAGAAGTAGCCGACTTCTTCAATCACGTCGTCTACGTGGGTGAGGTAGAAGTTGGTGAAGAGGCTGACGGCCGGGTTTTGCCGGATGATGTTTTGCGCGCTGTAGATGAAGAGGGGGCGGGCGAGGGGATAACGGCCGTTTTCCGCCGTCTCCGCATTCGGTTCAATCCCATTAATGCTCAACGCCCGCAGCGCATCGCTGTTCTCACGATAATAGGCAAAGCCAAAAAAGCCGATGGCGTAAGGATTTTCCATCAAGGCCGCCACCAACTCATCATCATCTTCGCTGGCCAGCGTATTGCTGGCGTTCAACATCTCATCGTTGAAGAAGGTGCGCACAAGGGCTTCCGGCTCAACGTCATTTTGCACCGCCACCAGGCCAAACGATTGATTCACCACATTGTATAACAAGGCAATTAGCGCCAGAATAGCCAGGATAGTCGCCGCCAAAAAGAGGCTGCGCCAGAGAGCGCCCCGGCGATGGCGATTGGCGATCTGCCCTTGCAGCGCGTCACCTTCGGGATAGGGGGGAGGAGTGATGCTTTGCCCGGCCATTATTCATACACCTCGCGGAAGCGTCTGACGATGCGCTGGCTGAGAATGTTCAAGCCCAACGTCATCAGGAAAAGCATCAGGCCGATGGCAAAGATGCTGTTGTAATCAATCGAATCGTAGCTCAGGTCGCCGCCACTGATGCGGACAATGTGGCCCGTCATGGTCTCGGCAGCGATGAAAGGGTTAAAGACAAAACCCAGCCAGGGATCCTGGCCGATGGTGAAGTTCTTTGGACCGGCCCCGGCGGCGATGGCCACCACCATCGTCTCGCCAATAGCGCGGGAGATAGCCACTACAAAGGCGGCAGCGATGCCGGAAAGGGCGGCGGGTAAGACCACCTTCAACGCCGTCTCTAACTTCGTCGCCCCCAGGCCATAAGCCGCCTGGCGCAGCGAATTGGGCACCGCGTGCAGGGCGTCTTCGCTCATGGAGCTAACGAGCGGCACAATCAAAATACCGATGACGATACCAGCCGAAGCCGTGTTAAAAATCTGCACCTGATCGCCAAAGATGTTCCGCAGCAGCGGCGTCATAAACGTCAGGGCGAAATAGCCGTAAACAACGGTTGGCACCCCCGCCAACACCTCCAAAATCGGTTTCAGAATGGAGCGCGCCCGATGCGAAGCATACTCGCTCAGGTAAATGGCCGAAGCCAGACCCAACGGCAGCGCCACCAACATACCGATCACGCTTGTCATCAGGGTCGCCAGGATCAGCGGCCAGAGACCAAAATTACCAAGCTGTGGTTCCCAGCGCGTTTTCGTCAACGTCTCCAGGATCGTCACCCGGTTTGAACGAAACAGGTCCAAACCGGCGCGATGCGCTTCAATAGCGCTGCCTTGGAAACCGCGCTCCACCGTTATCAACGCCCCCTCGACACTCAGCACATCCATCAGTTCATTGCCGATGCGGACTGTCTGGCCAGGAAATATCGGTTTGCCGCTCGTGCTTATCTCAAACGTGTTCGCGGCCGGCGAAATATCCACAACCAACCGCCTATTTGTGTTTTCCCACAACGGTTGGGTGAAAAAGGCAAGCGATTCCGTTGTTAGAATATAAACAATACCAATGGTGGTGAAGATAGAAAGCGCCCCGCTGATGAAGAGAAACCCTTGGATGAGCATCTCCCCCAGCCGTCGCTTCTTACGCAGGTTCAGCGCGCTTGCCACGCCCGCGTCACCAACATCGCCCGGTTCCACTGCTACGTTGCTTCCCATAGCCTCACTCCCGCAAAAGCGGGGGGCGCCTGATTTCAACCGCCCCACACCCTTTTACGAACAAGATGCGAGGAGAGGCGTTCACAAACTCCTCTCCTCATCACACTAATTCCATTAGATTGGTCCAATCTGGCAGATTGGACCAATCTATTACTAACAGACGGATATTATATTAGTTATTGGCGTTCAGCCAATTGACCTTCGCCTGATTCAAAGCCGCGTTGCTGGCGGGGAAGTAACCGACGGAGATCACCTCTTCGTTGACGTAGGTCAGGTAGAAGTTGATGAAGGCGGCCACCTGCGGTTTCTGCTGCATGATGGAGGCGGTGCTGTAGATGAAGAGCGGGCGGGCTAGCGGGTAGCTGCCATCTTCCACGCTGTCATCGGTCGGCTCGACGCCTTCCAGGTTCAGGATGCGCAGTGTGCCCCGGTTTTCCGCGTAGTAGGCGTAACCGAAGAAGCCAATAGCGTAGGGGCTGCCCTGCACGCCTTGCACCAGGACGTTGTCGTCCTCGGAAAGCTGCAAGTTGGCCGCCGAGAGGATCGGCTCTTCGTTGCTGTCGAACACTTCCTCGACGAAGTAGTCAAACGTGCCGCTATCCGTGCCGGGGATGAAGCGTTGGATCGGCTCATTGGGCCATTCGGCGCGCACCTCAGACCAGGTGGCGGCGCTGCCGAAGAGCAGGGCCAACTCTTCCATCGTCACGTCGGTGACAAAATCGTTAGCCGTGCTGACGACAACGGCCAAAGCGTCGGTCCCCACGCGGAATTCAATTGGCTCGCGGCCAATCGCCCGGCAGGATTCCCGCTCGGATTCGCGGATGGGGCGGCTGGCATTGGAAATGTCGCTCTCGCCTGCTTCACAGAAACGGGAGAAACCAGCGCCGGAACCGATGCTGTCAATGGTGACGTTGCCGCTGAAGCCTTCGTCCTGGAAACGCTCGGCCATCCGCTCGGTGAGGGGGAAGACGGTGGAGCTGCCGGCCGTCACGATGGCGCCACGCACGGACAGGGGATCTACCGGGGGCAGCGCGACAACTTCAACCTCGACCGTCTCGACGATGGTCTCGGTGACGGTCTCGACAACCGTCTGCACCTGTTCGACGACGCGGGTCACTTCGACCACCTCGGTGATGACCTGGGGTTCGGCCGTTGTGCCGCCACAAGCAGCCAGGGCGACTGCCATAACCAGCAGCACGATAAACATTGATTTGCGCATTTTAATTCTCCTCCAAGTGTAGAGATAATAATA
>Ga0209498_1000795_pt1 | contig 19474 bp, 21 predicted proteins | sample WalLakDeSediment_FD_184131 | JGI IMG/M metagenome (GOLD analysis project Ga0209498, IMG submission 184131) | Lake sediment microbial communities from Walker lake, Nevada to study Microbial Dark Matter (Phase II) - Walker Lake 11/02/13 Deep... | ecosystem: Environmental > Aquatic > Freshwater >... | reverse complement strand
AACAGGGGCTTTGTGATTGCGGACAGGGAGTAGCCGATGAGGACAAACAGCTTTCTCTTCCTGATCCTGTCGGACCAGTAGCCGGAGAAGACCTTGACCAGCGACGCGGTCGTCTCGGCGGCCCCTTCGACGATACCTACCACAGAGGCTCCCGCACCCAGGACTGTGAACAGGTACAGGGGGATCAAGGGGAAGACCATCTGGCTACTGAGGTCGGTAAACAGACTCACCAGCCCCAGCAGGAACACGTTTCTGGTTATGCCCCTGAGGATGCCCCTATCGCGGTCGTTGCTCATTCCGCTACTCCCAACGGAAGAGGCGCACCGCCAGCGCCAGGCTACCGGCGAACCAGCCGCCCACAACGAGCAACTCGCGCCAGACGTTTCCAACTCCGAGATCAGTGATCATCACCGCGCGGAGCACGTCATTGAGATTGGTTGAAGGCAGCGCGTTGGAGAATGAGCGCAGGAAGTCAGGCATCATCTGGGTGGGGAAGAAGATTCCGCCCAGAAACATGAGCATGAAGAAGACGACCATGCTTATGCCATTGGCAGCCCTGGCAGTTTTGATCAGGCCGGTGAGTAGAAACCCGATGCTGAGGAAACACAGAGCACCGAGGGTTACCACCATCCAGGCCCAGAAGAGATTCCCCTCAATCCGGATGCTGAAGGCTAGGCTTCCCACGATCAGCAGCAGAATTGTCTGTACAAGGATGACTATGTAACGCTGTATTAGTTGCCCGCCCAGCAGGGTGTGCCTCTTCAGGGGGGTGAGCGCGAGACGGCGGTATATTCCCTTTTCGCGTTCCTCGGCGAAACCGCTGGCCGTGGCCATTATGCCGGATGTCATCAGTGCCATCACGATTATTCCCGGGAGTATGTACTCGATGGCTCGAAGGCCCAGATCCTCCCACAGCATATCCTGGTAGATCATGCCAAAGAGGACGATGAAGAAGAGAGGAAAGGCTAGAGTCCAGAACAGATCATCCTTTCTCCTCAGAAACAACCTTGTCTCGAGCCTGACCTGACGCAATAGCATCTTCATCGTGCCTACTCTCGCAACTGCCTTCCGGTCATGGCCAAGAACACGTCCTCCAGGGTGGCCTTCTGCACCGAAATGCTCTCCAGATCGATATCATGCTCGTCTGCGATGCGGGTGATCTCTTTGAGTGCCTGTGACACCTTCTTGGTATGCAAGAGCATACGCTCGCCGTCTTCAGTTATGGTGACCGGGAGGAGGGCCTGTTTGAGCAGCGAACGAAGGGCTTCCGGGGGGCGGTCGATCTCGATTCTGGAGTCCAGCCCGGCACCAGTTATGAGAGCGCCCGGGGTGTCCAGGGCAATGATTCTGCCCTTGTCCATGATGGCCACCCGGCGGCAGAGCTCCTGAGCCTCCTCCATGTAGTGGGTTGTGAGTATGATCGTCTTGCCCTTCTGTCTTAAGCCGGCGATTGTGCCCCAGACGCTTCGCCTGGCCTGGGGATCAAGTCCGGTGGTTGGCTCATCCAGAAAGAGGGCAGCCGGGTCGTTTACGAGGGCCAGAGCCAGGGCAAGCCGCTGCTTCTGACCTCCGGAAAGCTGGCTCACATAGCTGTCTCTCTTGTCTTCGAGAGACACTTCCTCGAGCAAGGTAGCGGTCGGTGTTGTCTTACGATAGTATCCTCCAAAGAGGTCTACCGCTTCCTTGACGCGTATCTGGTCGTACAGGGAGGTCGCCTGGAGTTGGACGCCGATGAGCTCCTTGATCCGCTCTGGCTCCCGCAGGGCGTCAATGCCACATACACTAACTTCACCGCTGTCCGGCTTCCGCAGGCCCTCAATGATCTCAACGGTGGTGGTCTTGCCCGCTCCGTTTGGGCCGAGGACACCGAATACCTCGCCTTCGGCAACACTGAAGCTGATCCCATCAACAGCCACCAGGTTGCCGTACCTCTTGGTGAGATTTCTTACTTCAACAACGGCGCTCATCTAATGGCAAGCCAGAACTCAACTGTGTTAGTCGCTGACGGATTCCGGAATGAGCCCCTTCACACGTGCTGCCAGGCCCTCCAAAGGCAGCAGCTCGGCTTCTTTAGCTGTGCGCCGCTTAACCTCTATGCTGTGGCTCTGTAGCGTACGCGGAGACAGGGTTAATCGCAGCGGTGCTCCCAGGAGGTCAGCGTCATTGAACTTTACGCCAGGCGAGTCGTCTCGATCATCGAAAAGCACCTCGATGCCCTGTTCCTGCAGTTCCTGGTAGACCTTCTCCGCTGCAGGTGACACCAGCGGCTTGTCCAGATTCAAGCCGCAGAGATGGACCTGGTAGGGGGTCACAGAAAAAGGCCAGATGATGCCCTTGTCATCGTGGCTCTGCTCCACTATGGCCGCCATTAGCCGCCCCAGCCCGATCCCGTAGCACCCCATGCAGACGGGGCGCGACCTGCCGTCCCTATCCAGGTAAGATGCTCCGAATCTCTCGCTGATGTACGTGCCCAGCTTGAAGACATGTCCCACCTCGATGCCCCGAGCCGACGATAGCTCGGCTCGACACACCGGGCAGCTGTGCCCCGGTTGAGCCAGCGCGATGTCGGTTATGAGGCTGACCTGAAAGTCCCTGGGGTAGTTGGCGTTCTTGAGGTGGTGCTCCGGCTTGTTAGCGCCGACTATGAAGCTGGAGCCGGTCTTTATCGAGTCATCAGCCACGATCTTCACGTGTTTGACGCCTACCGGCGACGCGAATCCGGCCACAAGTCCGGCCGCGTCTGTTTCGTCCTCCGTAGCCAGGCGAAGGTCTGAGCAACTGAGGGCATTCCTGAGTTTGGTCTCGTTAACCTCCAGATCGCCACGAATCGCGACGAAGATGAACTCCCCGTCAGCGTAGTAGAACACCGCCTTCAGAGTCTGGCTTGTGGGCACACCGATGAAACTGGCTACCTCAAGTATGGTCTTCGCTCCCGGTGTAGCTACCTCTTCCAGCGGCGGCGGGTTCCCGGTCTGGTCTTCGCCGCTGAGCGGGCCCTGTACGGGGTCGGGGGACGTGCCGGTCTTGGCGAACTCGGCCTTCTCAGCGTTGGCAGCGTAGCCACAACGGCTACAGAGGATGATCTCGTCCTCGCCGCCTTCAGTGAGGACCATGAACTCATTCGACTCCTTGCCTCCTATGGCACCGCTATCAGCCTCAACCGTAAGCACAGGCAAGCCGATGCGCGCGTAGAGATCGGTGTAAGCCTGTCGCATCCTTCTGTAGCTGACATCAAGCCCGGCCTCGTCGGCATCGAAGCTGTAGAGGTCCTTCATGATGAACTCACGGACTCTCAACAGGCCGCCACGGGGTCGGGGTTCGTCACGAAGCTTGGTCTGCATCTGGTAGAGCAACAGTGGGAGTTCACGGTAGCTCTGCACATACCGGTGGACGAGGTCAGCGATGACCTCCTCATGAGTGGGCCCCAGAGCGAGTACGTGCTCCTTGCGATCCGTCAGGGTGAACAGGGACTTGCCGAAGGCAACGTCACGGCCTGATTGCTGCCAGAGCTCAAAGGGCTGTAGCACAGGTAGCATCAACTCCTGCCCGCCGGCCCTGTCCATCTCTTCCCGGACTATGCCTTCGATCTTCCGGAGGACGCGCCAGCCGAGGGGCAGATAGGAGTAGATCCCGGCGGCCGTCTGGGCAATCATTCCTGCCCTTAGCAATAGCTGGTGGCTGATGCTCTCTGCATCCGCCGGCGCCTGCCGTAATGTCTTGCCGAAGAGTCTGGATAACCGCATCTCAGATTTGCCTCAAAAAGCGTCTCAGGCTTGAACCGTCAGTCGAGACTGAAGGGCGGGTACCTGTCCGTCAGCAGCAGGCTGTACCCGTGCGCCCTCGTAGCCCAGCGAAGGTAGCCGCTGACGAAGTCGAACGCCCATTTGGGATATCTGCCCGTGAACAGTATTGCCCACCACGCGATGAACACGACCACTCCCGCTGCAATGCCCAGGAAGTACAGGCAGATTGCGTGAGGAATGGCCATGAAGTGCCGGAAAAAGGTAGTAAGCCGTGAAAGCCTGTCCTGGCATGTGAAGTCAATAGTTATGGGGTATTCTTCCATCTGTCTTCTCCTTCGTGTTGCCTATCAACTGGCCTCTGTGCCCGGCAGATCTGCCCTATTGTGCGTTACGGGCCAGAGCTTAGTCAATCCCTCTTGCCTCTGCCACCAGGGCCTCCAGGAAGTCCTTCTCGCTTACAGTGCAGACTACCTTTCCTTTCTTGAATATGGCTCCCTTGCCCTTACCACAGGCGATGCCAACGTCGGCATCGCTGGCCTCGCCCGGACCGTTGACCACACAGCCCATGACTGCCACTTTGATAGGTTTGCTGATATTCTCAAGCTCTTTGCTGACGGCCTCGGCCAGGGCGATGATGTCTACTTCAGCCCGGCCACAGGATGGACAACTGACCAGTGTCGGCCCCCGCTGGCGCAGTCCCAGGCTCTTGAGTATCTCGTAAGCCGCAAACACCTCTTCGCAGGGATGGGCGCTCAGGGAAACACGTATGGTGTCGCCGATCCCTTGATGGAGGAGTATGCCCACCCCAACAGCACTCCGGACGACTCCGGTGCGGGGCAGCCCAGCTTCAGTGATGCCCACGTGTAGAGGATAGTCTATTCTGCCGGCAATCATCTGATAGGCCTGAACGGTGGTGGGCACATCAAAGGCCTTGAGCGAGACCTTGATCGAATCGAAGTCAAGGGCTTCCATAAGATCTATCTGACGCAATGCCATGTTGACCATCCGCTCAGCCAGCCCTGATTCGGGCTGAAAGCCGGCGGGCAGGCTGCCGGCATTAACTCCGATACGGATAGGCACCTGTCTCTCCCTGGCAGCGGTTACTACTGAGGTGACGTGCTCCTTATCGCCCAGGTTGCCGGGGTTAAGGCGCAGTCCGTCGGCACCGGCGCGCAGCGCTGCCAGAGCCAGGCGATGGTCGAAGTGTATGTCAGCGATGATTGGCAAGGACACACTCCTCTTTATGGCCGTCAGGCTCTCCGCTGCCTCACTGTCGGGCACCGCTACTCGTACGATCTCACATCCACAATCTTGCAGTTGCCTGATCTGGTCTATAGTGGACGGAGCGTCACGGGTATCTGTCTTGGTCATGGATTGCACCACGATAGGGGCATGGCCACCAACGGTTACGCTGCCGATTCTCAGGGGTTTGGAGATGCGGCGGGTCATAGGCCGAAGCTCCCGCCTATTATCAGACGGCGGATATCACTGAAGGTTACCAGAATCACAAGTGCGATCAAGAAGACGGTGCCCACAGTGTAGGCCAAGCGTAGTGCACGTGGCGAGAGGCGTTTGCCCCGTCTGGCTCCCTCGATTACGGCTACCAGCATGCCCCCCCCGTCCAGGGGTGGGATGGGCAGGAGATTGAACATGCCGAGGCCCAGGCTGATTATTCCGGCCATGAACAGCATGTTGCTGAAGCCAGAGGAACTCACTATCTCCACTGTTAGCTGACCGGCACCTATCGGCCCTATCAAGGCCATGTCGGGAGAACTGATGATCAGGGGGATGGCTCTTACTATGAGCACCGGCATGGAGAGGACGAAGCCGGCCCCTTCGTATACCGCCCTCCAGACAGGGAGACGCTCTTGTACGAGGGCGGTGCCGTCGACCCATCGCATTTCTGCACCGGGCATGGTTTCGGAGCCGTCGTGAAGCAGAGGTATTTCGGTTGCCTGTCCTGTTGGGCCCGCTGGAATCACGATCATGTTCATCTGTTCGCCTGCCCCAAGAGAACGCAGGGCACGCGACATGCTGTCATGACTGTACACAAGCTGTCCATTGATGCTCAGCACGGCATCGCCGGGTCTCAGGCCGGCTTCATACGCCGGCGAGCTTTCCTCCACGTGACTCACCATGTTCCACCAGAGCAGCAGTACGCCGACCAACCTCCGTTGTTCTGTAGGGCTGAACTTCGGCTCCAATGTGATCTCGCGTTCGTGGCCGTCTCTTCGCAGGAGCAGAGTTATCTCTTCTCCCTCTTTCACTGAATCCACGATGCTGTGTACATCCCCACGTCTGCTAACAGGCTGCCCCTCTATCTCCAGGATCACGTCGCCGGCCATAATGCCTGCCTGCTGGGCAGGAAAACCCTCCGTCACTTCATGCACCATGAGCCCATTGCCGGCAATGACAGAATAGGGAAGAACATTGAAGGCGCTCAGCAGAACGAAGGCCAAGAGGACGTTGGCCAGCGGACCGGCTACGTAGACTCCTAACCGGGTCCACGGCCCTTTGCTGGCCAGGCTGCGAGGCACTGTGGGGTCGTTTTCTCCGGCGGTTCTGACGAAAGCTCCCACAGGTATGGCGTTGACCGAGTATACTGTCTCCCCTCGTCTGATGCCAAAGAGCCGTGGCGGGATTCCTATGCCGAACTCCTCCACCTTCACTTTCGCCCGCCTGGCGGTAAGAAAGTGGCCCAGTTCGTGAATGATGATCGCCACGAATAGAGCCAGCACGAAGACGACTATCACCAGGACAACATTCATCTACTGTTCCTCGATCCCTGATCATCTGGCTGCCCAGGCTGTTGATCATCGCCCAGTGCAAGGCGTTTCGCATGGTCTCTGGCCCAGGCACTGGCAGCTAGCACCTGTTGTAGAGACGGGTCGGGGATGCTCCGGTGCTGATCGAGCGTATCTCGGATGATCCCGGCAATAGCGGTGAACCCGATCTTGTGGCTGAGAAAGAGCTGGACAGCTACTTCGTCTGCGGCACAGAGCACTGCCGGATGAGTGCCTCCCGCCCTGCCCGCATCCAGTGCCAGCCGAAGGCAGGGAAATCGATCATAGTCCACCGGCTCGAAGGTAAGAGAGCCCGTCTTTGCCCAATCAAGGCGCGGTAGTTCGGGATTAGACCACCTGTGGGGATAGGAGAGGGCATACTGAATGGGCAGTCTCATATCAGGCGGGCTCAACTGGGCCTTGAGGGACCCATCGGCAAACTCCACCATGGAGTGAACAACAGATTGAGGGTGCATGAGTATTTCAATACTATCAAAGGGGAAGGAGAAAAGCCAATGAGCTTCGATGACCTCCAATCCCTTGTTCATGAGCGTGGCCGAGTCTATGGTGACCTTCCTTCCCATCTTCCATACCGGGTGCTGCAGGGCTTGCTCCGGAGTGATTCGGCTCAGTTGTGATTCCTGGTACCGGTAGAAAGGTCCTCCGGACGCCGTCAGAAAGAGCCTACGGGCCTTGTCGGGCTCGCCATGCAGGCACTGCCAGACAGCACTGTGCTCACTGTCAACCGGAAGGATTCGGGCCTGATGAGTGCTGGCTTCCCGGACTATGATCTCACCCGCCATCACTAATACCTCCTTGTTAGCCAGGGCAACAGTCTTGCCTGCCCTTGCGGCAGCCAGAGTAGGGCTCAGCCCGCCCTGTCCGGCGGTGGCCACAATCACCAGGTCCACCTCGGGATGGCTGGCTATCTCTTCAGCCGACAGGAATGCACTGCCCCAGTCATCGTCAGGCTTGTCTGCTGAACAGAACATAACGGGGCGGAATTCCCTGATCTGTTTCTCGAGAAGGCCGAGATTCCTGTTGCCTGCCAGGGCTACCACCTTTAGCTCGTCGGGCCTGGCACGGATCACATCCAGGGCCTGTCGCCCTATCGAGCCCGTCGAGCCCAGGATAGCTACTCTTCTCACGCGACCACCCATATCAGATAGTAGTACACCACCGGCCCCACGAATATGAGGCTGTCGAAGCGGTCGAGGACACCGCCGTGTCCCGGCAGCAGATCACCGGACTGCTTCACCCCCATATTGCGCTTGAGCAGTGATTCAACCAGATCACCAACCTGGGCGAAGATGCCGATGAGAATGCCCAGCGGCACGATCTGCCAGTACTTGAAAGTGAAGGGCGAGACGAGGTTGAGGACAGCGGCTATGAGCAGAGCAGCCAGCACTGCGCACGCCAGGCCTCCTATCGCCCCCTCCACCGTTTTGGCCGGGCTTATCCGGGGTGCGAGTTTGCGCTTACCCATAGCCCTTCCGATGAAGTATGCCCCTGTATCGTTGGCGAACGTAGTTAGCATGGCCAGGTAGACCCAACTACGGCCGGCCTCAACTGGCTGCAGAGCGCGCAGGTTGAGCCAATAGCTCAGCAGCCAGGCGACATAGAGTGCCCCGGCTATGACCCATGCCCAGTTGCGGAAGGCCGTCTCGCGCGAAGGGCCGGCCAGTATCGACACGAGCGAGATGAGCAAAGCAGCAGTTATGAGCAGGGGCAGGGTTTGCGGGCTTGCGGCGTGGTAATGAGGACTCAAGACCAGCGCCAGCGCCCAGAGCAAAGCCAGGTAGGTGAGGGGCTCCCGCCGGCCAAAGCCGGCCATGCGACAGAATTCGTGGGTGCCGGCCAGCGCTGCGCCGGCTATGAGAAGGGTGAACCAGGGGATGCCAAACCAGATGGCAAGGACAACGATGGGCATGCCCACAGCGGCAGTAACAACCCTGTGCTTGAGCATACGCCTATTTTAGCAGCTTTCAGGAGGAGGCAGTTCTGTCAGGCCCATGACGGTCGGTAAGGGCTTGGCCTGCACAGCCTGCGGGGAGCGGAGACAGATCGCACGCGGCAAGGTCAACGGCGGGAATCGTGCCACTCCAGGTAGCAGCGGCGGATCATTCAGGCTGCCTTCTTGAAGACCACCCTGGCTGCTAGCCCGATGGCAAAGAGGAAGACCACGAGCAGGATCATGGCCAGTGTCCAGGGAAAACCGCCAACAGGCCTGGTTATGGCTGCGGTTGCTCCATTTACAACCCCCATGCCGATTAACGTGGCCCACCATGCCCACCTCTCGTTCTTCTTCAGGCCGTAGTGGATGACGGCTACCAGCAGTATCCCGGCGCTGAGAAAGAGAGTTCCCGTCAGTCTTATGAAGATCGTAGCCAGCGCTGCCAGAGTAGGATGCTCGGCGATCGCCTGCATGGCGCTTTCACCGAGGAAGTCCTCGTGGTAGGGCATTAGGGTTCCCTTGGCCATGTACACGATGCCTATGATCACCGCAAACAGGGCCACAACAACGAGTATTGTCGAAGCCACTCTCAACATAGTTAGCCTCCTTTTATGGCGTATTCAGACTGAATGTCAGTGCTGCTTTGAGAATCGGCCCCCGGGGTAGTTCGTTGCTGGTTTTATGGGGGGCAAACTCGGTTTTTGGGTCTTTAGAATGCCTGATGAGCAGAGCACGCTTCTTGTCGGCTGGTGCAGGGGCGGTCTATATCTCCTGTATTTCTCTTTCCTTGTTCTTACCCAGATCATCTGCCTTTGCCACGCAAACCTCGGTGAGATGATCGATCTTCTTGACACTGATCTTGAGTTCGTCCTCCGATATGTCCTTGTTCTTCTCCATCTCCCGCAGCTTGTCAATGCCATCTCTCCTGATGTTACGGATGGCAATCTTCCGCTCCTCCACCTTCTTTGACACCAGCTTGACCAACTCTCTGCGTCTCTCCTCGCTAAGGGGCGGGATAACCACGCGGATCATGTTGCCATCATTGGCCGGGTTGAGGCCGGTGGCGGCCGTCAGAATGGCCCTTTCAATGTCACGCAGGGAGCTACGATCCCAGGGCTGGATGACGATCAGGCTGGCCTCAGGTATGGACATTGTGGCCAGTTGATTGAGCGGTAGAGATGTGCCCTGGTAGTCAACGATGACGTGGTCAAGCAAGGCAGTCGTGGCGCGTCCGGCGCGTATGGCAGCTAGCTCTTTGGCCAGGCCGTCTGCGGCCTTCTGCATCCTGGAGTTCAGATCAGCGAGCAGTTCATTCAGCATGGGTCAGTGTTCGACACCAAGCTCGAATCTGGCAAACCTGCGTACTCTTATGTTCTCGCCCACCTTGGCAATCGCTTCAGTAATGACGTCCTGAACAGTCTTGCTGGGGTCCTTGATAAAGGGCTGACTGAGCAGACAGGCGATCCTGGGGTCTGCTTGCATTTCCGGCGGCACATCTTCGGCACTGACGAATCGGGGCGACGCAGCAGCTATCTGCATTGCCAAGTCCCGGGCAAGCGCCTCAAACTCATCCGTGTGGGCTGCAAAATCGGTCTCGCAGTTCAACTCCACCAGTGCTCCTATGCGCTTGGTGTGATGAATGTATGCTTTGATCACGCCTTCGCTGGCCGTCAGGTCCCTCTTCTTATCGGCAATCGCCATCCCGCGTTGCTTGAGGACTTGGACGGCCTTTTCCATATCGCCGCATGATTCCAGCAGGGCTTTGTTGCACTCCAGCACGCCCGCATTAGTTCTGTTCCGTAGCTCCTTAACTGCTTGAACGGGAATCTTCATGTGGATGCGATCTCTCCTTCCGGTTTGTGCGGCTCCTCTGGCTCAAATGTGTAAGAGCCCATAATCTCTAGTGCGTCATCACGTTCATCGCCGCCAGTCAGCTTCGCGACCGCCGCCTCGCTGGAGAAGGCCTCAGCTTTGCCTTCCATCACGGCGTCAGCGATCTTACTGGAGACAAGCCTGATAGTCTTCACTGCATCATCATTGGCGGGAATGGGATAGTCAATGCCGTCGGGATTGCAGTTAGTGTCCACAATGGCAATGACGGGTATGCCCAGCCTTTTCGCCTCGGTCAGGGCGATCTTATCCTTGATGGGATCGGCGATGAAGATGGCCTTGGGAAGAGTGGTCATCTCCTTGAACCCTCCCATCTGAGTGTTGAGGTGGCCGATCTCCTTATCTATCTTAACCCGCTCCTTCTTGGGCAATGAGTCAAGCTCGCCTTTGTCCCTGCTGTTCTCCAGACGCACCAGGTGATCGATGCGCGCCTGTATCACAGCGAAGTTGGTCAGCATACCGCCCAGCCATCGCTGGTTCACGTAGCTCATACCGCATCTGGTGGCTTCGTCTTCTATCGTCTGCTGGGCTTGCTTCTTGGTGCCGACAAAGAGTATGCTCTGCCCTCGGGCGGCCAGATCCTGGACAAAAGCGCGGGCCTTCTGCATCATGACGACCGTCTGTTCCAGATCGATGATGTGGATGCCGTTTCGCTCGGTAAAGATGTACTTCTTTGCTTTGGGATGCCAATAACTGGTGTGGTGGCCGAAGTGAGCACCGGCTTCGAGCAGTTGTTTCAGGAGAGCATTATCTATCATACTTTACAGCACCGCTTTCATATTCATGCGCAAAACTGGTATAATCTAGCATAACCGGCTCGGGTAATGCAACAAGAGGGTCCGCAACTGCTCTCTGGTTGACAGACAACCTGCCTTTATCTATACTAATGGGCTTAAATTGTCTTCGCGACTTGCCCGAGTGGCGCAATGGTAGCGCAACCGACTTGTAATCGGTAGGTTGGTGGGTTCGAATCCCCTCTCGGGCTAGGTTTTGAGAATATTCTGTGATAATGGTAATATTGCACCGAGGAGGGGTGCCGGAGTGGTTAATCGGAGCAGACTGTAAATCTGCCGCCCGTATGGGCTGCGTAGGTTCGAATCCTACCCCCTCCAGTGTGAAGGACAGCAGGCCCACATAGCTCAGTAGGTAGAGCACGTTCTTGGTAAGAACGGGGTCACCAGTTCGAATCTGGTTGTGGGCTTTGAGAGATAGAAGGAGGTTAGAATGGCTAAGAAGACTTTTGAGCGCAGCAAGGAGCATCTCAATGTGGGCACCATCGGACACGTTGATCACGGCAAGACAACGTTAACCGCGGCTATCACCCAGGTGTTGTCCCAACAGGGCCACACGGAGGTCCGGACATTCGACTCCATTGATAACGCCCCGGAGGAGAAGGCCCGAGGATTAACGATCGCCATCTCACATATCGAGTATGAGACTGAGACGCGTCACTATTGTCACATTGACTGCCCGGGGCATGCTGACTATATCAAGAACATGATCACGGGAGCTGCGCAGATGGACGGGGCGATTCTGGTGGTTGCGGCTGATGATGGTCCAATGCCGCAAACGAGAGAGCATATCCTGCTGGCACGGCAGGTGGAGGTGCCACGTATGATCGTGGCTCTTAACAAGGTAGACCTGGTGGATGACCCCGAGCTGCTGGATCTGGTGGAGATGGAGGTCAGGGATCTTTTGACGAAATATGAGTTCCCCGGCGATGAGATACCGGTGGTGCGGGTAAGTGCCTTCAAGGCGCTGGAGTGCGGCTGCGGCAAGAGAGAGTGCGAATGGTGTGGGAGCATAATGAAGTTGATGGATGCCGTAGACCAGTATATTCCTATGCCGCGGCGAGAAAAGGATAAGCCCTTCTTGATGCCGATTGAAGATGTGTTCAGCATTAAGGGACGGGGAACCGTGCCCACAGGAAGGGTGGAACGAGGGACGGTCAAAGCGGGCGATGAAGTTGAGATAGTGGGACTGAAGGATACCAGGAAGACGGTGGCGATCAGTCTGGAGATGTTCCATAGGACGATGCAGGTAGCTGAGGCCGGCGACGCCGTCGGGGTTCTGCTGCGAGGCCTGGACCGGGATGAAATCGAGCGAGGGCAAGTGCTGGCCAAGCCCGGTACGGTCAAGCCCCACACCGAGGCAGATGTGGAAGTGTATATTCTGACCAAGGAGGAAGGAGGCAGGCACACGCCTTTCTTCAACGGATACAAGCCGCAGTTCTTCATCAGGACTCTGGACGTCACGGGGGAGATCAGTCTTCCGGAGGGTGTGGAGATGGCCATGCCCGGCGACAGTCTCAATCAGATGAAGATTAAGACCGTGGCTCCGGTGGCCATGGAGGAGGGATTGCGATTTGCCATCAGGGAGGGCGGCAGGACGGTCGGTGCCGGTGTTATTACTAAGGTGATTGCCTAGGGTGCCTGCGGTTGGTACTACTGTGATCTGTAAGAATAGACGTGGCTAAAAAGAAAGGCGATGTACGTGTGATTATCCACCTGGCTTGTGGCCAATGCCAGCGGCGGACCTATACTAGCACGAAGAACAAGAAGAACGATCCGCAGCGTCTGGAGTTGAGCAAGTATTGTCCCAAGTGCCGGAGCCATGTGGTTCACAAAGAGACGAAGTAACGGATGACAAGCCCTACCAGGAAGGCGATAAACGCCAAGTCTACGCCAGCCAGAAAGTCGCGATTCAGCTTCTTTGCCGAGGTGATTGCTGAGTTGCGGAAGGCTCACTGGCCGAGCAGGCAGGAGGCGCTGCGGCTGAGCGCTCTTGTGTTCATTGTGTGCGCGGTTGTGGGAGCCATTCTGGGTGCCCTGGACTATGGTTTCTTCCGGCTCTTCTCGGACTTACTTCTGGGTGGTTAGTAGTAGATGTTGAACGGAGAATGGTACCTGTTGTACGTCTCTTCGGGTCACGAGGAGCAGGCCAGGAGGAATCTGGAGCAGCGTATCAAGTACATGGATGTGGGTGACAAGATATTTGACGTGGTGATACCGACAACCAAGGAGATAGAGATCAAGGCTGGGAAGCGACACACGACGACTAAGAAGGCTTTCCCGGGCTATATCATGGTCAATATGACGCTAGATGAGCATAGCTGGGATATGGTCCGCAATACCCCCGGCGTGGCCGGCTTTGTGAGTGCCGGTACCATACCTGTTCCATTGCCCGCGGAAGAAGCAACCGCCATCCTGCGACGCATGGATGAAGCTCCTACCGAGGTTAAGGTGACATTCTCAGAAGGCGATAGCGTGCGCGTGACAAGCGGGCCTTTCATCGACTTTATCGGCAAGGTTGAGCAGGTCAATCTGAACAAGGGCAAAGCCACAGTCTTGCTGTCCCTGTTCGGCCGAGAGACTCCTGTGGAATTGGACCTGCTGGGGATAGAGAAGATATGACCTGCTCCGACCCGGACTCGGGGCGCAGCGAAAGAGAGAACTAGGAATGGCGAAGAAAAAGGTTAAGGCGATCATCAAACTGCAGATATCCGCGGGCAAGGCTACCCCTGCTCCACCTGTGGGGCCTGCCCTGGGGCAGCACGGCATCAACATCATGGCTTTCTGTAAGGATTACAATGAGCGTACTGCGTCTCAGGATGGTTACATCGTTCCTGCTGAGATAACAGTGTTTGAGGACCGCTCCTTCACCTTTGTGACCAAGATGCCCCCGGTTTCGGACCTTCTGCGGCGGGCTCTTGGGGCCGAGAAGGGCAGCGGCAATGCCGGGACCCAGATGGTAGGCAAGATAAGTCGAGACGCGGTCTACGAGATTGCGCGGACGAAGATGAAGGACCTCAATACGACGGATGTGGACAAGGCAGTCAAGATTGTTGCCGGCACCGCTCGGAGCATGGGAGTTGAGGTAGAGCAGGGCTAGGTGCCGAGAAGCTTGTAGAGATTGTTGAGGGTATAAGCAAGTGGCAAAAGACGGAAAGAAGTATCAGGAAGCCAGTAAGATTCTGGACAAGACGAAGTCATATTCGCCTGACGAGGCGATCGAACTGGCCAAGCAGGCCTCGTACGCCAAGTTCGATGAGACAGTCGAGCTCCATCTGAAGATGGGAGTTAATCCCCGCAGTGCTGATCAGCAGGTACGCGGCGTGATTCTACTGCCTAACGGGTTGGGGAAGAAGACCCGGGTGCTTGTCTTCACCCAGGGCGAGGGGATAAAGCTCGCGGAGGAAGCAGGCGCTGACTATGCCGGTGGAGACGAGCTTATGAAGCGCATCGAAGACGGCTGGCTGGACTTTGACGTGTCCATTGCCACCCCTGATATGATGCCCAAAGTGGCCAAGCTCGGTCGTATCCTGGGGCGACGAGGCTTGATGCCCAATCCCAAGTCCGGCACCGTGGTGCCTGCGCAGGACCTGGCGCGGGTTATCAACGAAGCACGCAAAGGTAGAGCGGAGTTCCGGCTGGACAGAACAGCCATAATACACCTGCCCATCGGCAAGGCCAGTTTTGACAAGGACAAGCTATTGGAGAATCTGGCAGCGGCGGTTGAGGCCATTGTTAAGGCAAAGCCCAGCGGGGCCAAGGGGCAGTACATCAGAACGGCGTTCCTGTCCACCAGCATGGGGCCGGGATTCAAACTGGATATCTCGTCCGTCCTTGCCGTGTCCAGTTCTCTCAGCCGATAGGATAAACGACGGCCTGAGATCCCTGTATACGTTACCACGCTCACCAACCTCTCAGGCGTTATGATTCAGCAAGGCCGCGTAGGCAGTCGGGCTGCAGACGTGACTCTCGCAGTGTCAATCAACTCTCTTGAACAGCTTGCCTCTGGCTCCGCACACCGGACAGGTATCAGGTGGCTCTTGCTCCGAGGTATAGCCGCAGACGGGGCAGACGTAGTAAGGATAAGTATCTTTGATTGCGCCCAGGTTGTCGAGGAGTTTCTGGTAAAGCCCGGCATGTATCTTCTCCACCTCGTTGGCGTAGTGGAATGATCTCTCACCCTCTTTGTTGCCCTCGGCCCTGGCCGCCTCCAGCATCTCCGGGTACATCTCTTTAAACTCGTGGGTTTCGCCGGCTATCGCCTCGGCCAGGTTTTCGCTGGTGGTCCTTATGGCCTTGAGCGCTCTGAGATGATTATGGGCGTGGATGGTCTCAGCTTCAGCGGCAGCTCTGAACAGCTTCGCTACCTGCGGATAGCCTTCCTTTTCTGCAGCAGAGGCAAAGGCAAGATACTTGCGGTTCGCCTGGGACTCTCCGGCAAATGCGTCTCTCAGATACTGTTCGGTTCTTGACATCGGCGTTTTCCCTCCTTCGTATATTAGTGCCTGTGGACTTGATGTCAGTATTATACTGTCTACGACGGCTGGTTGCCACTTCATATCTCTTCGCATTATGACCATCCGGTCGAGTTGCGGCTGCGTGAGACGCCGACGTGAATAGCGAGGTGATCGTGATAAATGCGAGCGCCACATGTCTGATGGCAGACGGATACCTGGCCGAGTTCGTGTTGTGCTTGTCCGCGGTCTTGCCTGTGAGGCGTCGTTTTATTTGCGCGATGCATGTGTCATACTTAAGGGTGAAGCCCGAAACTGAGGCTGGAAGTAGGTCCTGCATCATGCACGGACAGTAGGGCCGACCCACAAGCAGTCTGCTGCTACCAGGGGGTTCAGATGAAAGTAGCCAAAGTAAGCGAGATAAGGGAACTGGACAGACGCGCTACGGCTGAGTTTGGCATCTCGGAGGAACTGCTGATGGAGAACGCCGGTCAGGCGGTGTACTACGTGATCATGCAGGAGTCAGGGATCAAGAACAGGAGATTCCTGGTGTTCTGTGGTGGAGGTAACAATGGTGGAGATGGGTTGGTGGTGGCCAGGAAGATTCACTCCTGTGGCGGCGAGGTCGAGATCTTGCTTCTCGACGACGCGGGCAAGTTCGGAGGTCCGGCGCAGACGAACTTTGAGATAGTATCGCGAATGCCAATAGAGATCTCCAGGGTTGACTCAGTGGAATCAGTACGATCAAAGGTGCTTCATGCTGACGCCATCGTGGATGCACTGCTGGGCACGGGTCTCATTCGAGAGGTGAGTGGCATATACAGCGATGTGATACAACTGATCAACGACAGCGGGAAGACAGTGTTCAGCATTGATGTTCCTTCGGGTATAAACGGCGATACCGGTGAGGTGATGGGCACGGCCGTGGAGGCGGATTATACCATAGCCCTGGGACTTCCCAAGCTGGGGAACATGCTCTATCCCGGGTATGAGCACTGCGGTAAGCTGTATGTCTCGCACATATCCTTCCCGCCGGCTCTGCACGATTCGGATTCAATCAAGGTAGCTATCAATGATCCGATCGAGCTTCCGGCGCGGGCCGGAGATGCCCATAAGGGCAGCTGCGGAAAGGCCCTCTTTATTGCGGGTTCCCCGAGCTACTTCGGCGCCCCGTACTTCTCCGCCCTTTCTTTCCTTAAGGCAGGAGGCGGGCTCTCCTATTTGGCAGCACCCAGATCGATGTCGCCACTTCTTGCCGGCAAGGGCAGTGAGATAGTCTTTCTTCCGCAGCATGAGTCGTCTTCGGGCAGTATGACGCTTGAGAACAAAGCTGAACTGCTGGGATTCTGTGAGCAGGCCGATATAGTGGTGCTGGGCCCCGGCCTTTCTCTGGCCAGTGAGACTCAGGAACTGGTACGAGAGCTGACCGGGACGATCGAGCGGCCTCTGCTTCTGGACGGCGATGGGATCACCGCCGTATCTGAGGATCTCGGACGGATAGGGAGGAGGAAGGCTCCCACCATACTCACTCCTCATCTGGGCGAGATGTCAAGGATAGTGAGAATGGAGATAGGCGAGGTAAGCGGGAACAAGCTACGTATACTGCAACGCGCTGCAAAGGAACTCAACGCCATCGTTGTCTTGAAGGGAGCCCATTCACTGATAGGATATCCGGACGAAAAGGTCTTCATCAACATGAGCGGGAACTCTGGCATGGCCACGGCCGGCAGCGGCGATGTTTTGACCGGTACGATTGCCGCCATGCATGGGCTGGGAATGGCCATTGAGGATGCTGTGAGGATGGGTGTATTCGTACATGGGCTCTCGGGAGATCTTGCCGCCGCAGATAGGGGTGAAGACGGCATCACGGCACAGGACATACTGGACTACCTTCCCGAAGCGATGAAAGCTTGCAGAGAGGATTTCGAGGAGATCTCCGAGAACCTCTATGAGAGCATCTTCCTGGTGTGAGATCAGTGACATCGCGTTGTTGTACCGGGGACTCAGGTCCCTCCGATGGCACTCTGAATGCGCACAGCTTCTGAGCAATCTGGAGTTCTACTACTTGGGCAGAGTGACAGGTGTTGGGCCCGGTGCAGGCAAGTTCGAGAAGGGCGACCGGGTGGGGATTGCCTGGATTAACTGGGCTTGCGGGCGGTGTTCGTTCTGTGTGAAAGGCGAGGAGAACCTCTGCGACACGGCACGATGGACTGGCAAGGATGCGGACGGCGGCTACGCCGAATACACAGTGGTATCTGAGGACTTCGCCTATCCGATTCCAGAGCAGTTCACCGACGTCAAGGCTGCTCCACTGTTGTGCGCCGGGGTGATTGGATACCGTGCATTGAGGCTCTCGGGTCTGGTGGACGGCAATGTACTGGGCCTGTACGGTTTTGGAGCCTCGGCACATATCGTCATTCAGGTGGCCAGGTACAAGTATCCGCGCTGCAGGGTGTTTGTGTTCTCCCGTGGGGGAGCCCGTGCGCCAGGCTCTGAGGAACCTGAAGAGAGGTGGCAGGCTGATCATAAACGCCATTCGCAAGGTCACACCTATTCCGGAGCTGGATTACGTCGAGCATCTCTGGCATGAGAAGGAACTGAAGAGCGTGGCCAATGTCACCAGAAGAGATGCTCGGGAGTTCCTGCCCCTAGCTGCTCAGATTCCCGTCGTACCTGAAACGCAGGAGTTCCGGCTGGAGGAGGCGAACGACGCGCTGCGCCTTATCAAGGAAGGACGAGTGCGCGGGGCGGCGGTGCTAAGGATTACCTGAGGGACGGTAGACCGGGTGCAGGGTGGCATCGAACTGCCGTGCTAAGGTCCTCCAGGCATGGTTATGTACAGTGGAGGGCTCTGGGCGTAATTGTTGTCCGGGTCCACGTCGTCACCATGTACCAGGTCAACCGATGTCGAGGAGACCAGTGCAAAAGCGAATGGCCCGGGCCCCGCGAAACGAAGCTCAGCCATGACATACGGCCCGTTCACCGGCTGAAGGTCTTCTCCTATGCGCAGCCAGTTGATCGTCTCTGTATATTCGGTGCCGTTCTCCAGCTGCCACACGGTTTCTACATCCATTAGCCTGGGCGTGCAGATAGCGAGATCATGGTAGGTGTCGGGCAAGACCGACACTCCGTCCAGGCTGAGCACCAGCGATGATCTCTCTGCAGCAGGCTGCTTGACCACAGCAGCGGCGTCATTGAGGATATGGAGCTGGACCGAGCCAGTGCCCTTCTCGTAATGGACCGAGAGTTCAGAGTGGGCCTCTACCATGACCATGTCTCCTTCACACCCGGCGACGTGCTGTCGGAAACGCGCAGCGATGATGTCATTCCAGGCCACAGTGTAAGCAGTCTTGGGATCGTTGGGTTTCACGCGCTGGCCGTTTATGGTCCAGGTCACGAGTTCGACACGGGCATTCTGCGCCTCCTGGAAGTTCAGGGTAAAAGTGATCGTATCGCCGCCAGCCAGAGCCTGCGTAGTTGAGGGAGTGATTTCAGCCAGGTAGGCCCTGCTAGGCCCACCGGAGACATAGGCGCAGGTCCAGGTGCCGGATGTTCCTGTGAAGGCTTCGCCAAGGGAGGCGCCGTCGATAGTCTCCCCTGCCCGGCTTAAGGTGTAGCTCACCGCGCCGTGCCAGGGCTCGCCGCAAAGTGTAGCCTCAACCTAGATCGAGCCCTCCGCTGGCGCTTGCTCGAAGTTCAATGTGAAGGTGATCGTGCCGCCCTCGGACAGAGTCTGAGTTGGTGAGGGCGTGATGTCCACAAAGGACGCCCCGGCGGGACCGCCGGATATGTAGGCGCAGGTCCAGGTGTCGGCAGCCACAGCTAGTGTGCTGGTCACAGATGTGCCGGTTCTGGTCTG
>Ga0209498_1000794_pt1 | contig 19484 bp, 20 predicted proteins | sample WalLakDeSediment_FD_184131 | JGI IMG/M metagenome (GOLD analysis project Ga0209498, IMG submission 184131) | Lake sediment microbial communities from Walker lake, Nevada to study Microbial Dark Matter (Phase II) - Walker Lake 11/02/13 Deep... | ecosystem: Environmental > Aquatic > Freshwater >... | reverse complement strand
GTTCAGTGTTCAGGAAAAAACATTCTCTCTGTGCTTTTTACCGGCGCTCTGACTCCGGAAAGTTTTTCTCAAGCGATTTCTCCGTTCCATTCAACATGCAGATGCACTCTTTCTTCAGCCCCTGAACACTGAACACTCAACACTCCAACCCATTCAGTCAGCCGGCAACCAAGCAGCTAAATGGCTTGCAGCTTTAGGCTCCCCACAACCTCCCTGATGTGCCGGATCCCGTGATCGGCGCAATATTTGGCGAGTCCCTCTACCACATCCTGGCTCGCCCTGGGCCTGACAAAACTGGCCGTGCCGATCTCAACGGCATGGGCGCCGACGATCAAGAACTCCAGGGCGTCCCGGTAATCCATGATCCCTCCCATGCCGATCAATGGGATCTTCACGGCCCGGGCAACCTGATAAACCATGCGGAGGGCTACCGGCTTGATTGCAGGGCCGGAAAGCCCTCCGAAAATGTTGGCCAGCTTCGGGGTTCGCGTCTCGATATCCACAGCCATCCCCGTGATGGTGTTGATGAGCGAGATAATATCCGCCCCGGCTCCTTCAACCGCTTTAGCCACCAGCGTGATGTCCGTCACATTGGGAGACAACTTCACGATGACCGGTTTGTCCGTCTTCGTCACGACCCTTTCTGTGACCCGCGCGGCCATGACGGGATCGATTCCAAAGGCCATGCCCCCGCATTCCACATTGGGACAGGAGACATTGACCTCCAGGGCATGCACCCCTTCCACACCCTTCAGGCCGGCGGCCAGTTCCCCGTACTCATCGATGTGATGCCCATAGATGTTGACAAGGATTTTGGCCTCTGTTTTTCGAAGCCCCGGAAGCTTATCCCTGAGAAAAGCCTCCAGCCCAATGTTGGCAAGCCCTATGGCGTTGAGCATGCCGCAAGCCGTTTCAACGATCCTGGGAGGAGGGTTGCCGGCCATGGGCTTCAGCGACAGCCCCTTGACCACAATGGCGCCCAGGGCGTTCAGGTCAAGCAGGGGCTCATACTCCAGGCCGTAGCCGAAGGTGCCGGATGCCGTGATGACAGGATTCTTCAGCTCCAGAGGCCCCAGTGTTGTCGTTAGATCAGGTGCAGGCATAGACATGGCAACCCCAACACAAATTCGATTTCCGGATGAATCTTGATGAATTCGTAAAAAGTCAGAAAGTGCCCCTTTCTGTCATTCCCGCAAAGGCGGGAATCCAGTCTTTTCAAGCACTTCTGGACTCCCGCCTGCGCGGGAGTGACGACTGTGGGGGCTTTTTACGAACGCGTCAATATTTATCTAAAGGGCTTTCCAATCTATGGCGTGGACAGGAAAAATCGGCCCGTTCCGGCAGACATAATGATAGCTCCCGGTCCCTTCGGGGGACGCCTTCACCGCGCAACCCTGACAGACACCAAATCCGCAGGCCATGACTGATTCAAGCGAGACCTGGCAGGGAATTCCTTGAGTGACCGCTATTTCAGCCACTTTCTTGAGCATCGGCCGCGGCCCGCAGGCAAAAAGACTGAAAGAAAGATGCTCCTCTTGTTCCATGTAGCGAAGGAGAAGATCCGTGACCGTTCCGCTGTGACCCTCTGTCCCGTCGTCCGTTGAGATGGACCAGGTGTGATTCGGCGACAAAGCGCCGTCGAATCGGAGGATGTCGCAGGCGGAACGAAAGCCCATCATGAACTGCAGTTTTCTATCTCTCAGGGACTGAGCCAAGAAAAAGAGCGGGGCCGCCCCGATGCCTCCTCCCACCAGAACAGGCATCCGGTTTTCTTCCGGCAAAATAAACGCTTTCCCCAGCGGGCCGAGAACCTGGAGGTTTTCACCGGGCTTTGCCGCCGCCATGATCTCTGTGCCCTTTCCCACTACGCGATAAAGAATCATGAAATGGTCTTCTTCAACACCGCACACGGAGAAGGGGCGCCTGAGAAGAGGCTCCAGGCCGGATCTCACCCGAAGCATGACAAACTGCCCCGGCTTGATTGCAGCCGCCGGCTCCGGGCGCCTGAGTCCTAAGAGCCATATGTCGTGCGTCATGGGGCGATTGAATAAAATCTCGGCTTCGCAGTCGATCATCCTTTTCCGATCCCCTCCTGATACCTCGGCTTGCGCCGGAGCGCGATCACCCGGTTTGTCCCTCGATCAATGCCTTAACCGACGGAGGAATTCTTGAGGGCTTGGATTTCGAATTGATGCAACCGTGTAGGGTGTAACCGGACACAAGGAGGTTCCCCTTGTCACTGAGCACTTCGTAGTCAAAGCGCATCCGTGCGCCGCTGATATCGGAAATCTTGGCTTTCACCGTGACCATCGCGTCGTACCCCACGTTGCCGTGATACTTGGCAAACGCTTCGATGACCACCAGGCTGTAGCCCTCGCCTTCCAACCTTGAATAAGGACATCCCAGGGCGCGCATGAATTCCGCCCTTCCCACCTCGAAGAAGGTGAGGTAATTGCCGTGGTAAACGACACCCAACTGGTCCGTGTCCTTATAACGGATACGGATCTTCGTCTCATGCCAACCATTAGAAGTCATATTCGCCCTGTCGTTAAGGTGGACGGTCTCGCAGAAAGTCTCCTCAGTTGTCACTCCCGCGGAGGCGGGAGTCCAGAAGCCCTTGAGAACACTGGATTCCCGCCTACGCGGGAATGACAGAAAAAGGCGTTTTCGGACTTTTTACGAGTTCATCAAGGTTGACGGTATCGCAAAAAGTCGGAAAATGCCCGATGCGTCATTGCGAGCCCTTCGACACGCTCAGGATAAACTCCGCGCGGCAATCCAGTGCGAAGCACTGTCCCGAGAGGAACGAGGGATCTCCTTTTGATACGGGAAGATCCTTCGATCCGCCTACGGCGGCCTCAGGGCGACTTGCTTTGCAAGTCGGCTTGCCACGCCTGCCCGCCTCGCACCGCCGCCGTAGCGGCTATGGCGCGCAGGAGGCTGGAGGGGCGCTCGCGCCTCTCAATGACGGTGTGGGACTTTTTACCGTGAAAATCCCCCTGTAGGGGCGGGACTTACTCCCGCCCGTTTGCAGGAGGGCATAAAGCCCTCCCCTACATTTTCATGGGCGGGGCGACCCTCGTAAGAGTCATGCGTGTTTACGAAGCTGTCAAGTTTGCAAAATGCAGGATGATTTTAGTTTGTAGGGATGCCAAGTCAAGGGGATTCTTCTTGAGCCATTTTTAAGATTTCCGACACCCTGGCCTCCAGGTTCATAACCTCCTGAAGAACGATCCTGAGGTATTTCTTATTCGGATCATTGTCAGGAGTCTTTTCGAACAATCTCCGGGTAAACCCGCCGATCACGGTCAGGGGATTTCGAAAATCATGAGCGATTCTGTTGGTGATCCTCCCCAGGGCGGCAAGCCTTTCAGCCTCAACCAGTTGTTTGCTCTTCTCCTTGAGTTCTTCTGTTCTTTGCTCAACGATTCTTTCAAGGTCCATGCTGAACCGGGATAATTCCTCATGAGCCCGTCGCAGGGCTTCTTCCGCCTTCACGCGCTCGGTCACGTCCTCCCCGGAGCTGATGGTGCCTACAGGCTTTCCGGATGCGTCCCTGATGAGCGTGTTGTACCAGGCGATCATTCTTTCTTCGCCTGGGGCTGTCAGCACCGGGTTCTGATAATGCTCCACCGGCTCGCTATCCCCTGAAAGCAGATCGAAAAAGACGCGCTTCACCTCGTCCCTGGCCCTCTCGGGCAGAAAATGATCGAACCAGGACCTGCCCATCACCTCCTCTTCGGGGTATCCCAGGATCTCGCAGCCTTTCTTGTTGATGAGTGTGACCTCTCCTTGCGCATTCATGGCGACGATCGCGACCCCGGCAATATCCAAATACTTCCGGGCTTCCTCCTTTTCGCACCGCTCCTTGTCCTCGATGCGTCTGCGCGTCTCGGCCTCCGCCTCGAGTTCGCGGATTCGGCTCTCCAGTTCTTCGTACGTCGGTTTGGGCATGCCGCCTTTTAATCCTTTCCTTCGCGACCTCTGTCCTCAGGCCGGAAAAGTTCTCCCCCTCTCAAGAAAAGAGGGGGAAAGAATTAGGGTGGACAATTTCAAGCTTCTTCGCAGTACACGGGCTTGGCCATTTCCGAGAACTTGAAATTATAGAACACGTTGTAGCCGTTGTAGTCCAGGACTCTCAGGTCATCGCTTTGGTGAAGGTCTCCCAGCACCACGTTGTACTGGTTTCCGTATTTTGCCTTTACCTTCTCCAATGGGAGTTCGGAGGCAATGTACTTGTTGATTCCTTTGGTCTTCAGTTTTTCCACAAGCTTGGGGTCATTGAAAGAATCAAAGGTAGTCAAAATGAGAATAGGCCCTGTGCCGGTAAAAATAATTCCTGCTTTCATGGTCCAACCTCCTTTCGCCTTGAAAATGAAAAGGGTTTTCCGACCAACCCAGCGCTCTGTGTTTTAACCGTCCTGGCCGGCAGGAAGAAGAATAGGAGATGGGAGCGTGAAACCGCCGCAGATTGGAAAGGAAATCCGGCAGCGCTGGAAACGTAACGCGATGGCGGAAATATAACTTCGCCATCCAAAACACATGCTATCACAGCCGCAAAAGGGGTTCAACCTCTTTGCGGTTTTTTGTGGCCCTGCGCTTGCATCCTTTTTCGAATGACCTTAGTATGTCCTTATTTGAAGGATCGAGTACGCGTATGGATTTCCAGAGCAAATCAGAACGAAAAGACCCCTTCGGGCGCCATCTCAGGCTACTGCCGCTATGTGCCTTTTTATTCAGCCTTTTTTTTGGGGAGCCCGTCGTTGCGCAACCCTCCAAACCGGGCGGCGGTCCTCCACCTGCTCCCGTAGAAGTGGCGCCTATCGTTGAGAAAGAGGTCACCACCTCCGTCACCCTCATAGGGACCGGAGAAGCCTGGCTTGAAACCGTCATCGCCTCTGAAGAGTCCGGACTGGTCAGCGGCATGCTGGTGGAAGAAGGCGACCGGGTAAAAAAGGGGCAGCCTGTGTGCGAGCAGGATTCCACACAACTCGAACTTCGGATCGAGTCATCCAGAGCAGATTTGGCTGAAGCGCAAGTCCTTCAGGCTCAGGCGGACAGCGACCTGGATCGTCAAAAAAGGTTGTTTGCCATCAACAGCGTCTCGGAAAAAGCCTATGAAGATGCAAAGTTCAAAGCGGAGGCCGCCCAAAACCGGGTCAGGAGCCTGAAAGCCTCCCTGAGCGCTCTTGAAAAACAGTTGAACAGCAGAAAGATCCGCGCGCCCATTACCGGTTATGTGACCAAGCGCCATTGCCTTGTCGGTCAGTGGCTCGGGGAAGGCCAGCCGGTGGTCACGATGGTCGTGCCGGACCCCATTTTGTTCAAGGTACCCGTCCCTGAGCGCTATATTCCTTCCATCAAGCGAGGAGACACGGCCCGGGTCAGCTTCGATGCTCTGCCGGGAACATCTTTTCAAGGCAAAATTTCTGCAGTCATACCCAGGGCGGATGATGCATCCCGAACCTTTCCGGTGCGGATCGAAATCAGCAATCCCGAAGGCCGGATCAAGCCCGGCATGCTGGGCCGGGCAACGCTTCCCACAGGAGAGTTGCGCAAGGCCGTTCTGGTGCCGAAAGACGCTCTGGTATTCACGGCCACCGGTACGGCCGTTTACACCGTTGTCGACCAAAAAGCCCAGTTCATCCCAGTAAGAGTCGGCGCCGAACATGGTTCCCATATAGAGGCGGACGGCGATCTCAAGCCCGGCTCTGACGTGGTCGTGCGCGGAAATGAGAGGCTCAGACCCGGCCAACCTGTTACGATCACAAGAAAAAATCCATGAAGCTCACTGAAGCCGCTATCAACTATCCTGTTTCGGTGATTGTGGGTGTCTCCTTCCTGGTCATCTTCGGCATCCTTTCCCTTCTTCGAATCCCGGTGCAGCTCACACCTGATGTGACCCGGCCGCAGATCACGGTCACCACGGTCTGGCAGGGCGCCTCGCCCCAGGAAATAGAGCGGGAAATCGTGGACAAACAGGAGGAATTTCTGAAAAACGTGGAAGGGCTTGTTCGCCTGACCAGCGAATCGAGCGACGGGTTGGGGAGAATAAACCTGGAGTTTTCCGTAGGCACGGATATCGATGCCGCGCTTCTCAGGGTCTCTACGAAACTTGATCAGGTCCCTGCTTATCCGGATGATGCCAAGCGCCCCATCATTGTCTCCGCAAGCGAAAACGCGCCGCCCATAGCATGGATCGTCTTAAGATCCACCCGCCCGGATGCTCCTCCGATCTGGACCCTCCGAAATTTTGTGGAAGACAATGTGCAGCCGCGCCTCGAACGGATTCCCGGAATTGCCAAGATCAATGTTTTCGGCGGCCGGGAGCAGGAGATGCAGGTCATCTTCGATGAAGGCGCCGTGGCGGCTCGCAAATTGACCATTCAGGAAATCGCCCGGGCTTTGTCCGAGGGAAACCGGAACATTTCGGCCGGCAATTTCGACGAAGGAAAGCGGCGCTATATCGCCCGCACCGTGGGGGAATACCTGACGCCGGAAGATGCTGAAAAAGTGGTGATCACCTATCGTGGATCGGCGCCGGTCCGGGTGAAGGACGTGGCGGTGGTGCAATACGGGTTTAAGACCCAGGACGCGATGGTGCGAAACAAGGGGAATGAAACCCTCGCCATCAATGCCATCCGCCAGGCAGGGTCCAATGTGCTTCAGGTCATGGCAGGGCTAAAAGAGGCGATTGCGGAGGTCAATGATACGCTACTCGCAGAGCTGGGCCTTGAGCTTGAGCAGGTTTACGATGAGACCGAATACATCGACAGCGCCATCGGCCTCGTTCGGTCCAATCTTTTCGTGGGCGGTTCACTGGCCGTCATCGCCCTGCTGCTTTTTCTCAGAAGCCTGTCGTCCACCCTGATCGTAGCTTTGGCCATTCCCATCTCTATTGTGGGGACCTTCCTGATGATGGTCCTTTTCGGTCGCACGATCAACGTCATATCCCTTGCAGGGTGTGCCTTTGCCGCGGGCATGGTGGTGGACAACTCCATTGTGGTGCTCGAAAACATCTATCGCCATCGCCAGATGGGAGAGAGCAAACGGGAAGCTGCCCTCAAGGGCGCGGGCGAAGTTTGGGGTGCGGTGCTCGCCAGCACCCTGACCACGGTCGCGGTTTTTCTGCCGGTTCTTTTTGTAGAAGAGGAGGCGGGCCAGCTTTTCAGGGATATCGCTATTGCCATCAGCTTTGCGGTCGTCCTGAGCCTTGTGATCTCAATGACCGTCATTCCCTCCATGGCCAGCCGCCTTATCCCCAAGGCAAAGGCGGAGAGGGGAAAACTCCGAAGCCTTTTCAACGGCCTCTTCGGCCTGGCCCGCTTGGCCGAAGCCTTTGCCGGCAGGATCTCAGCGCTTGTGTACTGGCTTACAGAAGGCGTCTTTCGCCGCCTGCTTATCATCTGCCTGTTCACCCTCCTGGCTTTTGCCATGGCCTGGTTCCTGGCGCCGAAAACGGAGTACCTCCCCGAAGGCAATCGCAATCTCATTCTCGGCATCATGATTCCCCCGCCCGGTTACAGCCTCGAAGAGCTTGAGAGTGTCGGCCGGTTCGTAGAAGGGGAAATGCGCAGGTACTGGGAAGCCGCACCGGGCGATCCCCTTGACGGCCCTCCTGTCTCCAACTTCTTTTTCGTGGCCTTTGGCCAAAGGGTCTTCATGGGTGCGGCATCAGCCGATCCTCTTCGAGCCAGGGAACTCATTCCGGTTCTCCAGCAGGTGCTTCGCAAGATCCCCGGCATGATTCCCATTGTCACCCAGACCAGCCTCTTCGCTCAGGTGGCGGGATCGGGTCGATCCATCGACGTGGACATCAGCGGACCCGACCTTGAGCGCCTGGTCTCTCTGGGCCGGCGTGTCTTCGGGGAAATCATGGAGCTCATCCCCGGCGCCCAGTTGCGTCCCATCCCAAGCCTGGATCTCGGGAACCCCGAAATAAGGATCATCCCTGACCGGGACAAGGCGGCCCAGGTTGGGCTGACGGCCCAGGACATCGGCATCAAAGTGGATGCCCTTCTCGACGGCATCAAGGTGGGAGAGGTAAGACGCTCCGGCAACAAGCTCGATCTGACGCTGATGGGCCAGGCTGAGCGCATCCGAAGCGTTCAGGATTTCCGAAACCTCCAATTCAGCACCCTCACGGATGATCGGGTCACCCTTGCATCCGTAGCGGACATTCGTTTGGTGGCCGGTCCCAGCCAAATCAACCGCATTGAACGACAGAGGTCCATCACCATCCAGGTGATCCCCCCGGCCCAGGTGCCCCTTGAAACCGCCATGGACATCATCCAGACCAGGGTGGTGGCGCCCCTGGTACAATCAGGAGAATTAAGCCGGCCCGACCTCATCAACCTCTCGGGTACGGCGGATGATCTCACAAGGACGAGGGAAGTCCTTCAGGGTGATTTTGTTCTTGCCCTTGTCATCACCTTCCTGCTCATGGCCTCTTTGTTCGGGAGTTTTCTCTATCCCCTGGTCATTATGTTCAGCGTCCCGCTGGCCGCTGCAGGCGGGTTCCTGGGACTCTTTCTGATCAACCGTTTTGTCAGCTTTCAGCCCCTGGACGTGCTGACCATGCTCGGTTTTGTCATTCTCATCGGCGTGGTGGTGAACAATGCGATTCTGATCGTTCACCAGGCTCTCAACTTCATGCGGGAAGGCGCCCTGCCCCCCCATGAAGCCATCCGGGAATCCGTTCGCACCCGCATCAGGCCCATTTTCATGACGACGATTACCTCCGTGGCAGGCATGCTCCCCCTTGTTCTGTTCCCGGGCGCCGGATCCGAACTGTACCGGGGCATCGGAAGTGTCATCACCGGCGGATTGGTCGTTTCCACCCTCTTCACCCTTCTCCTCGTGCCTTCTTTATTTTCCCTGGTGCAGGATCTGAAAATCCGCGTAGCCGGAAAGAAGGTGCTTACTGGTTCTTAACCGGGGGGCTCAACGGGGATCGTAGGGCTGGGCGAGTTCGCAATCAAAGCGGTCAACGCAGATCCGGGAGCAGTAAAATTCCCGCATAATAAACCCGTACCTTTCAATGAAATCGCACATGGCCTGCTCTTTGTTCTCGATTCCCTGAAACCATTTATGCTGATCCACGTGACGCTCGATAATATCTTTCTGAGCGTCAAGGATGTCATGCAGATGTTTGCACTCGTTGAACATCGCTTCATTCACCCACGCAATAATATGGGTTAAGCATAGCATTTAATTGAGATTCCGGCAAGAGCCTTAAAAGGCCCCTTGCCCGGATGACCCTATTCCCTTAAGATGAATAACGAATGACAGGAAAGGATGAGCGACTTGTTGCCCCGTCAGGCAGATGTAATCGTCATCGGAGGAGGTGTTATCGGCGCCTCAGTGGCCTACCATCTGTCCAGAAAAAACCTGGATGTCCTGGTTCTTGAAAAGTCGGATTTTGCGTCAGGGACGTCAAGTGCTTGTGACGGCATGGTTTTTCTTCAATCCAAGAAGCCGGGGGTGCACCTGGAACTGGCCATGGCGAGCAGAAAACGCTTTGATGATCTCGCCGAAGAACTGGATTCGGATATCGAGCTGCGCTCCAACGGAGGGATGATCACCATCAGAAGCGAAGCGGAGCTTCAGGCTGTGAAATGCCTCGCAGAGGAGCAGAAGCGAATCGGGCTCGACGTCTCTCTCCTGGACGGGCGGCAAGCCATGGACCTGGAACCCTGTCTTTCCGGTGAAATCTTGGCAGCCGCCTTCTGCCCCCTCGATGCCCAGGTCAACCCCATCTATCTCACCCTCGCCTTTCTCAAGGCTGCAAAAAGGCATGGGGCACGTCTTTTTTCCCGCACTCCGGTCGGCGCCATTCATGTGAAAGGCGGTCGTATCCATGCTGTGAGCACTCCTCGTGGGGTGGTTGAAAGCAAAACAGTCGTAAATGCAGCGGGCGTCTATGCCCCTCAGGTCGGAAAGATGGTCGGTCTGGACGTTCCAATCACGCCCAGGCGGGGCCAGGTTCTTGTCACAGAGCCCCTGCCTTCTATCCTGACCCGGTGTTTGCTCTCCGCAAAATATCTTGCGGCCAAGTACGATCCCGGTCTTGTGGGTGGCGAAAATCCGGGCATCTCCATCGAGCAGACCCGAAACGGCAACTTCCTCCTGGGTTCAACAAGAGAGTTCGTGGGTTTTGACAAACGCACCACGCCGGAGGCCATGAAAAAAATTCTCGCGGAAACCACCCTTATCATCCCCCGGTTGAGGGACGCTCACCTGATCAGGACCTTTGCAGGTTTGCGGCCTTACACGCCCGATGGTCTCCCGATTCTCGGCAGGGTCCCGAGCGTAGAGGGGTTCATCATGGCTGCCGGACACGAGGGAGACGGCATGGCCCTCTCCCCCATCACAGGGCAACTCATGGCCGAACTCATCGCAGATGGGAAACCGAGCATTTCCCTGGAGCCCTTGGGCCTTGAAAGATTTAGCCTGCCGGAGCCGTCATGACCCAGGACCTAAGAATCCCCTCCGTCCCCAGGGGCCCCAAAATCAAGGTTCTTGTCAACGGCCGGGAGGTTGTGGCCTACCAAGGGGAAACCGTGCTCGCCGCCCTGATCGCTGCAGGTCGGAGAACGCTCAGGAAGAGTCATCGCAGGGGTGAAGGCCGGGGGCCTCTTTGCGGCATGGGGGTTTGCTATGAATGTCTGGTTTCCATCAACGGACGGGCCAATCAGCGCGCTTGCATGACGGAAGTGGAAGATCTTATGGAGATCGGGGTCGATGATTCGAAAGACCAGTGATGTCACCGTCGTGGGCAGCGGTTTTTCCGGCCTTGTGGCAGCCCACATCCTGGCGAAGCGCGGTCTTCGAGTCCTGCTTGTGGATGAGAACGTCCGCATGGGCGGCCAGTTGCTGAGATCGCTTCCCCGGTCAGGGGGCTCATCCGGGACCGGAGGGCTGCGGCGTTACGGATTTTGTTTGATCGACCTGGTGAAAAAAGAATCCATCGAAATTCTCAACCGAACCAAGGTCCTGGATGTGGACGAGCAAAAGGTGCTTTTGCTTGAAAGGGAAGAAAAGGAGATTCTCTCCGTGGAGTCGGACGTCGTGCTCCTTGCCACAGGGGCGAGAGAAAGGTTCATGCCTTTCAAAGGCTGGACCCTGCCCGGGGTGATCTCCACCGGCGCCGCTCAAATCCTCATGAAAGGTTCGGGGGTTCTCCCTGCGAGGAAAATGCTCGTGTCCGGAGCCGGGCCTTTCCTGCTTGCCGTGGCCGCCGAATATCTTAGAAACCACGGCAAGCTCCTCTCCGTCCTGGACAGGGGTGGCGTTGCGGACAAGCTTCTCCTGTTGGCCCATGGGCTTTGGGATCTCCCAAAGGTCGTGGAAGGGGCCCTTCACCTGGCCGTGATCTTCATGGCCCGTGTCCCCCTTCACCATAGAACAACGGTTGTGGAAGCAAGAGGTTGCGGGGAACTGGATACGGTGGTCGCCGCCAAAGTGAGCAAAGACGGCGGCATCCTTGAAGGAACGGAGAGAACTTACAGGACCGGGTGTCTTGCAGTGGGATGGGGTTTCACCCCGAACATCGAGCTGCCTCAACTTGCAGGGTGCGCACTCGAGTGGGACGGTAGCATGGGAGGATGGGTGGTCAAGGTGGGGGAGGACCTTGAAACCAGTGTGCATGGGGTATTCGCAGCAGGTGAAATGACGGGGATTGCAGGGGCGCTCAAATCCATCCATGAAGGAGAAATCGCGGCCTATGGGATTCTCAAGAAATTGGGCCGAGAGATGGATTCAAACCGCCTAGGTCGTCTCAAGCGAAAAAGAAGCCGTGATCTCCGGTTTGGGCTCCACTTCAACAGGCTCTCCAGGCTGCCCGATCGGGCCTTCCTGTCCATTCCCGACGACGTCATCATTTGCCGTTGCGAAGATGTGACGATGGGCCATATCAGGAAGGCGGTGAATGAGGGGTATGATACGCCCGCAACGATCAAGAGGGCGCTCAGAATCGGCATGGGCAACTGCCAGGGCCGCACATGCGCACCCCTCCTTTACGATATCCTGTCCGCCCTGACAGAGAGAGCTTCAAAAGACATCCCTCTGCTTTCTGCCAGGACCCCTGTTAAGCCTGTTGCCATCCGCTCCTTTTTAGAGTAAAAGGAATCACGAAAAATTGGAGGACTCCATGACTCCATTTCTCCACGACTCCATTACTCCAGTATTCCAGTGGTGAGCGAAGCGAACTCACTTGGTGAAAGGAGCAACCGATGAAACCCGAGGTCGACTCTGACACGCAGGAAATTTTCGACCACATGGCCGAGGACCTGGCAAAGAGCAGGAAGGATGATTCTCCCACGCGGCGCCAGAGAAATACCTACGGTCCCGGGCCGTCAGGGAAGTCCAATCTCCTTGTGGGCCTGGGCGCGGCGATTCTCGTCCTCCTCATGATTCTGATCTTCCGTGGAAGCGGCAAACAGGATCTGACTTCCCTCATAGGCCGGCTTGACCAGCTTGAAAAAAGAATGGCCCTCCTTGACGGCCACACTAGAAAAGTGGAAGCCATCGAAGAGCAGATGAAGTCTTTACAGCAGGGTCAAGCCAGGGTGGAAGCTTCCGGCAAAACCATGGCCGAGCGCCTGGATAGGCTGGCCAAGCAAGGGGAACAGGCGCGGGCCTTGCCGGCGGCGCCCAAAACACCGACTCAGGCCAAAACGCAGATTCACGAGGTTCGCCCCGGCGACACGCTTTTCGGCATCGCCGTCAAATACGGCATGACCCTGGATCAGCTTCTGCTGCTCAACAATCTCAATAAAAACGCAGCCATTCAACCCGGACAAAAACTTCTGATTTCGCCCGAGCGCCCGTAGCCCCATGCAATTGTCCCTGAACGGCAGGATGATCCGGATTGCAGAACCTCAAAGCGCGGGTTCGGAAAAGGGACCTTCCCTTTTCTTTGTTCACGGCGCCGGCTGCGACGCCTCCGTGTGGGACCCTCAGGCGGAGTACTTTGCAGCAAAGCACTTGTCCTATCGCATGGATCTACCGGGTCACGGCGCTTCCACCCCTGAAGGTGAGGGGCGCATTTCCGCCTACGCCCAATGGGTGAGCCTTGCCGTTTCAAGTCTTTTCGCCTCGACTCCTTTTGTCCTTGTGGGCCACTCTATGGGAGGCGCCGTGGTCCTGGAGATGGCCGTCAATCCGCCCCCGAGCCTTGCAGGGATCATTTTGGTGGGAACCGGTGCAAAACTTGCCGTTGCCAGGGCGGTCTTTCAAATGCTGAGGGAGGATGTGGAAGCCTTCTTCCAATCCATTGAGGCTTTTGCCTTTGTCCCTGCCACCCCTGCGAAGACCCGCGAAAATTTCATCCGGGCCGTACGACGGTGCCCTCCCTCCGTGATCTACAACGATTTTACAGCCTGTGACACCTTCGACATCAGGGATCGTTTGGAAAAGATCCGCCTTCCTGCTCTTATCCTTTGCGGGGCTATGGACCCATTGACCCCCCCCAAATATGCGACCTATCTCCAGAAAAAAATCCTCTCATCCCGTCTACAAATCGTTCCCAAAGCAGGTCACATGGTTATGGCCGAGCAACCGGCCTTTATCAATCAAGCGATTGAGAGCTTTCTTGGTGAAATCAGCGCGAATCGATAAAACAAGAACCGTGGAGAAGCGAAGTTGGTCCGGACGCGTTGTGTTGCGATATGCCCTCCTCCAGGTGCCGGGGCTTGCTGCGACGGTGGGCGTCATTTTCCTGCTCAGACGGTGGATCGTCTTTCCGGACTCCTATGCATGGCTGGCTCTCGGGCTCTGGGTAGTGAAGGATGTGCTCTTGTTTCCCTTTGTCTGGCATGCCTACGATTGGGACGATCCCGGGCAAACAGGCTCCATGATCGGCAAGCGGGGCCGGGTCACCCGGAAGCTTGCCCCGTCCGGTTACGTGCAGATCGGTGGCGAATTATGGCATGCCGAAGCCGCGGAGCCGCACTTATCGATTGAGGAGGGAGCATGGGTTACGGTCGAACGTTTGGATGGGCTGAAGCTCTTTGTTCGCCCCGAGGATCCTGGATCCTATTCCCTTTTCCATTTGCCTTGACATTCCATCCTTCTTATTCTAGGTTTTCCGGCAACAAAAAAACCCGAAATGCTCATGAATCTTTCGACCCTGAAGACCATCAGCCTGTGCCTTCACGTGATATGCGGCTTTGTCCTGATCAGCCCCTCCTTCCAACACGCCTTCGCAAAAGAGGCGACCACAAAACCTCTCACCTCCGGCCTGAACGGCAAGGCCCCTTTATTGGATGAAGAGATCCAGTCCAACATGAAGCAATATCTTGGAGTTCCCTACAAAAGGGCAGGCGCATCCAAGATGGGCTTTGACTGTTCCGGTTTCGTCAAGATCATCTATCGGGAGGTATTCGGCGTCGACCTTCCCCATCAATCATCTCAGCAGTCCCTGTCCTCGGACCTTGTCGGGATACCGCTGGACAAACTGAAAACCGGGGACCTGATTTTTTTCTCGACCTCGGGCAAAAATAGACCCATCAATCACGTAGGAATTTATTTTTCTGATGGAAAATTCATTCATGCAGCAAGGAGCCGGGGGGTGGTCGTTTCCGAGCTGAACGAACCCTACTGGCGATCCAAAATCGTGGGCGCCAAACGGCTGGCCGGAATAGATCAGATGCAGTCCGAAAGGACCGCGCTTGACCTGGCCCTGTTTTTCGACCGGGAAAATGCTGTTTTTTTTCGCTATGAAAGAAATGATTTCTCCCTCTTCACACCGTCTCTGTTTGAAAACCAGCCGATCCATCCTTTTGCGACGAATGAACTGCATCGTGTGGAATTTGATTACGCAAGGGGCATCTATCCTTCGTTGATCTCCCATTTCACCCTGTTTCGAGAAACGCTCTTGCTCTCGAATGAGGAAAAGCGTTTCGGTTATCACCCCATTTTGGGCAACCCGGATCATTACGAAAAGACAGGGCCCTATGCTCAAGGTTTAAGGCTGGCAGGTAAAATAGCACCCTTGTCAGGCCTCTCGTTTACGCCCTCTCTTTCCTATCTCGATTACGGTCCCTCTATCCGTGAAAATGCCCTTCCGAAGCTTGTTGCAGGGCTGGACTTCGATCTCATCAGCTCATCGGACGGCTGGGCTTTGTCCACCGCGATGCGCATGTCTCTGAGCAGATACCCATCCTCTCTTCTTGACGACGGAGGAGATGATCCGACCATGGATATTTCCGTCACCTATCGCCAGCGTCTTTCCAGTCGCGTTCAGCTCTCCCTCAGCGGGGAAAAATTCATCGGATCTTTCCCAGGGCTAAAGGATTCACGCTCTCGTCCTGACTCGGAAGATGAGAGGTTGACCCTTATGCTCCATTTCTTTTATTAACACGGTGTGGCACGAAAGTAGACACCCGGATGTCCGTGCAATCTGCAGGGCGATGTGAATAACCTGCGGTTTCTCCAATGCTTGGCAAGATCCAGCCCTATCGTGGCCCATTGGCATGACAATTGCTTCAATTTGACGAACAGATTTCGTTGCCTTCGTATCGGTTAAGCCTTCATCGATCACCCCCTTCTAAGAGGACTCCAATGAGCGCATCCAATCCTCACCTTCAGACCGGTCTCAGATTTTGTGAGGTGTGCGGCATGTTTGTGGGAAACCTGTCCAGGAGAGACTGGGATCGGGCCGGCCACTTTTGCAAGGAATGCGAGGAGGCCTATGCAGCGCCTCTGTTGATGAACAGATCTGCAGCCAAAAAAGAATGGACCATCCACGCCTGAAAGTGTTCTCCCTTCAATAAGGCGCTCCGTCCCTGCCGGAGCCCGGAGCGCAGGCTCAGCCGCAATTTGGTGAACAAGGTTTCCGGCAACGAGTCACCCCTTCTTATCGCAGCATGAATATGAGCGTCCGGGCGGGAATGGCTTTGTCGTCGACTTCATCGCCGCTGAGGATGCGCCCGTCGGGCAGGCGGTAGAAGGTCGATGGATAATTCCACTTGGTGCCGGCGATCCGGGAGGCGGATCGACTTTTTTGGACATAGCCCCCGTAGATGTAGCCCACCAGCACCCGGGTCCCCTTGGGCGGGGCATCGAGCAGCCTGCGCAAGGAGGCGGTTCTGCTCAACTCGGCCCCGGTGCGAATGAGTCCGTCCGGGAAGAAATAGATCGTCGTTGCGTCGGCGTAAAGATCACCCGCCAGGTCGGCCGGCGCGATTCCATCCTTGCCGATTTCCAGAAATCCTTCGAATTCCTGCTCCCGCTCCTGGTCGTCTTCTAAAAAGACGACGGCCGTACCCGCCGGAATATTGTCCCACTCCCGGATTTCGGTTCCCCGAAACCTTGTTCCATCGGGAAACACGTAAACCGTGGCCGGGTCATCGTATTTTTCGCGGGCAACGCGCCAGGCATTGACCCCCGCCGCGATCACCATGGGATCTCCCGAGGTTGCCGTCAGAACCGAGGGGGGTTGGTACAAAAAGCGGTGCAGTTCCGGGTCGGCGACAACAAGCCGGCGGGCCGCCACATCCGGATCGCGGGCCGGCCCGGCCGAAAGCCCCAGGCGTCGCCTCACGTCGGGGTGCGCAAAGATCATTCCGCATCTTTTCCGGCCCCGGTGCTTTTTCGGGTGAAACCGGTTGGGACGACCGTAAGCGACCATGGAGTGGGTAAGAATGTTTCCATCCTTGATGCTGTAAAGACTTTTCAACTGCCGCAGCAACTCGCGGAGTGCAGCGTACTGGGCCGCGGTGATCTCCCGGTCGTAAAATCCGACCACTTCGATGCCGATGGAGAAAATGTCAAGCGTACTTCGCCCTTCCCACATGCTTCTCCCTGCGTGGGTTGCTATTTTTCTGCGGTCGATGATTCTGTAAACCTCTCCCCCCGGCGTAACGAAATAGTGGGCCTCCCCGTAACGCCGGACCTTTTGAAGCGATCCCTGGAGGTCGCCTTCCGTGGTGTGCAGGATGATGTAGCGCGTTTGGGGGCGCAGGGGGCGTTTATGATTCAGGGGGCTATAGCGGTCACTGATCTTGAGGCCTTGGGCCGCCGCCTCCGGAAGTGCGAAGGCGAGCCCGGCCGTCATGAATAACAGTGCAAATGCAAGCCTGCCGACCCTTCTTATCGAAAAGATCATTCCCACATGCCGCTGTTTTCAATAATCTCCTTGGCCTTCATTTTCCAGCGGGGCCCGAACTTCTTGTCATAAAAGGCGCCGAAGCGGTCCAGCCATCGTGACCAGGTATTTTTCCCCTGCTCTTTAGCCTCCAGAACATCACTCAGGTAAGTCGTGATCTCCGGCACCTTTTCCTTCGGGACGTAGGACGCCGCCCCTTCTTTGAAGGACTTCTCCGTGTCCTCGGGGCTCAGGGCGTGAGCCGTCAACATGACGGCTGTGATGCCCCTGCGATTTGCGATTTCAAGGAGCTTGTATCCGTCCACCCCCATGATGTCCAGGATGGCGATGTCGAAGTATTCTCTTTCCAGGATTTCCCTGGCTTCTTCAAAAGACGAAACCTTGACCACCTCGCACATGTGGAGGAGCTCCTCTATAGTGTCGAGGATATCCTGCTCGTCATCCACCACCAGGACTCTCTTGTAATCCAACAAGTCACTTGTCATGCCCACACCTCCTTTTGAGAAAGGCACTAATGGAAATAGGGATCAAACAGCACTTGAAACCCGTCTTCGCATAAATCGTTCCTTTTGTAAAGTCCTGGATACCCTTGCTTTAGTGAAACCCCTTCGTTTTCTCTTGCTGAGGGGCTTTGAGCTTCACCGTCGCCGGGATCACGGCCAGATTCGCGCAGGCCATCACAATCCAGGCGAGACGGTAATCCCCGTAAAGATCGAAACACCACCCGGTCAACACAGGGCTCGCAATGGTGCCGATCATCGTGATCCCCATAAAAGCGCCCTGAAAGGATGCTGATGGCCGTCCCCCTCTTTCTCACAAACCAGTTGGTCACGGCCGCCCATCCGGGAATAGGAAAAAGAAGACTCGATCCGATGGACAGGAAAATGAAAAGAAGGTAAAATCCTGAAAGCGTTTGGATCCGGCTCAAGAGCACAAAGCCCGCACCGCTCAACACACTGCCTGCCAGAAGCAATCGCCGCGCTCCCACCCGGTCCGCTGCCCAGCCTACCAGAGGGGAGGCGATGCCTCCTTCAATGTTTCGGATGGACGCGGCAAAGGAGACGGCTGCATAGCTCCAGCCGAATTCTTCCACAAGAGGATTAAAAAAGGCGGTGAAGCTGTAGAAAAAGGTCCCTGCGCCCCACCAGTGAATCAGGCTGGTGGCCAGAACCACCCACCAGCCGTAAAAGATCATATTCAGCAGCCTTATCCTTCCTGACCCTGTTCATGGCCCTGGGCATCCGATATTCCTACGGGGTGTTCTTTGTCGCCATTGTGGGGGAATACGGTTGGAGCCGGGGCGCCACGGCCGGCGCTTTCTCCATAGCCATGATCACCCATGCCCTTTTCGCGCCCGTGACCGGGACGCTCATCGACCGCTACGGCCCCCGCAAACTCTTCCCCTTGGGGGCGCTCTTCCTCACCCTGGGATTGGCTGCAGCCGGCCGGATCGGCAGTCTCTGGCATCTCTACCTCTTCTTCGGGGTTATCATCGCAAGCGGGATCAATACCCTGTCTTATTCCCCCCACATGTCGATCATCCCGAAATGGTTTGTGCGCAGACGAGGCCTGGCCAGCGGCCTGGTTCTGTCGGGAATCGGGATGGGAACCATGGCGCTTGCGCCCCTGTGCGAAACCCTTATCGAGTCCCTGGGATGGAGAGCGGCCTTCATTGTTCTTGCCGGGATACTCCTTTTGCTGCTGATTTCTGGAAGGACCTCCCCGTGGGTGCTTTACGGTTTCGTCGTCCTTTACGGCTTGGGATACGGCTCCATCCTTCCTGTCACCGCCGGCGCTACCGGCGACCTCTTCCCCGGCAATTCCCTGGGGCGCATTCTGGCGATACAATCCGTCGGCTTCGGCTTGGGCGGCGCTCTCGGGCCTTATCTCGGCGGGTATTATCACGATTTAACAGGAAGCTACTTCATTCCCTTCCTTATCGCCGCGTTCAGTGTCGCCTTGGCCGTCTGCGGCATTTGGATGGCCGCCCCACGCCATGTAAGAAGGTGAGATTAAATCGAAAAGAAAAAAACCTGAATGGGCCAAGGAGCGCCCTTGACCTCGGGTAGGTTTTTGAATACCTTTGGCTAGCTTTCTATGAAGGCCTTGAGTTTCTCCAACCCTTCCCTGATCTGGTCCACATCGATTCCTGAGTAGGCCAATCGAATGTAGGAGTCTGTTTCCCCGGGAAGGGGACGGCCGAAGTGAAGCCGGGTGCAGAAAGAAACGCCTGTGTTGTGAAGGGCGGCCTTTCTGAATTCATCGTAGGTTAGGATTCCCTTTTTCTGCATGGCGCCGGTGATGTTCGGGTACAGGTAAAAGGTGGCGTTGGGCCGGAAGCAGCGCACCCCTTCAATGCTGTTGAGCAGACCCA
>Ga0209498_1000792_pt1 | contig 19491 bp, 16 predicted proteins | sample WalLakDeSediment_FD_184131 | JGI IMG/M metagenome (GOLD analysis project Ga0209498, IMG submission 184131) | Lake sediment microbial communities from Walker lake, Nevada to study Microbial Dark Matter (Phase II) - Walker Lake 11/02/13 Deep... | ecosystem: Environmental > Aquatic > Freshwater >... | reverse complement strand
CGGTTGGGGGATGTGAAGGTGGGGGGTGAGAAGGTGGGGAATCGGGTGCGGGTGAAGGTGACGAAGAACAAGGTGGCGCCGCCGTTTCGGGAGGCGGAGATCGAGATCGTGTTCGGGCGGGGCATCGATCGGTTGGGGGACCTGATCGGTATCGCGAGCGACCTGGAGGTGGTGCAGCGGAGCGGGTCGTGGTTCGCGTTCGGGGACGTGCGCTTGGGGCAGGGGAAGGAGAAGGCGGTGGCGTTCTTGGCGGGTGAGCCGGCGCTGGAGGCCGACATTCGCGCCCGCGTCCTCGCCGCCCTCGCCGACGGCAAGGCCGGCGGCCATGCGCCGGAACGCGCCGAGGAGGGCGAGGGCATCGAGGCCTGACGCGCCGGGGGGGCGGGCCCCTGGCCGGCGCGCGGGGTACCGTGCGGCATGCCGCATCACGATGCCTTCTGGGGCGTTCATCCGATCGTGCCCACCCCCTTCCACGACGATGGCCGCGTCGACCTCGACAGCGTCCGGCGACTGGTCGACGCGATGGTCGACGCCGGCGTCCAGGGCCTCGCCATCCTCGGCTTCATGGGCGAGTCGCACAAGCTCATGGGTTCCGAGCGCCGGGCCGTGCTCGCCACCGCGGTCGACCAGGTCGCTGGCCGCCTGCCCGTCTGGGTCGGGGTTCGTGGGCTGGGGACCGCCGGCTGCATCGAGCAGGTGCAGGAGGCCGAGGCGGGCGGCGCCAGCGCGGTGTTCGTGGCGCCCATCGCGCCGCAGTCCGACGCCGCCCTCGAGCGCCACTTCCGCGCCGTCGCCGCCGGCACGTCGCTGCCGATGGCGTTGCACGACTACCCCGAGTCGTTCGGCATCACCCTGAGCGTGGACCTGATCGGCCGCCTCGCCCGCGACGGGGTCGCGCCCTACCTCAAGGCCGAGGACCCGCCGGTCATCGCCAAGCAGCGCAAGGTCCTCGCCGCCGCCGACGGGCGCGTCGGCGTGTTCGGCGGCCTCGGGGGCGCGTGGGTCTACGAGGAGCTCGAGGCCGGTGCGGCCGGCGTCATGACCGGCTTCGCGTTCCCCGAGGTGCTCGTCGAGATCGTCGCCCGCTTCGCCGCCGGCGACCGGGCGGGTGCCGCGGCGGTGTTCGACCGCGCCCTGCCGCTCATCCGCTACGAGTTCCAGCCCGGCATCGGGGTGGCGCTGCGCAAGCACGTGTTCCGGCGTCGCGGCGTCTTCGCCGGCGAGCACGTGCGGGCGCCGGCCGCACCGGTGGATGCGGCCACCCTCGCGGGCTTCGAGGCCGTCGCCGAGCGCTGCGGCCTGCGCATCGACGCGCCCGGCTGGATCGACGCGCCGGTCGGCACGCCGGTGCCACCGATCCGCCCGCCCCGCGGCTGAGCGTCGCCTCGCGCCCGCGGTGGCGCGTGCCCGGACGGTCGCATCGGGCCGCGCCCGGCCTGCCGGCGCCGTGCCATGATCGTGCATCATGCCCGCCGCCGAACCCGTCCCGCTCGCCGCGCCCACGCCCGCTCCGGCGGAGCCGTTCGTCAACGACTTCTCAATGGTCGTGGCCACGGCCAACGGCACCGGCTCGCAGACGGCCAACCTCACGCTGTTGCGCGCGTTCTTCCAGATGGGCATCCCCGTGAACGGCAAGAACGTCTTCCCGTCCAACATCCAGGGCCTGCCCACCTGGTTCCACATCCGCGTCAGCAGGGACGGCTACCTCGCCCGCACGGAGAGCTCCGTGCTGGTGGCCTTCAACCCGGCCACCGTCGACGCCGACCTGCGCGGGCTGCCGGCGGGGGGCGCGGCGGTGGTGCGCGACGACCTGATGCGCGCCGTCGTGCGCGACGACATCACCGTCTATCCGGTGCCGGTGAAGCAGGTCCTCGAGGTGAGCGACGCCAAGGGCAAGGTGCGCGACTACCTCGCCAACATGAGCTACGTCGGCGTCCTGGCGTGGTCGCTCGGGGTACCGCTCGACGTGATCGAGCAGGCGCTGGTCGTGCAGTTCGGGGGGCGCCGCAAGCTCGTCGACCCGAACCTGCTGGTGGTGCGCGCGGCCCACGCCTGGGCCGGCGCGCAGCTCGAGAAGCGCGACCCGTTCCGCGTGACGCGCATGGCGGCTACGGAGAGCCAGATCCTCATGACCGGCAACGAGGCCGGGGCGCTCGGCAGCGTGTTCGGAGGCGTCAGCCTCGTCGCCTGGTACCCGATCACGCCCTCGACCTCGTTCGTGGACGCCCTGCGGGAGTTCCTGCCCCAACTGCGGCCGGCGCGCGAGGGGGGGCGCAGCTACACCGTGGTGCAGGCGGAGGACGAGCTGGCGGCCGCCGGCATGGTCATCGGGGCCGGCTTCGGCGGTGCCCGGGCGCTCACGGCCACGTCGGGCCCCGGCATCTCGCTGATGGCCGAGTTCGCCGGCCTGGGCTACTTCGCGGAGGTGCCGGCCGTGATCTGGGACGTACAGCGCGTCGGGCCGAGCACCGGGATGCCGACCCGCACCAGCCAGGGCGACCTGGCGTTCTGCTACGCCCTCGGCCACGGCGACGCCCGCCATCCGGTGCTGCTGCCGTCCTCGATCGAGGAGTGCTTCGAGTTCGGCTGGCGCGCGCTCGATCTCGCGGACGAGCTGCAGACACCGATCTTCGTCCTCTCGGACCTCGACCTGGGCATGAACACCTGGATGGGACGCGCGTTCGACTACCCCGACGGGCCGCTCCGGCGCGGCAAGGTGCTGTCGGCCGACGAGGTCGAGGCCCGCGGCTTCGCGCGCTACGCCGACGTCGACGGCGACGGGATCGGCTGGCGCACGCTACCGGGGAACCCGAGCTCCGCCGCCGGCTACTTCGCCCGCGGGACCAGCCACGACCCCCGGGCCGTGTACAGCGAGCGCTCGGCGGACTGGGTGGAGAACATGGCGCGCCTGGCCCGCAAGTTCGAGACCATCCGACGGGCGCTCCCGGCGCCCGTGGTCGAACGCCCCGAGGGCGCGCGGGTCGGCGTCGTCGCCTTCGGCACCACGCGCTACGCGTTGACGGAGGCGCGCGACCGCCTGGCGGCGGGCGGACACCTCATCTCGTCGCTGAGGCTTCGGGCGCTGCCGCCCGGCGACGAGGTGCGCGCGTTCATCGCGTCCCACGAGCGCACCGTGGTGCTGGAGATGAACCACGACGCCCAGCTGTTCGGCATCCTCGCCGCCGCGCACCCCGACCTGGCGCCGCGCCTGCGCAGCGTCGCCTTCCTCGACGGCCTCCCCTTCACGGCCGGCGTCGTCGAGCAGCGGCTGCGCCCCTTCCTCGAGACCCCGGAGGCCTGACGTGGACCCAGCCCAGACGACCCGCCCCACCAACGCCATCGGCCTGACCAAGATCGACTATGCCGGCAGGCCCAGCACGCTGTGCAAGGGCTGCGGCCACAACTCGGTGGCGAACCAGATCCAGCAGGTCGCCTTCGAGCTCGCCTTGCGGCCCCACGAGGTGCTCAAGTTCAGCGGGATCGGCTGCTCGAGCAAGTCGCCGGCGTACTTCCTCGGCACGTCGCACGGCTTCAACTCGCTGCACGGCCGCATGCCCGCCGTGGCCACCGGGGCGCTGCTCGCCAACCACCACCTGCGCGGCATCGGCGTGTCGGGCGACGGCGACACCGGTTCGATCGGCTTCGGCCAGTTCAAGCACATGGTGCGGCGCAACGTCCGAATGGTCTACCTCGTCGAGAACAACGGCGTCTACGGTCTGACGAAGGGGCAGTTCTCGGCCACCGCCGATGAGGGTCAGGAACTCAAGTACGCCGGCCTCAACGACTTCCCGGCGGTCGACCTGTGCCTCGAGGCGATCGCCGCGGGCTGCGGGTTCGTCGCCCGCTCCTTCGCCGGCAACGCCAAGCAGGTGCGCGAGCTGCTCAAGGCCGCCATGGGCCACCGGGGGACCGCCTTCCTCGACGTCATCAGCCCCTGCGTGGCGTTCAACAACGAGGACAGCAGCCGCAAGAGCTACGCCTACGGTCGCGACCACGAGCAGGCGATCCAGGAGATCGGCTGGGTCCCGCCGCAGGAGGAGATCGTCATCGAGCCGACCGAGCCCGGCGAGGTCCGCGTCGTCCCGCTGCACGACGGTTCGCGCCTGCGCCTGCAGCACCTGGAGGAGGCCTACGACCCGACCGACCGGCGGCTGGCGATCGACCGCCTCATCCGCGCGAACACCGACGGGGAGTTCCTGACCGGACTGCTCTTCTACGACCCCGATCGCCGCAACCTGGCCGAGACGCTCGGCCTGGGCGAGGTGCCGCTGTCGGCGATGCCCGACGCGTGGCTGCGCCCGCCGGCCGACGCCCTCCGCGACGTGATGCAGCGGTACTGACACCGCGGTGCGGCTCGGCGCGGTTCCGGAGACGCCGCTCGACTGGCTCGCCCTGCGGCTGGGGCGGGTGCCGACGGCGCTGGTCGACACCCACCTCGCCTTCGCCTTCGCGCGCACGCTCATGGTCGCGGTGCGGCTGGGGTTCTTCGAGGCGCTCGCCGAGGGCGAGGCGGGAGCGGACGAGGTCGCCCGCCGCTGTGCGACCGCGCCCGGCCCGACCGAACAGCTCCTGCACGCCTTGGTCGGCATGGGTTACCTGCGTCCCGGCCGCGATCGGCGGCGCGTGGCGTTGACGCGCGGCGCCCGCCGCTGGCTCACGCGCGCCTCGCCCCACGAGGTCGTCGACAAGGTGCTGTTCGCGTTCGACGAGTGGCACATCGTCGAGGGGTATGAGGCGTACGTGCGCGATGGCCAAACCCTGGACCTGCACGCGGCGCTCGGCCGCGAGGAGCCCGATCCGCCGGCCGGGGCGCCGCGGCCGGCGCATGCGACGGCGGCGGCCGTGACCGCCTCCCCGCCACCCACCGCGGCGGTGCCCGAGGTGGGGAAGGACGGGCGGACGACGGCCTGGGTGCGCTACCAGCGGGGCTTGTGGGCCGTCGCCGGGGTGTCGGCGGCGGAGGTCGGACGCGTCACCCCGGTGCCGCGCGGCGCGCGCCGCATGCTCGACCTCGGCGGCGCGCACGGGCGCTTCGCGGCCGCCATCCTGCGGCGCCACCCGCGGTTGACCGGCGAGGTGCTCGACCTGCCGCCCGCGGTGGCGGCCTCCACCGAGCTGCTGGCGGCGGAGGCCCTGGGCGAGCGGCTGCGGCATCGGGCCGGCGACGCCCTGCGCGATCCCCTCGGCGCGGGCGACGTCGACCTGGTGTTCGCGTCGCAGTTCAACCACCACCTGAGCGGGGCCGACAACCGCCTGCTCGCGCGCCGGGTCGCCGCGGCCCTGCGGCCGGGTGGTCTGTACGTGATCCAGGACCTCGCACGACCGGGCGACGCGCGGGAGGCGCGGCGGGCGCGTCTCGGCGCGCTGCTCGACCTGTACTTCGGGGCCGCCAGCGCCGCCGGCACCTACGCCATCGGCGAGATGCGCGCCTGGCAGCGCGACGCGGGCCTACGGCCGCTGCGCACCACCTGGCTGCGGACCCTGCCGGGGCTCGTGCAACAGGTGGCGGTGCGGGTCGAGTGAGGAGCCGGCGGCGGCGGCGCAGCGGCCGTCGCACCGGGGGTCTCGAGCGGCGCGAGCCTGCCGGGGAGGGGCTTCAGCGCAACGGGCGCTCGGCGTACCGGGCGAGGCGCCGTTCGGTGCGCGGGTCGCCCCCGCGGACCTCCAGCGTCACGCCGACCTCGGCGGCCTCGGCCCGCAGGCGGCCCAGCGACACGGCCGCGTCGACGTCGACCAGGCCGACGTGGTTCAGGTCGATCACCCAGAGCTGGACCTCGCGGTGCCGGTGCCAAGCGTCCCGCACCTCGTCCTCGAGCCGGGCCGCGGTGGCGAACCACAGCACGCCGGCGACGCGGACGCGACCGCGGTCGCCCTCGATCTCGGTGCGGAAGGTGACGTGACCCTCGCGCGCCAGGTGGACGAACAGCGACAGCACCACCCCGACCACGACCGCCACGTCGATGCGGGGCTCGAAGGCGAGCACCATCAGCGCCGTCGCCCAGGCGACCGTGGACTGCGTCCGGCCGAAGCGCCACAGGTCGGCGACCGGCCCGATGCGCAGGAGGTCGGTGATGGCGCTGAGCACCACCGCCGCCAGCACGGCGCGCGGAAGGTCGGCGAGGATGCCGGCGAGCGGCATGAAGGCGAGAACGGCCAGCCCGGTGACGACCGCCCCGAAGCGGGTGACGGCGCCCAGCTCGTGGTGCATCGCCGAGCGCGAGAACGAGGCGCCGACCGGCATCCCGGCCGTCAAGCCGGTCGCCACGTTGGCCAGGCCCTGGCCGATGAGTTCGCGGCTGGGGTCCCAGCGGACCCCCGAGCGGCCGTAGCGGCGCGCGATGGCCGTCGGCTCGGCGAAGCCCACCAGCGCGATGACGATCGCGCCCACGGCGAGCGACGGCATCAGGCCCCAGGGGAGCGCGAGGTCCACCGTCGGCCAGGCGCTCGGGAAGCGACCGACCACATCTCCGAGCGAGCCGGGCCAGACGCGCGTCAGCAGGATCGCGACGGCGACCACCGCCAACACCGTCGGTACCCGCGGCCCGAAGCGGCGCCCGAGCCGTAGCGCCGCGAAGGCGACCACGGTGGTGGCGGCGGCCGCGAGCGACCACGACGCGGGTTCGCTGAGTGCCCGGGTCGCGCGCAGCAGCAACCGGCCGCCCTCGACCTGCGTCCCCAACGCGATGGGCACCTGCGAGGCGGCGATCAGGACGGCGGCGCCCAGGGTGAAGCCGCGCAGCACCGGACCCGACATCGCGTTGGCGACGCCGCCAACGTGCCACGCGCCCAGGGCGACGCGGACCGCGCCGACCATCAGGGCGAGCAGGGCGGCGGCGGCGGCGTACGCCGCCGTGCCGGCCGGGAGCAGCGGCGACAGCACCGCGAACACCAACACCGCCGACATGGCCGTGGGGCCCGTCTGGAGGGCGGGGCTGGAGGCGAAGGCGGCGGCCGCGAGCGGCGCGATGGCGGCGGCGGCCAGGCCGTGCACGGCCGGCAGGCCCGCCAACTCGGCGTAGGCGAGCGCCTGGGGGATCACCACCAGCGCCACGCTCGCGCCCGCCAGCACGTCGACGACGGGCACGGGGGGCAGACGAAGGCGGGGCACGCTGGTCCCGATGCTACACCCGGTCGCCGGCGGTAGGCTCACGCCCATGTGGCGTTCGGTCTTCGTGCCCACCGTCGTCCTCGCGTTCGCCGAGGGGATGCTGGTGCCGGTGCTGCCGCTCTACGTCGTCTCGCTGGGCGTGCCGTTCTGGTGGGTGGGCATGGTGTTGGCGGCCGAGGGGATCGGGATGCTGATCGCCGACCTGCCGGCCGGCGCGTTGCTCCGCCGCATGGACCGCAAGAACGCGATGCTGGCCGGCATCGCGGTGCTGGCGGTGGCGGCGCTGGCGCTGTCGCGGGTCGACGAGGGCGTCGTCGCGGTGTTCGCCCTGCGGCTGATGGCGGGCCTGGGCGCCGCGCTGTGGGGCATCTCGCGCCACGCCTACCTGACCGACGCCGTGCCGCTGCGGCAGCGGGGCCGCACGATCGCGGCCTTCGGGGGCGCCACGCGCGTCGGCATGCTGCTGGGGCCGGCGGTCGGCGGGGTCATCGCCGCGGCCGCGGGCTACCAGGCCGCGTTCCTGGCGTACGCGCTGGTGGCCGCGGTCGCCCTGGCGTTCTGCGGCCTGTTCCAAGAGCGCCAGCCGCGGCACGGCGCTGCGGCGGCGCAGGGCACGCCGTCGGCCAGGGCACCCATCCGCACGCCGGCCACGGCGCATGGCGCGTGGGCGGCCATGTGGCGGGAACGGGGCCGCTGGCTGCTGGCGGCCGGCGCCGGCAACCTCATGGCGCAGGCGATCCGCGCGGGGCGTCGCATCGTGATCCCGCTGACCGCCTCGGCCACGCTCGGCCTCGACGTCGAGCAGGTCGGCTGGATCGTCTCGGCCGCCGCGGCCTTCGACGTGGCGATGTTCCCGCTGGCGGGATGGGCCATGGACCGCTGGGGACGCAAGTGGGCGATCGTGCCGAGCTTCCTGCTGCAGGCGCTGGGGATGGCGCTGGTACCGCTGGCCGGCAATCTCGCGGGCCTCGCCGCGGCCGCCTGCCTCATCGGCTTCGGCAACGGGATCGGCTCCGGCACCATGATGACGATCGGGGCGGACTTGGCCCCGCCCGACGCCGTGGGCGAGTTCCTGGGCGTGTGGCGCCTCATCGGCGACGGCGGGACGATGGGCGGCCCGGTGATGGTGGGCGCGCTGGCCGACGCCCTCACCCTGCCGCTGGCGACGCTGGCGATCGCCGCGGTCGGTGCCGCGGCCGCCCTGACGTTCGCCTACGGGGTGCCCGAGACGCTGCGGTGGCCCGTCGCCCGCCGCGCCGCCTGAGTCCGGACCACCCGCAGCGGCGCGGGCCGGGGGCCGGCGCCGGCGACGTGACGCTGCCAGCAGCGGCGGCAGACGTAACGCCGCCGCGGGCGCCGGTAGCGCGCCAGGCTGGTGCCGCAGCCGTCGCACACCAGCGCGTACGGCGCCGGCGGCAGGGTCACGCCGTCGGCCTCGGCGCAGGCCCGTGGCCGGGCTCCCAGCGCGACCGCCCTCGCCCGCCAGGCGGGACCGTGCCCGGCGCCCGGGGTCAGCGCGTGCGCGATCTCGTGGAGGAGCGTGTCGCGCACCACCGCCTCCGGGTTCAGGAGCACCAGCGGGCGCGACAGCGAGATCGAGCGAACGCCGTAGTGGCAGCAGCCGAGGCGGCGCCGGGCGTGGTCGAAGCGGAAGCGCCAGCCGTGCAGGCCGTGCCGGTCCATGAGGCGGTGGGCGAGGGCACGCGCGTCGTCGGGATCCACGGGGGGAGACTACGACGCCCCGGGGGCGGAGGTGCCGGCCGTTGGGCCGGACACCGGCCGCTGCCGGCCATGGCCGTGCGTGGGGGTGGTGGGCGGTGAGGGACTCGAACCCCCGACCCCCTCCGTGTAAAGGAGGTGCTCTACCGGCTGAGCTAACCGCCCGCGGTGACGCGTACCGCTGCCGTGGTCGTGGGGTTCCGCGCCGAGACCCGGCGGCGGCATTCCACGTCGGGTGTCCATCTTGTCATGCGTGGATCAGGTGATGTCGTCGAGCGAGATGCCGCGGGCGTCGGCCCGGTCCCTAAGCCAATGGCGGATCGTGGCGGGCGGTGGCGGAGCCTCGTCAGGCGCGACGCGTTCGAGTCGTAGGGCAGCGACGGTGCAGGCGGTGACGCACAGGCCGCAACCCACGCAACGCGTGGGGTCGACGACGGCGGCACCGTCCGGCAGCGACAGAGCTTCGAACTGGCAGCGTGCGAGGCACGTCCCGCAGGCGACACATGCTCCGGCTTCGACCACGGTGCGGAACGGCGAGCGGGCGACGGCGTGCCGGATCCCGAACTCGGCGATGCTGCGCATGACGCCGCAGCTGCAGGTGCAGCAGTTGCAGATGTAGGTGTTGCCGCGGCGGTAGTTGCCCGAGGAGTGCACCAGGCCCGCCTCTCCGGCGGCGCGCAGGATCGCGAGCGCCTCGGCCTTGCCGATCGGGCGGGCGTCCTCGCTGTCCGCGAAGGCGTTCTCGACCGGCGCGAAGAGCAGGCAGTTCTCGACGGGATGGTCGCACGCCTGGCCGATGAGGCGCTTCTGGACCCGGCAGACGCAGTCGCGAACGCCCCACGACTTCGCGTTCTCCAGCAGGGCGCCGGCGCGCTCGTAGGGGAAGATCTCGACCTCGAACCCGATCGCCGCGTCGACCGGGATGACGCGGTGGAGCGGCGGCCCGTCGCGCAGGATGCCGGCGACGCCGGCCTCCCGGTAATACGCCTCGAACAGCGCGGCGTACGCCTCGTCCATCCGCGGGAGCCACATCTCGTAGAGCCCGACGACGAAGGGCATCAGCGAGAACGACCGCATGCCGTCGGAATCGGCGACGCGGATGACCCGCTTGCCTGCCATGGTGTTCAGGAGATCGAGCGCGGTCTGCTCGTCCACGTTCGCCCGGGCCGAGACCGCCGCGGCCGGCTCCGGCGTCAGCCTCATCGTGCTGGCGAGGCGCGCCTCCTCGGGCGTGAACATCTTGGCCAGCAGCAGCAACTCGACGCCGCTTTCCGTCGCGGGGAAGCCGTTGGGGATCTCGTTCAACCGCGCCGCCAGCTTCCGGTACAGCTCGTCTGGCATGGTTGCCTCCGTTGGGTGCGAGCAGTTGCCTCGGTGTGGGGCCAGCATACGCCGCGCGCGGTCGGGCCCCGGCGGGGAGCGTTCGGCGCTCGTGCCCGCTGGTCGAACGGCCCTCGCCGGGCGGCGAAGACGAAGCGGCGGGGCTTGCGCCCCGCCGATCGTGGTGACCCCTACGAGATTCGAACTCGTGCCGCTACCTTGAAAGGGTAGTGACCTAACCGCTAGTCGAAGGGGCCTCGTTGGTGGGTCGTGTAGGGCTCGAACCTACGACCCGCTGATTAAAAGTCAGCTGCTCTGCCAACTGAGCTAACGACCCGACAGCGCTAAGGAGCATACGTGGCACGGGTGAGCACCGTCAACTGGCGACGATGCGCGGGCGGGGGCGCCGCCGCGCCTTGTGGGCGCCAGTGACCCCTGATAGACTCGTCAGCGTGTCTGAGTCGTGAATCGCGGCACGAGCGGCCGCGATCCACGCCCTCCTGCCTGTCGCATGCGCCGGGGTCGGTGCCGGGTCCGCCCGGGTCGACGCGCGTGGCCGTGACGCGGCGGGTGCGCCGGCCGGCGCCGATGCCCGCCCTGCGGCGCCCGACCCCGAACCGGGGGGAGAGAGAGGACGTCCACGTTGTACGAGAACCTGCTCATGATGTTCCTCGCCGCCGGCTTCATCGCCGCGGCGGCGCTCTTGGTGGGCGCGCTCCTCGGCCCCAAGCGGAAGGGGCACGGCCTGCTCGAACCCTACGAGTCGGGGGTGCCGACCTCGGGCTCGGCGCGCGAGCGGTTCCCGGTGCACTTCTACCTGGTCGCGATGCTGTTCATCGTGTTCGACATCGAGACGGCCTTCTTCTTCCCGCTGGCGGTCCGGTTCGGCGCGGCGCCGCAGTTCCTCTTCGTCCAGGCCGTCCTGTTCGTCGTCATCCTCGGCGTCGCGTACGTGTACGTCCTTCGCAAGGGCGTGCTGCGGTGGAGGTGAGCTGACGTGGGCCTCACCGATCTGTTCCAGAAGGACGTCATGGAGCTCGAGAAGGACGGCATCCTGTTCAGCACCTTGGGCAGGCTCGTCGCCTGGGGCCGCTCGAACAGCCTGTGGCCGGCCACCTTCGGGCTCGCCTGCTGCGCCATCGAGATGATGCAGTCGACCAACGCCCACCACGACATGGCGCGCTTCGGCTCCGAGGTGTTCCGCGCCAGCCCGCGGCAGTCCGACGTCATGATCGTCGCCGGGCGCCTCAGCAAGAAGATGGCGCCGGTCATGCGGCGCGTGTACGAGCAGATGCCGGACCCGAAGTGGGTCATCTCGATGGGCGCCTGCGCCAGCTCGGGCGGCATGTTCAACAACTACGCCATCGTGCAGAACGTCGACTCGGTGGTGCCCGTCGACGTCTACGTGCCGGGCTGCCCGCCGCGGCCCGAGGCGTTGATCTACGCCGTCATGCAGCTCCAGAAGAAGGTGCGGGGCGAGGCCTTCGACGAGGCCGGCGTGGCCCTGCCGATGGTCGAGGGGTGGTCGCGGTGAGGGCCGGGGCCGGTGACCGGGCCGCCGCCCGGGTCGCCGCCCTGACCGAGGCGCTCGCCCCGTTGGGCGCCGAGCGCGCCGACGAGCTCTCGGGCGCCATCCTGGTGCTGCCCCGCGAGGCGCTCTCCGCGGCCGCACGGACCGCCCGCGACCACGGCTTCGACCTGCTGCTCGACGTCTTCGCCATCGACTGGCTCGCCTACCCCGGGCACCGCGGCCGGCGCTTCTCGGTCAGCTACCACGTGCATGCGGTGGCGGCCAACGAGCGTTGCTCGCTGCGGGTCCACCTCGACGACGGCGACGCGCTTCCGACCGTCACCGGCGTGTGGCCGGCTGCCTCGTTCATGGAGCGTGAGGTCTACGACCTCTTCGGCGTGACGTTCGAGGGCCACCCCGACCTGCGCAAACTGGTCACGCCGGAGGACCTCGAGGGGCACCCGCTGCGCAAGGACTTCCCGCTCGGCGAGTCGCCCACGCTGTTCAACGACGGCCGCTTCCTCGACCCCGCCACCTTCCGGGCCGGCATGATCGGCGGCAGCGAGGGGCGGACGGGCTGGGCCGGCGGCGCGCGCAAGGGCGTTCTCTCCGCCGCGACTGCGCCCGACGCGAAGGGCGGTGACGCGTGAAGCCCGAGCGGCGCGGTCAGGCCCCGGACGGTTCGGACCGCGGCGGCCCCGGGCGCGACGCGGTCGGCGAGTTCGAGACCAAGCTCATGCGCATCAACGTGGGTCCCCAGCACCCGAGCACCCACGGGGTGCTCCGCCTGGTGGTGGACCTGGACGGCGAGCGCATCGCGCGGCTCACGCCGCAGATCGGTTACCTCCACACCGGCTTCGAGAAGACGATGGAGAACCGCACCTACCAGCAGGCGGTGACGTACCCCAACCGCATGGACTACGCGCACGCGTTCGGTCACGACCTCGCGTACGTGCTCTCGGCCGAACGGCTCGTGGGCGCGAAGGTGCCGGAGCGCGCCCAGCGCGTGCGGGTCCTGCTGACCGAGCTCAACCGCATGGCGAGCCATCTGCTCTTCCTCGGCACCGGCATCCTCGACATGGGCGCGCTGACGCTGTTCTTCTACACGATGCGCGAGCGGGAGCGGATCCTGCAGCTGTTCGAGATGGTGGCCGGCGTGCGGATGAACTACGGCTACTTCCGCGTCGGCGGCCTCGCGTACGACCTCCCCGAGGGCTTCGTCGAGGCGACCCGCGCCTTCCTGGACGACTTCCCCAAGATGGTCGAGCAGTACGCCACGATGTTCGCCAAGAACGACATCTTCGTCAGCCGGACGAAGGGCATCGGCGTGATCCCGCCCGAGGTCGCCATCGCCAACGGCCTCACCGGCCCCTCGCTGCGGGCCTCCGGCGTCGCGCTCGACCAGCGCAAGGCCGCCCCTTACAGCGGCTACGAGGACTACGACTTCGACGTCCCCACCGGCACCGCGGGCGACGCGAACGCGCGCTTCATGGTGCGCTTCGCGGAGTTCGAACAGAGCAGCAGGATCTGCCGCCAGGCGCTCGAACGGCTCGAGCCGGGCCCGATCAAGGATCCCGACCGGCGCATCAGCCTGCCGCCGCGCAGCGAGCTCGAGACCTCGATGGAGGCGGTGATCTTCCACTTCAAGCTGGTGACCGAGGGCTTCCATCCGCCGCGTGGCGAGGCCTACGTGGCGACCGAGTCGGCGCGCGGCGAACTGGGCTACCACCTGGTGAGCGACGGCGGTTCGATGCCCTACCGCGTCAAGGTCCGCGTCCCGAGCCTGGTCAACCTCCAATCGCTCGAGGCCGCCTGCGTCGGCGGGCTGTTCGCCGACATGGTCGTCAACATCGCCAGCATCGACCCCGTGATGGGGGACGTCGACAAGTGAGTCACCCGATGGAACTGCCCACCCTGAGGCCCTTCTTCGAGGACAAGCCCGAGCTGCTGCAGGAGATCCTCGACCGCTACCCGCCCTACGGGCGCCGCTCCGCGCTCATGCCCCTGCTGTGGGAGGTGCAGCGCGCCGAGCGCCACGTCAGCGAGGCGCGGCTGCGCGAGATCGCCGACATCGTCGGCGTCACCGCGACCGAGGCCAAGGGCGCGATGAGCTTCTACGGCACCTTCCACCAGCACCCCGTCGGCCGCTTCCACCTGCAGGTCTGCCGCACGCTCTCGTGCAAGCTGGCGGGCGCCGACGAGCTCTACCGCTTCCTCGTCGAGGAGACCGGCCTGGTGGCCGGCGAGACCGACGCCGAGGGCCTCTTCTCGCTGCAGAGCGTCGAGTGCCTCGGCTCGTGCGGCACCGCGCCGGTGCTGCAGGTCAACGACGCCTACCACGAGCGCGTCACCCGCTCGCGCTGCCGGGCGCTGCTCGCCGAGATGCGCGAGGGCCGCGAGCCGCCACCGACGCGTGAGCGCGGGGGCGACAACGTGTCGCGGGAGAAGGCGGCCCGCTTCGCGGCCGCGGCGCCGGCCGTGGCGCCGGGCGCGGCGTCGGCCGCGCCGCCGATCGCGGTGTCGGCCGCTGCGGCCGGATCGGACCGCGACCCCGAGGAAGGAGGCGTCGCGTGAGCACCGTCGCCGAGCGGCCGAAGCCGATCACCAGCCGCTTCGACCCGCGCTTCGAGGTCACCCTCTACCGCCACGTCGGCGTCGAGGGCGCGCACACGCTCGAGCACTACCGCGCCCGCGGCGGCTACCGCGCCGCCGAGAAGGCGCTGACGGCGATGACGCCCGCGCAGGTGGTCGAGGAGGTCAAGGCCTCGGGCCTGCGTGGCCGGGGGGGCGCCGGCTTCCCGGCCGGCGTCAAGATGTCGTTCATGCCGCCCGCCGACGGCCGGCAGCGCTTCATCGTGTGCAACGCCGACGAGTCGGAGCCCGGTAGCTTCAAGGACCGCTACCTCATGGAGGACGACCCGCACCAGCTGATCGAGGGCATGCTCGTCGCCGGCTGGGCGATCCAGGCCACCATCGGCGTGCTGTACGTGCGCGGCGAGTACTTCCTGGCCCACGAGCGGCTGCGCGCCGCGATCGCCGAGGCGCGCTCGGCGGGCCTCCTCGGCCGCGGCGTGTTCGCGTCCGAAGAAGCCGAGGATGCGCCCGGGAACGCGGGCTTCGACTTCGACATCATCCTCCACCGCGGCGCCGGCGCCTACATCTGCGGCGAGGAGACGGCGCTGATGAACTCCTTCGAGGGGCTGCGGGCCAACCCGCGGCTCAAGCCGCCCTTCCCCGCGCAGGCCGGGGTGTACGGCTACCCGACCACGATCAACAACGTCGAGACGCTGTGCAGCATGGTGCACATCGTCGACCGCGGCGGCGCCTGGTTCGCCGCCATGGGCACGGACGACAGCAAGGGCACGAAGCTGTACCAGCTCAGCGGCGCGGTCGTGCGGCCGGGTGTGTACGAGATGCCGATGGGCGCCACCTTCCGCGAGCTGATCCACGACCTCGGCGGCGGACCCAGCGAGCCCGCCAAGGCGTTCATCCCGGGTGGCTCGAGCACCCCCATGCTGCCCTGGAGCGAGGCCAACCTCGACCTTCCGATGGACTTCGGAACCATGGCCAGGGTCGGCAGCATGCTCGGCACCGGCGGCGTCATCGTGATCCCCGAGGCGCAGTGCATGGTCGACGCCATGGCCAACGTCGTGCGCTTCTACGCCCACGAGTCCTGCGGCAAGTGCACCCCCTGCCGCGAGGGCATCGGCACCTGGCTGCCGAAGATGTACCAGAAGCTGCTCGCCGGGCTCGGCACGCGCGAGGACCTCGCCCTGATGGAGGAGATGGTGCGCAACCTGGGCGGGACCGCCTTCTGCCCGCTGGCCGACGCCTGCGCCATGCCGGTGGCGGCCTCCTTCCAGCACTTCCGGCACGAGTACGAGCACTGGGTCGATCACGGTGCCCCCATGCACCCGACGGTCTCGAGGTGGACGGCGTGAAGGTCGTCGTCGACGGCGTCACCCTCGACCTGCCGCCCGGCACCAGCGCGATCGACGCGGTGTTCGCGGCCGGCTCCGACGTGCCCTACTTCTGCTCGCAGCCGTACATGTCGCCGATCGGTGCCTGCCGCATGTGCCTCGCCAAGGTGGGCGCGCCGCGGCGCGACCGCGACGGCAGCTGGATCCTGGACGAGGCGACGGGCGAGCCGCAGGTCTTCTGGTTCCCCACCCTGATGGCCACCTGCACCACCGCCGTGATGGAGGGGATGGTCATCGACACCCGTTCGGAGCCGGTCAAGGCGGCACAGAGCGGCATGATCGAGTTCACCCTGATCAACCACCCGCTCGACTGCCCGGTGTGCGACAAGGGCGGCGCCTGCGAGCTGCAGGACCGCGCCTACGAGTACGGCGAGGGCGTCTCGCGCTTCGTGTTCGACAAGCGGCACCAGGAGAAGCACCACGCGCTGTCCGCGCTCATCACCCTCGACCGCGAGCGCTGCATCCACTGCAAGCGCTGCGTGCGCTACTTCGAGGAGGTCCCGGGCGACGAGGTGCTCGACTTCATCGAGCGCGGCGGCCACACCTACATCGGCACGCTCGAGGACGGCCTGCCGAGCAACTTCACGGGCAACATCACCGACATCTGCCCGGTCGGCGCCCTGCTCGACACCACCAGCCGCTTCCGCGGCCGCAACTGGGAGTACCACCACACCGAGACCACCAGCCTCGACGATGCGTCGGGCAGCGCGATCGTCGTCGACGGCCGCACCGGCCGCATCGAGCGCATCAAGGCGGGCCACCACCCGCAGATCAACAAGAGCTGGATCGACGACGGCACCCGCTTCGGGCACGAGTACGCGGGCGCGCCCGACCGGCTGCGCCGGCCGCTGGTCCGCTCGAACGGGCGGCTCGTCGAGACCGACTGGGCCGACGCCATGGGCTACGTGGCGGCGCGCCTCGCCGAACTGAGCGGCAAGGAGGTCGGGATCGCCCTCCGGGCCGACGCCACCCTCGAGGAGGGGGTGGCGGCCCGCGCGCTGGCGGACCACCTCGGCAGCGGGCAGCTCGACCACGCGCCGCGTCCGGCCGGCGGCGTCATCGCCGCGGCCGGGCACGCGCGGCTCGAGGAGCTGGCGGTCGCAGGCGCCATCCTGGTCGTCGGCGACGTCACCGAGGAGGTGCCGATCGTCGACCTGCGCATCAAGGACGCGCTGCGCGGCGTGACGCCCCCGAGGCTGTTCGAGCACGGCGCGCCGATCGCCGACCTGCGGCTCAAGGAGCGCATGCCGCGCCGGTCGGGCCTGCTCACCGTCGCGGCGCCGGTGCGCGTCGACCTCATGCGCCACGCCGGGCGAGCGGCCGTCTACCCGGCGGGCGGGGAGCTCGGGCTCTTCCGCGCGCTGAACGCCCTGGCCGACGGCGCCGGCGCCGATGGAGGCCGCGAGGTCGATCCCGCCGTGCTCGGCATGCCGCTCGAGGCCGGCGTCGCCACCGTCGACGCGCTGCGGCGCGCCGAGACCGCCGTGGTGGTGTTGGGCGGCTGGGTGTTGGCCAGCGCCGACGCGACCCAGGCCGCCCTGCACTTCTGTCGGCTGGTGGGCGCCAAGCCCATGCCGATCGGGCCCATGGCGAACAGCTACGGCCTGGAGCTGACCGGCGTCCTGCCGAGCCACGCGCGCTACGCGTACGCGGGCATGCTCGCGAGCGCCAAGGCGCTGGTCCTCTCGCAGCTCGACCCCGCGGTGGACTCGGTGGTCGCCGAGCGCCTCGCCGCGCTGGAGCTCCTGGTCGTCCACAGCAGCTTCCTGACCGCCACGGCGCGCCTCGCGCACGTGGTGCTGCCCGCCACCACCGGATACGAGAAGGACGGCACGGTCGTGAACCTGGAGGGGCGCATGCTCCCGGTGCGGGCCGCCCCCGTCGATGCCGGCGAGGCGCGCGACTTCGGCGGCCTGGTCAAGGCCTATGGCGAGGCGGTCGGCCAGCGCCTCGAGGGACGCAGCGTGAAGGGCGCCCGCCGCTGGCTGAAGAAGAGCCTCGGCGTCGACCTCGACGCCCTGCCGCCGCTGGGCGCCTGGGCGCCTTCCAAGCGCGTGCAGGCGCGGGTGGCCATCAGCGTTCACCCGGCGGCCGCCCGTGGCGGCGCCCTGCGGGTTCCCACCATGGTCCGCGCCGAGGTGCTCGACCGCAACCCCCACCTGCGGGCCGCCACCGGCGGCCCGGCGTTGCGGCTCCACCCGGACGACGCCAGCCGGCTCGGCCTGCGGGCGGGCGACGAGGTGACCGTGACGGTGGGTGGCGTGCCGCGGCGATTGGTCGTGCGCCCGAGCGAGTCCGTCCCGCCGGGGCTGGTGACCGTTCCGGCGACGCCTGAGGAGCCCGTGGGACTCGTGCCGGTCGACCTGGCACGGATCGCGGTGGAGCGGCACGCGCTCGAGGTGGCCTGATGGCCGAGTCGCTGTGGGTCGTGTTCCTCAAGGCGCTCGCGCTCTGCCTCGCGCTGCTCGGTGCGTTCGCGTACATGACGCTGGTCGAGCGGCGCCTGCTGGGCCGCATGCAGCACCGCCTGGGCCCCAACCGCACGGGCCCGTTCGGCCTGCTGCAGCCCATCGCCGACGCGCTCAAGTCGATCTTCAAGCAGGACATCATGCCGACGCGGGCCGACAAGCTCGTGTTCGTGCTGGCCCCCGCGATCTCGATCACCTTCGCCCTGGCCGCCTTCGGCGCCATCCCCGGGGGGCCCGCGGGCAGCCTGTTCGGCCTCGACCCCTGGATCATGGACCTCGACATCGGCCTGCTGTACGTGCTCGCGGCGACGTCGATGGGGGTGTACGGCATCTTCCTGGGCGGCTGGGCGGCCAACAGCAAGTACGCGCTACTCGGGTCGCTGCGGTCGGCCGCGCAGATCATCAGCTACGAGCTGGGCCTCGGCCTGTCGGTCCTGACGATCATCATGATCGCGGGCACCCTCAACCTGCGTCAGATCGTCGAGCTCGGTGTCTGGTCGGTGAGCCCGTGGCTGTGGCCGGGCCTGATCGTCGCCTTCGCCACCTTCTGGATCAGCGGCCTCGCGGAGGTGAACCGCACCCCCTTCGACCTGCCGGAGGCCGAGCAGGAGATCGTGGCCGGATACCTCACCGAGTACTCGAGCATCAAGTGGGCGCTCTTCCAGATGGCCGAGTACGTCAACATGTTCACGGCCGCCGCGTTCATCAGCACGCTCTTCCTGGGCGGCTACAAGGGGCCCGCGTTCATGAACGCGCTGATCCCCGGGAGCGCCGACTGGCCCATCGTGTGGCTCGTCCTCAAGATGGCCATCTTCATGTTCATGTTCATCTGGCTGCGCGCCACGCTGCCGCGGCTGCGGTACGACCAGCTGATGCGCTTCGGTTGGCTCTACCTGTTCGAGGTGGCGCTCGGCGCCGCCCTGTTGACGGGGGCGGTGATCGCCTTTGTGCTGTGACCTCGCACCCCGCACCGAGCTCGGGTTCGTGCCGGCCGTCAGCGGCGCACACGCCGGCGGCGCCCACGCCGGCGGCGCCGACCGGGCCGTGACCGAGGGAGGCCGACGATGAGCGTCCTCGACATCGCCAAGGGGATGGGCGTGACCCTGGGTCACCTGTTCAAGAAGCCCATGACCGTCCAGTACCCCGACCAGCCGGCGCCCTTGCAGGCCCGCTTCCACGGCCGGCACCACCTGCTGCGCCACCCGGACACCGGGCTCGAGAAGTGCATCGGCTGCAGCCTGTGCGCCGCGGCCTGCCCCGCCTACGCGATCTACGTGGAGGCGGCCGAGAACGACCCGGCCAACCCCACCTCCGCCGGCGAGCGCTATGCGTCCATCTACGAGATCAACATGCTGCGCTGCATCTTCTGCGGCATGTGCGAGGAGG
>Ga0209498_1000789_pt1 | contig 19517 bp, 18 predicted proteins | sample WalLakDeSediment_FD_184131 | JGI IMG/M metagenome (GOLD analysis project Ga0209498, IMG submission 184131) | Lake sediment microbial communities from Walker lake, Nevada to study Microbial Dark Matter (Phase II) - Walker Lake 11/02/13 Deep... | ecosystem: Environmental > Aquatic > Freshwater >... | reverse complement strand
TCGTTTTGTCGACCTGGCACGAAAAACGTCACTGATTCTAATCGACTTGCTTTATCGTACGTCCACCCAATAGTAGGCTTTGTTGAAGCATTACTCCACTGATGAAAGATTTCGGACTTTAGGGTCTGATGATTGCCGGCATTGGTGACTTAGAAATGGTTTACAATTCATTCGAAGACAAAGGAATATACGATCGCATGGTTTTCTTAAGAGGGACAAAAATCACCGATTGTGAAATTCCGATTTGACCGTATTTGTGTGAGACAGATCCCTAAAACCGGTTGACTTTCAATGATGAACCCATTATAATACTAAGACCTTGCCCCGGCAGGACGTTTATGCTGGGGTATCATCATGTAAGTCCAACTTTCCCGGTCCCTAGCGGTAGCACGCGAGGGAGACTGGCTAAGTGAAGATTGGAGAATATTATGAAATTTGCTATTGTAGAACAAGGCGGCAAACAGTACCGCGTCGCCGAAGGTGGGACGATCGAAGTCGATCGCCTGCCGAATGAAGTGGGTGAGGCCCTAGTCCTAGAAGATGTGCTTTTATCAGTGGATGATGACCATGTCACAATTGGGACACCAGTGATTGAGGGTGCCAAGGTCCAGGCAAAGGTGCTTGATCACTTCAAGGGTCGTAAGATCCTGGTATTTAAATATCGCCCGAAACAACGTTATCGGGTAAAATCCGGACACCGTCAGCAATATACACGCTTGCTGATCGAAACGATTGAAATGGAGTAAGTATCATGGCTCATAAAAAAGGCGGCGGGTCGTCGCGCAATAACCGTGACAGTAAATCGAAAAGGCTTGGCATCAAGAAATTTGGTGGTGAGTACGTCATCAGCGGAAATATCCTCGTTCGCCAACGCGGCACCAAGGTGCATCCCGGTTGGAATGTTGGCATGGGCAAAGATCATACCCTGTTTGCGACCAAAGAAGGCCTTGTGCATTTTGAGACAATGCCCGGTGGACGCAAAAAAGTACATGTCGTTACCATCCCCGAAGATGAATAACGCTAGTTAGGTTTGAAAGGATTGTAACGAAATTATGAAAAAAGAAATCCATCCCGAATTTTACCCTGAGGCAACCGTCATTTGTGGCTCCTGCGGGGCTACGTGGACGACTGGCTCAACCAAAGCAGAAATCCGCACAGAAGTTTGTTCAAACTGCCATCCCTTCTACACTGGTCAGCAGCAGCGTATTTTGGACCGTGAGGGACAGGTTGATCGCTTCTATAAACGACTGCAAGTTCGACATGAATACCTTGAGGATCAGAAATCCAAAGAAGAAGGAAAGGTTTCTCTTGATCGTCCCATTGCGGACCTAAACCTGGGCACACGCGTGGAGAACGTTTTGGAGGAGGCTGGCCTGACGACGATCGGTTTGATCCTTGAACGACTGGAAGGCGGCGAACAAGCTATGCTGGATGTCAGCGGGTTCGGTCGGAAATCATTGATTGATCTCAAGAAAACCTTGCGGCAAATGGGTTACAAACTTCCAGAAGCGGCTGAAGAAATCACCGTATAAATTAATATCAGATTGTAAAAATCCGGTAAACTTAACAGGCAGATGCACCCTCATCTGCCTGTCCTTTTTTATTATCAGGAGTCATTTATGAAACATATCGTGGGATCGATTGAAGTCATCTGTGGTTCTATGTTTTGTGGAAAGACCGAGGAATTAATCCGCCGGTTGCGACGTGCCAGGATTGCCAAACAGAAAGTGCAAGTTTTCAAACCGATCATTGATAACCGATATAACCACGCTAAGATCACATCCCATTCAGGTATTGATGTGGACGCCCAACCGGTGGATCAATCGCAGGATATCATCAATTTATTGGAGGAAGATACGACGGTAGTGGGTATTGATGAGGTGCAATTCTTTGACCCTGGTATCGTAGAAGTTGTCGAGCAACTGGCTGAAAAAGGTGTGCGGGTGATCGTGACTGGTTTGGATATGGATTTTCGTGGAGAGCCTTTCGGCTGCATGCCAAATCTGATTGCTCGTGCAGAACGGGTAGAAAAACTGCAAGCAATCTGCATGGTTTGCGGTGAATCAGCTTGCCGGACACAACGGTTGGTTGACGGCAAACCAGCCCATTATGATGAGCCGATTGTTGTCATTGGGGCAACTGAAATGTATGAAGCTCGCTGTCGGGCGCATCACCAAGTTCCCAAGGATTAATTCCTGAGGAGGATTATGCAAGATTATCGTTCTTTTATTGCTGAAATATTGATCCAAGAAGATGAATTAAAAAGCCGTATCGCAGAACTGGGGGCAGAGATCAGCCGGGATTATGCCGGGAAGAAAATTTTGGCGATCTGTATCCTCAGGGGCGGGGTGATGTTTTTGACAGATCTGATCCGGCACATTGAACCCTTGGTAGCTATCGATTTTATGGGTGTTTCCTCCTACGGGGTTGGGTCTCGCAGTTCAGACGGACAGGTGCGGATCACCCTTGACCTGACAACCAGCATCGGTGGAAAGCATGTAATAATCGTTGAAGATATCATTGATAGTGGGAACACGCTTGCCTCTGTAATTGAAATGCTGCAAACTCGTCATCCAGCCAGTTTGGAAGTCTGCACGCTGTTGAACAAAGCTTCCCGACGTGAGGTGGACATCCCCATAAAATATTGTGGATTTGTGATCCCCGATAAATTTGTTTTTGGTTATGGGCTAGACATGGATGAATATTACCGCAACCTGCCCTTCATTGGCGTGGTAGACCTGGAAAAATATGAGGCTGATGTTTAAGCCTGCACACCTGGCCTTGTTCGAAAAAATTAAGGCTGAGCTGCAACCCGATCAGACATTGTTCATTGTTGGCGGTGCAGTACGAGACTTGTTATTGGGCCGCGAGCTGCATGACCTTGATTTTGTGATGGCTGAGAATCCAACTGTCCTAGCGAAAAAGTTGGCAAGACGGTTGAAGGTCGGTTTTTTTGTTCTGGATGATGAACGGCATACCGCCCGGGTGGTGAATTATGATCACCAGGGAAGATTATTTCCCCTTGATTTTGTGCAATACACTGGCAGCAGTTTAGAAGAAGATTTGTATCACCGTGATTTCACCATCAATGCGATGGCGGTTGCTATTAATGATTTATCGAAAGTGATCGACCCATTGGAGGGGAAATCGGACCTGCAGCGGGGATTGCTGCGAGCTTGCAGTGAGCATGCCTTAATGGATGATCCTGTGCGCGTTTTGCGAGGCATACGGCTGGCGGTGCAATTTAATTTTGATTACGCGCCTGGTTTGGAAGCTGCCATGCGGGAAGCAGCAGCACTTTTACCGAACACTTCCTTTGAACGGCAGCGGGACGAGTTCTTTCGACTCCTGGCGGGTCCCGACCCGGCTGAAGGCCTGCAGTATTGCCAGCGTTTCCAGGTCTTTGAGACCTTGCTGCCGCCACTGGTTGACCTGGAGTCGATACCGGCTGTACCACCGCATCATTTGGGCTTGTTTGAGCACACCATCCAGACCGTGGCGCATTATCATCACCTAGTCAACCTGCTGGTAACAGGATGGATTGATCCAGGTGAGATAAATTGGCCCATCCAAGACGTCCTTCACAATCTCGAGCAGTTCTCGAAGGAACTTGGTGACTACTTTTCCGCAGCAGTCACACCCGGGCGGACAAAGGCTGAACTGGCTTATTTCGGGGCTTTGCTGCATGATGTTGGAAAACCCCTGACGGTCAAAGAAAACGTTGATGGCCATTTTCACTACACTAACCATGCCGGTGTTGGGGCAGAATTGGCTTGGGAGATGGCCAAGCGTCTCCAGTTGAGCAATGCCGAGTCGGACTGGTTGCAAAAAATGGTTCGCCATCATATGGATCTGATGCCCCTGGTAAACTTCGGCATTCTTCCGAACCAGAGAAAGGTGTACCGGTATTTTAAGGACGCTGGCGACGCGGGCGTGGCGATTGCATTGCTAATGCTGGCAGATACCTTGGCAACTTTTGGAGAAACCCTGGACCACAACCAGTGGATGCAAGCGGTTTCTGTTGTGGAGATCTTGCTTTCAGCCTGGTTTAATCACCATGACACCATGATTAACCCCGCACCTTTGCTGAACGGCCATGACCTTCAGCAGCACTATGGAATGAAACCCGGGAAACGGATTGGAATCTTGCTGGATCAACTCGTGGAAGAACAAGCCAGCGGAAATATCAATAGTAAAGAAGAAGCGCACACTTATGTACAAAAACACTTATCCCAATTATGAATGTGTGATGGTGAATGATGAAGATTATCATTAACGATATCCATCTAGGTTTTGATTTGTTGGGTGAGGTTGAACCCCCAATCGTCTTGATCCACGGCTTTGGCTTGGATCGCTCGATTTGGAGACCCTTAGCCTCATCACAGCTGGATAATCAGATGGTGATCCTGCCTGATTTGCGCGGCCATGGTGAAAGTGATGCCCCGAAAGGGCCTTATCGGATGTCTTTATTGGCAGATGACCTGGCATTCCTGTTGGAAGCGCTTGGGATAAAAAAGGCGATCGTTTGCGGCCATTCCATGGGAGGTTATGTTGCCCTGGCGTTTGCCGATCAGTACCCCAAGATGCTGGCGGGATTGGGATTGATTACCACAAATGCCAATGCTGACCTTGATGATAAGCGCGCTGGCCGGTATGAGCTGATGGAAGAAACCCGGGAGAAGGGTGCGATGGCAGTGGCAGATAACCTGGCGCCCAGGTTGTCATATGACCAAGCGGTGGTAAACCAGGCGCATCAGTTGATTAGTTCGACAAACCCTGAAGGGCTGGATGGCGCCTTAGCGGGCATGGCGGTACGACCGGACCGAACTGCCTTGCTTCTGGAGATTAGGGTGCCGTCTTTGGTCGTAGCGGGTGAAGCTGATAGAATTACCGAACTTAATGAAGCGAAAGCAATGGCGGAAGCCCTGCCCGAGGGTCAATTCTTGGGTATTCGTGGGGTCGGTCATATGCCAATGGCGGAAGCCCCTGAGACGCTAGGAGAAGGTTTACGAACCCTGATCACACGGGTAATGCGCTAGCCATTGTCAGGCAGGCTTTGAGGATAGGATCAAACCGTCACTGTGTATAAACAATCCATGTTTGTAATTGCTGAGGCAGCCCCCCCTATTCTATTGCATGCTGAGCAGTTACCTATATTTTTATCATCCTGATCAGAAGCAGGTAGTATCATCAGAAAGACACCATGACAATACAAGATATCATTTATGCCCGGCGGAGCATCCGCAAATACGAAGATAAACCCGTAGAAAAAGAAAAACTTGAGCTGTTGCTCAAAGCTGCGATGGCTGCACCCTCTGCAATGAACATCAAACCATGGGAGTTTGTGGTTGTCACCCGTCCTGAGACGATGGATGAAATACGCTCCGCATTGATGTTTGCAAAATTCAATGCACCTGCTGCCATTGCGGTATGTGGTAATACCTCGTTCTTTAAACACCCCATGGCGGAACGATTTTGGGTCCAGGACTGCAGCGCTGCTACTCAGAACATCTTACTTTCTGCTGTAGGTCTGGGATTGGGCACCGTTTGGCTGGGTGTACACCCGATTCATGTGTTTACAAAACGGATATCTGAGATCCTGGCATTACCCGAACATGTTAAACCATTGAATGTGATCTATGTTGGTTATCCTGCAAAGAATAAAGAAGCGCGCACCCAGTATGATCAAAGTCGCATTCACTGGGAATCATACTCCTAACGCAAGTACTGTACCCAAAACCATCAAGAAGCTTTTACTTTTTGGTATTTGATTAATAACTTGGATTCTTGGGCGATATCTAAACCCACCTTTAATTTGGATTTAATGGGTTGGTTTTTAAGCCAGGTCAGGGTTTCAGCGACGGTTTGTGAAAGTGGGCGGAAGGTGAGACCGGCTTTAAGTGCTTTATTGATGTTGATGTTATAAAAGCCAGTAAAGGCCGGATCGCTTGTTGGTACCCACAGGGGCAGGTCCCGCCAAGGCAGCACACCCTCATCGAGCAAGAAGGATTCATCAACCCATACGAAACTGGCATCAGACAAAGCTGCTTCACGGCAAGCCACCAGCAATGAACCAAAGGTGGCTGGTTTTCGGGGACCGGTGACATTGTAAACACCCTCGCTGTTGGCTTCAATTCGATTGATAATAAATGCGGCTAAGTCCCGTACATCGATGAACTGCAGGTTTGCACTTGGTGGGGATGGCGCCAGCACCTGACCACCTAAGGATATCCGCCAAGGCCAATAGGAGAAACGGTCCGTGGGATCGTTAGGTCCAACTATTAATCCAGGACGGATGACGAGAACCTTGCCATCAAAAGCTTGTTGAATCTCATATTCGCACAGTGCTTTGAGGGGGCCATACAAATCGCCGGTGGAATCTTCCGATGTGGGATCATCTAATTCACCCAAGGGGTAGGTTTCAGTTATGTCGGGTGTCTTGAAATCTCTGTAAACAGACACAGATGAGATAAACACATAGGTTTCGCATTTGCCGGAAAGCAATTCAGCAGATTGTTTGGTGATACGGGGGATATACCCACTGGTATCAATGACGGCATCCCATTTTCGCCGTTTTAAGGCCTCGAGGTTACCGTCCCTGTCCCCTATTAGGGTTTTTACGTTCGGAAACAGGTCAGGGTTGGTTCGTCCACGGTTGAAGAGGGTCGGCGTATGACCTGCCTGAAGAAGTGCTTCAATTAAGGCAATCCCTAAGAATCTTTTTCCGCCTAAGATGAGAATTTTCATCGGTACCTCGCTGGATGGTGTGCAGTGTGTTGAATTCAAAAACCTGATCAGCCGGTTATTTCACAAACATGGTTTTGCTTTTCACTCCTATTATACAATAAGCGGTAAATCGTGTGGGCTGTTATGTCTGGAACGGCTGAAACTACTGCAGGGTGATCCCGTGATCAATGAATTTGCCAATTCGATCGAAGAATCTGAAACGGTATCAAAAATACTGGGAGATTTTAGTCACCACATGCTGCTCGAAGTGTGGTTTGAGACGAAAAATCAACCTCAAAGTCTTCAAAAGGCTGTTGAAAAAGAGCAAGCTCAAGTGAGTGACCATTGATATTGGTAGCAGTGTGATAAATGTGTAAGGTTAACAGGAAGGGATTGTCAAAGCACACAATACAAAAAGGCTTGGGAACAACTATTACAACATCTAGTTTGCCTTTTTCCGATGAATTGAAGGTTTAAAACACTGGATTTTTGCGCAGCAGCAACAGAGAATCCGCATACGGTGTTGCAGAAATGATCATAGATAGCTTTGCTCATATCAAAGCGGATGATTTGGATATCCTGTTCTGCATTGAAAGAGGGTACTTTTGATGAAGATATTATTAAAACCATCGAATTTATCGATTGCCAGTATTTGATCAAGGGGAAACGATATCCAAAGCTCGCCTCTCAAGTTACCACACCAAACATTTCAATCATGAATGGTAAACAAGGCAGCGAAACATTATGGCTTGTTACGAAACTGAACAACTTGGACAAAAAAAGGAGATTCGTTATAACCCGCGTGTTGCAATCAGAAAAAGATAGGTCGCAATAATCCTTTCTGGAAGAGAACGATTCCGGATATTCCTGTTTAATGACCAATACTGAGATGGCTTAAGAAAAAGTGGTTGTTGCTTAAGATAAAAGCGGCAATGCTGAAAAACACATAAAGGAAGTCAAAATAAGACATGGTCGTTGGACGCCTTTTGCTCGGATCTTTTTAGGCTAACAATGCTAAATTTTTGTTAATGATGTTGGCTTGCAATTAATTCTTCGTGTTAATGATGGACTATGCAATGGCAATGGAATAATGGCAGCAAATAAAAAACCTTCCGCTTGATTTACATCTTTCTGGCCGATAAGATCAATCGCATGGCTGGGAGCATAGTTTTGAAGCTCTCCAAGGAATATCTCTGCCTAACGATTTATTTAAATAGCCTGAATTGAAAAACGCCTAGTCTGTGTCCCAATCCATTATTTTTATTCAAGATGGACAGAAAAAATAATTCTAACTGACAGATGTTTTAGAATTGGGCTGATAAAAACTAAGCCAATTGGAGGAACATAATTGAATATGAAACGAGTTCTATCAACATTATCTCAAGTTCAGAATGAAAAGTATGGCATAATTAATCGGTGTGGAATCCCAGTTTTCATTTTACGACGGGCATATTCGGTCAATCACTATTGTGGAGGTCAACATCATGGAAAAGATTCTCCTGATAATCCTGTTAATTGTCTTAATGTTTGGTTTAATGGGTTCATCTCCGCTTCAGCAAATAGACCCAGTGTGGGATGAAAGCACGCATTACCTGATATTTGAAAAGACCACATCGCGAGGCATTTTACCTTTATATCATCGCGTAGTGCGTTTGTCTGCCCCTATGCAGAGCAGCACCACACCCGCATTGGGGCGTGCTTTGTCTTCCCCACAACGCAACCATCAATTTGTGGTGGTGAGGTTAAAAGATCTTGCTGGAAGGGTGCTTTTTCAAGGTGCGGTGCAGAAACAATCTGTTTTGCGCGGTGAGTTTCATGGTGATTCTCCAGGGGATATGATAGACGGTCATTTCTTCCCGCTTGAAAGCATTTATTTTGTGGTCAGAGTACCTGTCATTGAACGTGCCTTGCTGCACATCTGGGACCCACAGACACGCAGCACCCAGGTATTTGACTTGGGACTTATCCCCATTAATGAGTTTGATGACAGCATTCGCAATGGGAAGGTGGAAAGGGTGGCTTATTCCGGAAATCCGCAAAACCGTGTTGATTTATTAGTAATGGGTGACGGTTATCGGGAGGCGGAGAGGGAACTATTTGATACGGATTTACAGACCATCACATCAAATTTCTTTGGAATCACACCACTGGCAGAATACCAGAATTATTTTAATGTGCATACGCTCTTCATTGCCTCAAATGAGTCTGGGGCTAATCATCCACCTTATGATCCAAATTGCGCCTTTGGGGATAATTCCTGTTGTGGCGATCCTGCCATGATATTTGATCCATTGGTGGGAACTATGGTGGATACCGCATTCGATGCAACTTATTGTGCATACAGCGTCCATCGTCTGCTGGTGGTAGATATTTTTAAAGTTTATTCTGCAGCCGAGGCAGTGCCGGATTGGGATATTATTCTGATGATTGTGAATGACGAGACTTACGGTGGTTCGGGGGGAAATTTTACTGTGGTTTCAACCCACCCAGCAGTGGTTGATTTAGCACAGCATGAATTCGGGCATAATTTTGCCAACCTTGCTGATGAGTACCCAGACCCTTATCCTGGGTATCCTGGATGTTCAGACATTTCTGGCTCATCACCCTGTGAGGTGAATGTTACTGACGATAATTCGCCTGGATCGATCAAATGGGCAAACTGGTTTTTACCCAGCACACCCATTCCCACAGTGCCGGAATGGGATCCCGGTTATGCCACCGTGGTCGGGCTTTTTGATGGAGCGCGCTATCAATTTTCAGGAATGTTCCGCTCAGGACAAAATTGTCTGATGCGTTCACTAGGGCAACCGTTTTGCCAAGTTCCAAGTCAGGCTATTGTGCTGAAATATTATCATGGCGGCTGGGGTATACCTTGGGAAGGCATCTCGATGATTGAACCGAACAGCACGACCCCTAGCAGACCCGATGTAAAAATGCAGGTTGGCACCGTGCTGGATTTTTCCGTTAATATTCTTTCACCGATTCTGGGTCCTCCACCTTCTGTTAACTGGTTTCATAATGGCACATGGGTGCTGGCTGGGGTTGATTCTTTTAACTTTGCACCTTCAGTTGGAGATTATGGTCTGAACACCATTCGTCTCGAAGTGATGGATATGACACCCTTGGTATTGCCTGATGTGTCAGGCAGTGCTTTATCTTTCATCCACGATTGGACGGTGGAGGTTGTGCCAACACGCTTTAATCATTCAATATATTTGCCATTAATTCAACAATAATGCTGCTCAGTCTTAAATCGGATTATTGGATGAGAAAATAATTTTTGGCTCGAAATTTTTAAGGATTATGTCTTTTGTCTTGTGATTAATGTGATTTTGAGAGTTTTTGTTTTCCAGGTTTACTACGGATCAACCCAAACACCGTTGATATTTGGGTAATCACTAAAGAGGTCTGACTCAAGCACTAAATAACCTGCTTTGCTGATCAAATCGTAAAAATACAATTTCCCGAAAGTGCGGTAGAGAAACCCACTTGAATCTGGCAGCCAGCGGATCTCCAAAGGGGCACCTTCAAGCGCTAATTCGTCTTTAAGCTGCATTTGCCCATCTAATAAGGCGCTGTGTTCCAACCGGTCCACCAATACCATGATGCTTCCATTAGGGGCGGGCGACAAAATCTGTACGGGATCACCAAACGGTTGACTGTTTAAGTCCATATCGACCTGGAGGCTTTCAACTTCGCAGTTAAGGATTATTTTGTTGCTGACCCTAGTGTGAATATTACAACGGGCGTCAATCGGCTGTGTCGAAATGGTTTCACCTTCCAAGGTGAGCAATTCTAATAGGGTGCTTCCAGATTGGCTGTCCCACCGGATCAGAAATAAAAAGTCGCCCATGCGGCGAAATTGGGTGAAATGGCCCTCAATCACCTGTTTTGATTCCATTGAACCTGTATTAATGGTTGAAAACCCCGAGCCCCCAAGCATGGAAATTTGATGAATCACACCGATGGTATCCTCGGAAAACCAGCTTAGGGCGGGGTTTTTCACCTCATCAGGTAAAGGTACAGGTTGTGTGGTTTGATCTGCTACATTGATCAGGTAATAGTGGTTATCCTGCCAGGCACCTGGTTCAAAGATAAACCCTTTCTCAAGCAGAATTAGATTCCCATCCGGACCAACCCAGAAATCCTTTACTAATCCAGGTTGATCATCAAGCCTGAGCCGGTCCCCGGTTTGGTGGTCATCTAAAAACAGAGCGGTACTGATCTCGTCTGCATCCTGAACCGATAAATGATAACGGTCACTGTGATACCAGCGTAAGATTTGTTTTGACTGTTGATAAGCTTGCATGATCAACTCAAGCAGATATTCATCTGAATAATCCGCTTCGGCGACATAAGCTCGGGCTTCGATCGCAGCCAATTCTGGCTTAAAATAGCTGGGGCCTCTATAATCGTAAATGGTGATAACTTCGGCGGTCTTCATATCGATGATCAAACCAGTTTCATTGTCCTGCGGAAAGAACATCTGCCTCCCGCTGGGTGAGAGGTTTGCATTCAAGCGAAACTGGGGATCAGGGACGGGCAGTTCAACAGGAATGCTCAATTGGGTTTTGGGGCTGAGGATTTGGTATTCGTCGAACCCGGTTTGGATCAATAAAAGGGGGCCTTCAAGTGCCGTCAGGGCCAGGGCAGGGGATATTGAAGGCAATGGGGTGCGGGAAGCCAAGGGTGTTTCAATCACCCGGCTTAGGGTGGGTGTGAGAGTAGACTGTGTAAGCATCGGGGTAGGTTCATCAGATTGGCTTAAGGAAGCACAGGCTGAAATATTAAGGATGATCAACATGCTGATCATAACATTGACGAAGTGCCTTTTCATGGCTGCCTCTGTTTATTGTATTGGTTGATGGATCTAAATGTGTTTTTCAAGCTTCAGCTCATCTCGCAGCGGGATTTCGTTTTCACCAACCAGGGGAATGCTGGGTTTAACCTGTCTTGAGATTGCGACCTGATCTGGGTAAAGCGCAACCAATTGAAACCCACACCGTTGATAGAAACCCAGGGCATGTAGGTTATCGTTGGTCGTGATCAGACTGAGCTTTTGGCATTGGCGTGATCTGGCAAGGGCTTCTACGTGTGCTAGCAAGCTTGATCCAATGCCCTGACCCTGGTGCAGGCTGGCTAAGGTAATGATCTCGCACACTTTATCGCTAACCTGGTAATGTAAGATCCCGACGATTTTGCCCTCGATGACAGCTTTCAAACCTTGCAGGTCCGGTGTGTGAAAGACTTCGCCATAAATGACAAGCATCGTATCACCCCAGAAGTGTTTGACGATATCCAACACAACGGACTGATCTTCCTGGGTTATTTGCTCGATTTCCAACGACATTTTTTACCTCTTTATTATTATAACGGCGTGGGGGTAAGTATCCAGTCGATTCTAAAATAGAGAAACAAAATGGAGTGGATTTGCTGCCTATTGGTTGAAATAATTGTTTTTTTGACACCCAGTGATCTGCCAAGACGAAAACGGGTCTTGTTTGTTTTGCGGAAAACCATCAGAAGCGTTGCGAAGTATCCTATGAGAGCATCGATGAAGCAATCTCTTTTGAACCAGTGGTTTCCCGTGTTAAAATGTTAGCAGGATGAGATCAGAAAGAGAATATCGGCACGGATTTCTCGTGAAGGCCTATCTGTGGGCGACAGCATTGCTCTATGGGCCATTTGCCTGGGCTTATGATGCGGTAGCCTGGTTGGTAAGTTTTGGTTATTGGTCCCGTTGGCGACTGGATGCCCTGGGATACCTTCAGGCGGGGTCAGTCCTCGAAACCGGTTTTGGCACCGGTGAGCTTCTAGCTGCCCTAGCTGAGGGTGGTTTTGATGTCACCGGTTTGGAGCCCTCTCCGCAGATGCTTAAGGTGACGGATCGGAAATTGCGCAAAAAAAAGCTGATCATCAAGCGTTTGCAGAGCAAAACGGAAGCAATACCCTTTATGACGGACTGGTTTGATAATGTCGTATCGACATTTCCATCTAATTACATCCTTGAGGAGCAAACAATCCGAGAAATTTACCGGGTTATGGACTCGGATGGGCGCTGGGTGGTGGTGGGCATGGGTGTGCGGTTCAAATCTGGCATACTGCAGTTTATTGTCAACCTCTGGATGGGTCGTTCTGTGAATGTCTTTATCCAGCATTTTGTCGAATTCGTCGAAAGCAAAGGCTTCCAGGCGACACGCGTTGATCACCAAACGGATGCCTATACACTGCCGGTGTTGATTATGGAGAAGGGCGATGTCGATTAAATTGGCGACGAGACTGGCGAATGGCGGCAAGGTGATGGGTTCAATCGATGAAGGCTATTACCTGGGACTGCCTGTGCTGCCAGCTAAGAGATACGGACTGGCACAGGTGGATAATTATATGCATCTACCTCGGCGAAAATTACCCCATCAACCGCCGCTCAGAATGCAGCTCGAGGCGCGAGTATCGGGAAACGACTTACCTGGCACCTGGGGCTTTGGATTGTGGAATGACCCCTTTAGCTTCGGCTTCGGAGGCGGCGGGATGGCGCGAGCCCTGCCAGTACTGCCCAATGCGGCCTGGTTTTTTTATGGTTCGCAGGAAAATTACCTTTCTCTGTGCGATGACCAACCCGGCTCGGGTTTTCATGCGAAAACCTTCAGTTCACCAAAGTTGCCAGCGATCTTATCCCTCCTGGCTGTCCCTTGGGTACCGTGCTTGTTCTGGCCCGCTGCTGTTCGCCTTCTTCGCCGGATGGCACGTTCTCTGATCAAGGAAGCAGCGATCCCAATAACGGCAAGTGTTGATACATGGCACTTTTACGAACTTTATTGGCAGGGAGACCAGGTGGTTTTTTCGGTCAATCAATCAAAGTTATTAGAAACACAGGTTTCTCCACAAGGGCGACTGGGATTGGTGATCTGGATTGATAACCAATTTTTCAGGGTTTCCGCCGATGGAAAAGTGGGATTTGGATTCCTTGATGTCCCCGTGGAACAATGGCTTGAAATTCGGGGATTGTCGGTGACATTTCTTTGATCTGGCGGGCGAATTATTACAAAACCTTAACCCTGTAATGCAGGAATTTTGGTAGATTTCAATTTCTTAATGGTAAAATTACTTGTTTGAATGCATTTTTACGCGAAACGCGTATTATACAATACAAAATCACTTGTTAGGAGGAAGTATGTCAGATAAGAAATGGGTATATTTATTCGATGAAGTTGAGCAGGCTGAGCAATACACCGGCAGTTGGGATGGTGTGCGCGGACTACTTGGGGGGAAAGGGGCGAACCTGGCCGAGATGACACGGATTGGCGTTCCCGTGCCCCCAGGATTCACCATTACCACAGAAGCTTGTATCGCTTACCAGGGGGAAAAAACCTTCCCTGAGCGAATGTGGGACCAGGTTAAAGAGTCAATGAAAGCTGTTGAAGCAAAAACCGGGAAGAAATTTGGAGATCCTTCCAACCCCCTCTTGGTTTCATGCCGTTCAGGCGCTAAGATGTCCATGCCTGGAATGATGGACACAGTTTTGAATCTCGGTTTGAACGATGAAACCGCACAGGGTATGGTGGCATTGACCGAGAATGAACGGTTCGTGTTTGATTCCTATCGGCGGTTGGTTCAAATGTTTGGTTCTGTCGTGCTGGGCATCTCGGATGAAGCTTTTGAGCATGTGTTGGAGAGTTACAAAGAAGCCAAGGGTGTTAAAGCTGATACAGATCTTGATGCTGAGGATTGGAAAGCGATAACGGACAAGTTCAAGGCAGTGGTTAAGAGAGAAAAAGGCTTTGATTTCCCGCAGGAACCGGAAAAGCAACTTGAATTTGCCACGAAAGCCGTGTTTGATTCGTGGAATGCGAAGCGGGCGATTGATTATCGCCGCAAAGCGAACATCCCGGATGATTTGGGAACAGCAGTCAACATCCAAACGATGGTCTTTGGTAACATGGGCTGGGATTCAGGCACCGGTGTGGCCTTCACGCGGGATCCCGGGACAGGTGAAAACAAACTTTATGGTGATTACCTGATGAATGCCCAGGGTGAAGATGTTGTGGCTGGTATTCGCAACACGAAACCCATTCGTGAATTGGCAGACGAAATGCCAGAGGTGTTTGCCCAATTTGATGAGATCGTTCAAAAACTCGAAAATCATTATTTTGATATGCAAGATGTTGAGTTTACGATTGAAAAGGGTAGACTGTGGATGCTGCAGACCCGTACCGGCAAGCGCACAGCAAAAGCAGCCATTAAAGTAGCTGTGGATATGGCTGATGAAGGGCTGATCGATCGGGAAACTGCGGTGATGCGCGTTGAGCCGGAGCATGTTGACCAAATGCTCCACCCGCAATTTGACCCGGAATATATTGAGACAGCCCGGACTGATGATCGTATGTTCGCCAGTGGTGTGAACGCTTCACCGGGTGCTGCTGTTGGACAGGTTTATTTTGACGCCGATACCGCTGAGAAGATGGCAAAGGAATCAGGCCAAGATGTGATTATGGTACGTCCCTTTACCAAGCCTGATGACGTCCATGGGATGCTGGCAGCTAAAGGTATCCTAACCAGCGAAGGTGGTGCAACTTCCCATGCGGCAGTGGTCGCCCGACAGTTTGGTGTCCCCTGCGTGGTTGGTGCTTCGATGATGTCGATCAACCTTGAAAAGCGTCAATTAACATCCAATGGGAAAATTGTCAATGAGGGCGATTGGATTTCGTTAGATGGCAGCACCGGGGAAGCCTTTATCGGCAAGCTGGAATTGATCACGCCCGATCTTGAGGAACAAACAGAATTGATGACCTTGCTGACTTGGGCGGATGAGTTTGCCCGTCTGGAAGTTTGGACCAATGCAGACTACCCCGCGGATGCCAGGCGAGCCCGCCAGTTTGGCGCAAAGGGCATTGGGCTGTGCCGAACGGAGCACATGTTCTTTGAAGAGGAACGGCTGCCGTATGTTGAAAAAATGATTCTCAATGCGGATGAAGCCCAGAATTTAATCGATATGGTCGAACGCCTGGAAGGTTTCATGGAGACGGGAAAGTTGGAAGGACAGGCGATGACAGATGAAACACGGGCCATGGTTGCAGACGAGCTGGCGAAAGCTAAAGCATCCTACGAGGATTCAAAAGCAGTACAAGCTTATCTTGACGCCCTGGACAACTTGCTGCCATCACAGCGCTCTGACTTCTACGGTCTCTTTGAGGCGATGGATGGGTTGCCAGTGATTATCCGCCTAATCGATCCACCACTGCATGAGTTTTTACCCTCCATGGAGGAATTGCTGGTTGAGGTGACTACGATGCGGGTGAAGGGTGAGACAGACGGCCTCGCTGAAAAGGAAATGCTGCTCGATGCCGTTAATAAGCTGCACGAAAGTAACCCAATGATGGGTTTGCGCGGCATTCGGCTGGGTATTGTGTACCCCGACATCATGCGTATGCAGGTTCGGGCGATCTTTGAAGCTGCCAGTGATGCGGCAATAAATGGTTTTGATGTGCACCCAGAGGTTATGATCCCCCTGACTGGACATATTAACGAGCTCAAGCGTGTTCAGCCCGAACTGGAAGCAATTGCTAAAGACGTTATGGCCGAGAAGGGTGTAGAGTTTGATTATAAATTTGGTACGATGATCGAGATCCCCCGGGCAGCCCTGACGGCTGCTGAAATCGCTGAAGTCGCTGAATTTTTCTCGTTTGGAACGAATGACCTCACCCAGATGGCGTTTGGTTACAGCCGGGATGATGCCGAGCGGAACTTCCTGATCACTTATGTTGATAAGGGAATCCTCCCGGAGAACCCCTTCCAGGTTTTGGATCGCATCGGTGTTGGCCGCTTGATGGAACTGGCTGTCAGCGAAGGCCGGGCTGTCCGACCCGACCTTGAAGTCGGTATTTGCGGCGAACACGGCGGCGACCCCAGCTCAATTGAGTTTTGCCACCTGGTGGGCAACAACTATGTTAGCTGCTCACCCTACCGTGTGCCGGTTGCCCGATTGGCAGCTGCGCAGGCCAAGATCAACAATAGCTAAACATTTACACAAATCAAATCAGAGGCTGCCCTAACAGGTAGCCTCTTTTTTGTTCGTTGGATGTAAAGTGAGTGGTGAATAGTGAATGGATTATTAGGAAATTGCCGGTGGAATTCCTTGGAACTTGGCATAAAAGTGATTTATGTTGGGACAGAATCTAAATGTCACCAGCCACCACTGACATTATTTTCCATGACTTGTATAATATTTAATAACGATGTATCCGACTATTCTGGTATACTTAATATTTGGTTTAAAGATTTATTTTTAAGAATTAGTCAGATGAATTTTTGAATAAATAAAAGAAGGGACGAGACCATATGGAAAAAAAGGACTATTTTGACCTGTATCGAGAGATGGTCATCATCCGCCGAATCGAAGAACGTGCCGCTGAGCTGTATCAGAAGGGCAAGATCGGCGGATTTTTGCACCTATACATCGGCCAGGAGGCGGTCAGTGCCGGGATCGGATCGGTCAGGCAGCCGCAGGACCGGCTGATCACAGCCTATCGGGATCATGGTTGGGCGATCAGTGCCGGTATAGACCCAAAGGTTGTCATGGCGGAACTGCTTGGTAAGGTAGATGGCTGCTCACAGGGGAAGGGCGGTTCGATGCACATGGCGGATGTGGAGAAGAATTTCTGGGGCGGGCATGCGATTGTTGGGGCGCATATCCCGATTGCGGCCGGGTTGGCGCTGGGGGATGTCTACCAGGGCAATAAGGATGCGATCACGATCTGTATGTTTGGCGACGGTGCCACCAACATTGGCTTCTTCCATGAAGGGTTAAATTTGAGTAAAGTGTGGAACCTGCCTGTGCTGTGGGTGTGCGAAAACAATATGTACGGGATGGGCACATCTATTGACCGGGCCTCGGCCGTATCTGAAATCCGCCAAAAAGCAGAGGGTTATGGCATGCCCAATGAGCGCATTGAAGGTATGGATGTGATGCAGGTACGGGAAGACGTTGCTCGGGTCCTGGAAGTCATTCGAAAAGAAGGTGGTCCATACCTGCTGGAAATCTTGACCTACCGTTACCGTGGTCACTCGATGGGCGACCCGGAGCGTTATCGGGGTAAGGATGAAGTTAAGAAATGGGAGGCAGAAGACCCAATCGGCATCTTCCGCAGGTACCTGATCAATGAGGGCATCGGTACCGAAGAGGAGCTTGACGAGCAAGATGCGCAGGCAGAAGAGATTGTTGAGGAAGCAGTTGATTTTGCTGAAGCCAGCCCAGACCCGGAGGATGAGGCCTTGTTCGAACACATCTACGCAGAACCAACCCCCGTGGAATACCGCGGTTATGCCCTATCTCAGGAAAGTGAGGGAAAATAACATGGCAAGAATGACGATGCGTGAAGCAATTTCGAGAGCTTTATGGGAAGAGATGGAACGTGATGAACGTGTGTTCATCATGGGTGAGGAAGTTGGCGTATGGGGGGGCACGTATGCGGTCACCAAAGGCTTTTATGATCGTTTCGGTGAGGACCGTGTGCGGGATACACCAATTGCCGAAGCAGCGATCGTGGGCGGCGCGATTGGTGCCGCATTGACCGGGGCACGGCCGATCGCAGAATTGATGACGATAAACTTTGCGTTTGTGGCAATGGATCACATCGTCAACGAAGCTGCAAAGCTGCATTATATGTTTGCCGGGCAGTTCAAACTTCCCCTGGTGATCCGCGCGGTGAGCGGCGGCGGCCGTCAACTGGGGGCAACCCACTCACAGACACCGGACGCGGTCTTTGCCCATTTCCCCGGGTTGAAGGTTGTGTCCCCCGGCACACCTGCCGATGCTAAAGGTCTGCTGAAGAGCGCGATCCGCAGTGATGATCCCGTCCTGTTCATCGAGAATGCCACCCTGTACCAATCCAAAGGCGAAGTACCCGAGGATGAGGATTATCTTGAGCCGTTAGGGAAATCCAAAGTTCAACGGGAAGGCGATGATGTGACCATTGTCGCGTACTCTAAAATGGTACCTGATGCACTCAAAGCTGCTGAGCGGTTGGCTGAAGAAGGTATTGAAGCTGAGGTGGTTGACCTGCGCTCACTGCGTCCCCTGGATATGGACCCGGTGATCGCATCTTTTAAACGCACCAACCGGGCAGTAATTGCTGAAGAAGGCTGGCGTTCTTACGGGGTGGGATCTGAAGTTGCCGCCAGGATCTACGAGTTGGCTTTTGATTTTGTCGATGCCCCGGTGAAGCGGGTGGCACAAGCGGAGGTGCCGCTGCCCTATAATGCGAAATTGGAGCAGTTAGCCCTTCCGCAAGTTGAGGATATTTATCATGCTGCGAAGGAGGTCATTTATGGCTGAGCTTGTGACGATGCCCAAATTGGGCTTTGATATGGCTGAGGGCACCCTGGTGCGCTGGGTCAAGGCGGAAGGGGACCCGGTTGCAAAGGGTGAGGTGATCGCAGAGATCGAAACAGATAAGGCAACGGTTGAAGTCGAATCCAGTTATGAGGGTGTTATGTTCCGCCACCTGGCAGCTGAAGGCGCCGAATTGCCTGTCAACGCGCCGATTGCAGTGGTGGTAGATGAGGATGAAGAACCCTCCGATGACGAAATAGATGCCATGCTGGGTGATGCAGGTGCCGAGGTGCCAGAAAAACCAGCGTCTAAGGCGCAAGAACCAGATGAGCCTGAGAAAGAAAAAAAGGAAGCGAAACCAGCGCCTGAAGTGGAAACGGGAACAGACGTGACCCCTGCCGGTGGCGCACGCTCATCCCCCCTGGCGCGACGGATGGCAGAGGACCATGACATTTCACTTGAC
>Ga0209498_1000786_pt1 | contig 19562 bp, 20 predicted proteins | sample WalLakDeSediment_FD_184131 | JGI IMG/M metagenome (GOLD analysis project Ga0209498, IMG submission 184131) | Lake sediment microbial communities from Walker lake, Nevada to study Microbial Dark Matter (Phase II) - Walker Lake 11/02/13 Deep... | ecosystem: Environmental > Aquatic > Freshwater >... | reverse complement strand
GTTTTCCCCTGCAACATCGTGTTGCCCGAGAGCCCTATGCGGATTTTCTTGGGCTCCTTACCCAGTCCGCCATTGCTGGCACCGGAGTCAGTTGACACTTCTTCGATATGTGCAACTCCCGGGATTGCCCGCAGCACTTCAAGGAGGTTCATCTCCTCCCACAGAAACACTAGGATTGCAGGCATGTCAACTCGAGGTATGATCTCGGTGTTCTTCACTTCCGGTAGTTCATCAAGGTAGGCCACGACCTCCATCATCTTGCGCATATGAACCGGAGGCAAGATCTCGACTTCGAACTGCGGGTCACCCAACTCCCCCCTATCGTCCATCTCGAGCAGTCTCGAGAGGTCGAAATCCTTCTCGGACTGGGTGGCCTGGGCCGGCTGAAGGCTTTCGTCCGAATATCCCCTCTCCTTCGTTGGCCCGCTAGCATCTTCCTCTGTTGCTGTCATGATCGCAGTGCTTCTATTCTGTTGAGACTCCATGGTTGCAGCCACGCGCTCCTCCTGCGGGGGGGCCGCGGCTACGGCACCGCTTTCATATCCGTCCCGGGACAGGTGCTTCTCAAAGTCCATCTGTGCCGCTGTCGCCTGCTTCTTAAGGCGGTCGAGTTCCTGCAGCACACAGCCAAACTGCTGCGAGATTGTATTGCGCAGGGCATCATGGATCTTTGCCCTCTCGCCCTCCAGGAGCGCTGCTGCCTGCTTCTCGGCTTCGGCCCGGATGATAGCAGTTTCTTCGTTGGCCTTGTTGAGAGCCTCGGCCTGCTTCTGTTCCGCCATCTGCTTGGCCTCCTCCCTGGCTTTGTCTAGAAGGGCTGCCCTTTCGGCTTTGGCCTGTTCCGAGGCTTCCGCCTTGATCTGGTTGGCCAGCCGGTCGGCCTCAACAATGGTCGTCTCTGCCAGTTTGGTAAGAGACCCGATATGGTGTTGCGACTTGGCGAGCTTATCCCGCTCTCCGATAAGCTCGTTGACGAAAGCGGCTACCTGAGCCTCGTCTATACCCGCCTTCACTCGCTTGAACTCTCGGCCTCCTACCGTGACGACACCGTCCTTAACGCTGTTGTTCATAACGTCGCTCCCCTTTCATGAAGTACTAGGTACCGGCAAGGGTCGTAATCCAACACGCCGGCCCTGCTAATCCAGGAATCACCCAACATATCGCTATCCCTCTGCCTCACCCTGGAAGATGCTCCAGATCCGCTCTGAAGTTCCGCTGGTCTCTGTCCAGGCTTTGTCAACGGTCTCCTGCCGTACTTTCAGCGCGTTGCACGTGCACTCCCGGTAGATTTCCTCAGCCCTCCTCTTCGTCTCCCTGTATGCTTCCTCCGCCTCCTGTTCAGCCTTCCGAAGTGCCTCCGCAGCTCCCTCGATGGCCTGCGCGCATATGCTGGCGGCACGCTCCTCGACCTCCTTGAAGGCCTCCTCTCCCTGACGTTGTCGTTCCTGGTAGGCTGTGGCTACCTTTCTCTGAGCTTGCAGATAGGACACGTAGGCGGCCTGTGCCTGGCTCATCAGCTCATTGAGCGCGCCCTTGTCTTGCCCGGAGGCCTCGGGGGCAGATTCGAGTGATCGTTCCTCGTCTTTGTTCACCGCCTTCCTGGCCTGCGGACTCCTGGTCATGGTCGTTGCCATAATGCACCTCCGTCGATTTGCTACGACACTGCGTTAGTCGATCCTCCGTTGCTATCTTATCTCGAAGTGGCTGAACCCCTTGCTGTTGCAGTCACATGGTTCCTCTGAATCCTCCCCGTTTCGGCCGTGATGCTGCGGAGTTCATCCTCTGTGAATAACCTCCACCCTTTCCTGTCCCTGTACTCAGCCTCCTTCACGATGCTCTGTCTCATCCAGCGAAACAAGGTGCTCTTACCTATACCCACTAGCTGGCAAACTTCAGCGGTCCTGTAGTAGACCCGGCCGTTTATCTGTACAGACATATGCAATAGCCTCTGATAGTATTTGAATATAGCTTACGGCTTATGTGGATTCCTGTAAATCACCTATTAGTAATCGTACTTTTGTCGGAGCAACACGGGCATTCTGTTGTAGGATGCTCCGTGCACTGATTAGCTTACAGGCACTGCCTGTTGCCAATACCTTTTGCGTTTGTCTGCCTCAAAGGCTACAATATGGCGATCTGGACAGGCTTCGGTACACGAAGCTTGACGCTCATAACCCGCTAAGCTGCTTCCGCATGAAGACGGCAGCAGAGGGAGGCTGAGATAGAGTTGAGAGATGTAGTAAGGCTATATAAGCAGCCACGCCCCAAGAACTGCGCCATGCTGGCCTCCTGGCCCGGCATCGGCGACGTATCGCTAACCGCGGCCAAGTACCTTGTGGAGAAACTGAATGCTGAAGAAATAGGGGAGATCGACCCTGTTGACTTCTTCGAGCCGGTCGGGGTTGCGGTCAAAGACAACGTGGTCGAGAGGCCTCGCTTTCCTGAAAGCAAATTCTACTACTGGCGGTCTGCCAAGAGAGACAAGAGCCTGGTCATCTTCCTGGGCGAGGAACAGCCCGCCTTCAAAGGATATGACCTGGTCAACTGCGTACTGGACGTGGCACAGCGGCTCAGAGTAACAAGGCTATATAGCTGCGCTGCTGCGGTTACCCGTATACACCACAGCGAAGAGATGAAGGTCTGGGGAGCAGCTACGACTGCTGACCTGGTGGACGAACTGGCCACGCATGGTGTTGTTCTTAGAGGGAATCTCCGCATCGCCGGACTGAATGGCCTGATACTGGGCATGGCCAAGGAAAGGGGCATGGAAGGCGTCTGTCTGCTGGGCGAGGTGCCGTCCTATGCCACGCAAATAGCCAATCCCAAGGCCTCCCTGGCAGTGCTGCGTGTTCTGACCAGTGTGCTAGGCGTTTCACTGGACCTCACCGAACTGGCACATCTGGTCGAGCAGGTGGACAGGGAGATGGACGTGATAGCCAAGAGGATGACGGCCGAGTTCATCGATCAGTTCACCGAGCCCATCTGGGAGCAGGATGAGGATGAGGACGAGCACGAAGAGTAAACAGGCACAATCGTACAGTTCTGGCTTGGCACGATTGACCAGCACAGGTAGATATGCTACCATCGAACCAGATGTCAGTCTTAGCTGAACTATATGGGTCAATCGCAGGCTGCCAGGATTGTGACCTGGCCAGACATCGCACTAACGTGGTCCCGGGCGAAGGGGCCGAGGATGCGGACCTCCTTTTCATCGGTGAGGCGCCGGGCTGGCATGAAGACCAGCAGGGGCGTCCCTTCGTGGGGCCTGCAGGTCAGTTCCTGGACCATCTGCTGGCCTCGATAGGGGTGCGGCGGGAAGAGGTCTATATCGCCAACGTGGTTAAGTGCCGTCCTCCTCAGAACCGCGAACCGCTGCCGGCAGAGATACAGGCTTGCTGCAGGTGGCTTGATCGGCAGATAGAGATGATCCAGCCCCGGATGATCATCACCCTGGGACGTTACTCGCTGGCGCGGTATTTCCCCAATGAGAGTATAAGCAAGATTCACGGCAGGCCACGAAGGCTGGAGGAGGTCATACTCTACCCCATGTATCATCCTGCAGCTGCCCTCCATCAAGGCTCGCTGCGTTCCACCATCGAGGCGGATATGCTCAAGATTCCGCAAATCCTGGGGCAAGCCAGGGACGTGCCGCAGGAGACGCCTGAAACTCAACAACTGAGCCTGTTCTAGCACCACGTCCCGAATCAAGAGAAGAGGAGAAACCATGTCGCAGCATAAACTGAGAGTCATCCCTCTGGGTGGCCTGGGGGAAATAGGCAAGAACATGATGGCCCTGGAATACGGCAATGACATCATCGTCATCGATGCGGGCCTTATGTTCCCCAGTGAGGAAACTCCGGGAGTTGACCTCCTGATCCCGGATATCAGCTATCTTCTGGAGAGAAAGCATAATCTGAGAGGGATAGTGATAACTCACGGACACGAGGACCACATCGGAGCGTTGCCTTATGTTCTGCCCCGCCTTTCCCTGCCCGTCTATGCCCCAAGGTTCGCTCTAGAGTTGATTATGGTTGAACTCAGACAGCGCGGAGTGAAGGCAGACGCGAGGTTGAACGTGGTGAGCCCCGGCAGCAAGATCAAGCTCGGCAATTTCACCATCGAGTTCTTCTCTGTCTGTCATAGCATTCCCGACTGTGTGGGGCTGATAATCCACACGCCCCAGGGCATAGTTGTGCACAGCGGTGACTTCAAGGTCGATCATACCCCGGTCGTGTGTGAGCCTACCGACTTCGGCCAGCTAGCCGCGCTGGGGGCAAAGGATGTACTGCTGCTCCTGTCTGACTCTACCTACGTTGAGCTCCCCGGGTACACGCCTTCGGAGGACGTAGTTAGCGGCACTCTGGACCGGATCCTAGGTGAGGCAAAGGGAAGGGTGATCGTAACTACATTTGCATCTCTCATATCCCGTGTTCAGCAGGTCTTCGACGTTGCCGTCAAGCACCGGCGGAGTGTCTTCATCATCGGACGCAGCATGAAGGATATAGTGAACATGGCCTTGAAGACGGGCTACCTCCGCGCTCCGCCTGGCACTATTTGCAGCTTTGACGAGTTTAGAGCGTTGCCTCACGATCGCGTGATAGTGTTGAGCACGGGAAGCCAGGGCGAGCCGACGTCTGCACTTGTACGCATGGCCAATCGCGATCCCAGGAGCCGGGTCCAGATCATCCCGGGCGACACCGTGGTGATCTCAGCAACCCCTATTCCCGGCAACGAGACCCTGGTCAGCAGAACGACAGACAGCCTCTTCCGACAGGGCGCCGATGTGATCTACAGCAGGCTTGCCCAGGTTCATGTCCACGGACACGGCAGTCAGGAGGAACTCAAGCTCCTGCTCAGTCTGGTCAAGCCTAGATTCTTCGTTCCCATTCATGGTGAATACCGCCACCTGGTCATGCATACCAGGCTGGCCCACAGGATGGGTATCCCCAAGGACAGTACTTTTGTGCTTGAAAACGGGGACGTGCTTGAACTCGGACAGGATTCCGGCAAGGTGGTTGCCAGGACTCACGCAGCACCTATTTACGTTAGCGGCACTATAGCCGGTAGACTTGATGAGGCGGTGATGCAAGACCGCAGATCGCTTTCGCGGGACGGCGTCGTGGTGGTGAGCATTGCCTTCGATAGCACAAGTGGCAGGCTGGTTGGAAAGCCACGGATCGACACGCGGGGTTTTATTGATGCCGGAGAGGAGCGGGCGCTGCTTGAGGAGGGTGCGGACGTAGTGCTGGCAGCCCTGGATCACGATAGGAGTTACCTGGCTGACCCGGGCCTCATTGACGCAAGGGCACGGGACTCGCTGAGCCGCTTCCTCTACGGACGGGTGCACCGCCGCCCTATCATTATCCCCATGGTTGTGGACGTAGGGAAGAGACACATAAAGCCGACCAGCTAGGAGCAAAGACGCCGTGCCCAAAGCGAAAGGCAGGTCCAGGCCCAGGAAGAAGGCAGAGGAACGACAGCCATCAAGGCAGGGCTTCGTAGGCTTTGTAACGTCGCCGGTGGTACGAAGGCTCCTTCTGGTCGTCGTAGTAGTGGTCCTGCTGTATGTCGTGTGGGAAGGCATGCTGAGGCTGCTCGGATATGGCCTGATCATAATGGCCGTCGCACTGGGCTGGCTGATCTGGCTGGCATGGCAACGGCGGTTCTCGGTTGTTAAGCACAGGTGGAACTGGGTGCTCGGGGGTGTGATCCTGGCTCTGGCTGCATGGGGAATCCTGTCCTTCTTCCCGGGGGAGGGTGTTATAGGCGACGCCACATTGGGAGGCAGAGTGGGGCTGAGCATAATACGTGCTCCTGATGCCCTGGGGGCACTCCGAGTAGCGGGCCTTGTCCTGCTGGGTATGGTTCTTATCATGCCCCGCCGGGCTCGGAGTGGCATCCAAAAGCTCCGTGTCGCTGCCAGCAGTGGCCAAGGGTTGCTGGCCAGGAGTCTGCGCCGTCGTCCGGCCACAAGCGTTCCCCTTCTAGCCCCTGCTAAAGAGGCCGCGCCGGACGCGATTGCCCCTGAGGCAGAGGCAATCGCTGAAGTGGATGCGAAGCCCGCGGGGGTCCCTTCTCCTCCTGTCTGGCAATCACAGCACGAACCGATTCTCACCCCCGGAGGGTGGCAGCTGCCTCCGATCGATATCCTGGAGAAACCGACGGAGGTGAAACTGGACAAGGACGACATCGATCAGCGTGCAAGGCTGATCGAGGAAGCGCTGGCAAGCTATGGCGTTGAAGCCAAGGTCGTCCAGGCGAACATCGGCCCTACGGTGACGCAGTTCGGAGTAGAGCCCGGATGGGACAGGAAATACAGGGAGGTGAGGGAGAGGGGACGGGATGGCGTCTACGGAACAAGGCACGAAGAGGTGTCCAGGACAAGGGTCAGGGTAGACCGGATTACCTCACTGTCCAATGACCTGTCGCTGGCACTGGCTGCGCCCAGCATCAGGATCGAGGCTCCCGTGCCCGGGGCATCGGTAGTAGGCATAGAGGTCCCTAACAGCGTGTTTGGATCGGTGGCCCTGCGCGGCGTGATAGAGACTGCTGCGTTTCAGAAGATCAAAGGGCGCTCCAAGCTGGCTATTGCCATGGGCAAGGGCGCGGGTGGTGAGGCAGCAGCGGCAGACCTGACCAGGATGCCGCATCTGCTTATTGCCGGATCTACCGGCAGTGGCAAGACCGTCTGTCTTAACTCCATCATCTGTTGCCTGCTTCTGCATAACAGCCCCGATGACGTGCAGTTCATAATGATCGACCCCAAACGGGTGGAACTGGTCACCTTCAATGGTCTGCCCCATCTGCTAGCTCCCGTCATTGTCGACTCGGGCAGGGCAGTCAAGGCCCTTAGGTGGCTTACCTATGAGATGGACAATAGGTATCGCGAGTTCGCGCAGGTGGGAGCACGTAACATCGAGGGTTACAACAGGGACCGATCGCCAGGTGAGCAGATCCCGTATCTGGTGCTCGTCATCGATGAGTTGGCCGATCTTATGCTGGTGGCCGCAGACGAGGTGGAGCACACGCTGTGCCGATTAGCTCAGTTGGCCAGGGCTACGGGAATTCATCTCGTGGTAGCCACCCAGCGTCCTTCAGTAGACGTGGTTACCGGGCTCATTAAAGCCAACTTCCCTACCCGTGTCAGTTTTGCCGTCACCTCTCAGGTGGATTCCAGGACCATCCTTGACATGGTGGGGGCCGAAAAACTGCTGGGCAGGGGCGACATGCTCTATATGCCTACCGAGGCCAGCAAGCCCAAGCGCCTGCAGGGAACCATGGTTCTCGATGCCGAGATCGACAGACTGGTGTACTTCTGGGGTAACCAGCGGCAGATTGAGGTAAGAAGTGTCGACTTCGATGAGGCAGGCGAGCACGGCTCAGGCGTACAGATAGCCAGTGCTCCTGATCCCCTGCTGGGAGACGCGATGAGATTGGCACAGGAACACAAACACATCTCGGCCTCTTTCCTCCAGCGCCGTCTTCATGTTGGCTATCCCAGAGCTGCTCGCCTCATGGAAGAGCTTGAGCAGGCCGGCCTGATAGAGACGGCCCAGCCCGGGCGGCAAGGCTGACCCCATCGGCGGGGGTTGAACCAACCTCGCCAGAAGCGGTCGGAGTCGTGAATCCCGGTCGCTGTAATGAGCCCAAGGCACAAACCAAGAGTCTGGCCCGCCAAACCCCTTCCTGCTAACCTTCGCTGGTTGCCTGCCGGGGATTGTGCGGCTAGGCGCCGAACTTGTCGAGTTTCAGGGCGTTAGCCATCGCTAAGGGCATGACCTGGCTGGCAGGAAAACGCCCCATACCGCCGGCCAGGCAGGCTCGTTCCGAGAACTCGACAACAGAGTCGGGGCGACACCAGTTGGACCTCAGCATGAAAGGTACCGGATGCCAGCTGTGCGAGGCCAAAACTGCCGGCGTGGAGTGGTCTCCAGTGACTACCAGCACCTCAGGGTTCAGGCTCAGCAGGCCAGGCAGAGCATCATCCAGGTCCTCAATGGCCTGAACCTTGGCCCGAAAATTACCATCTTCTCCCCTGGCATCGGTGTTCTTGAAGTGGATGAAGAAGAAATCAAAGTCCGCATAGTAGCGACGCAGGTTCTCCAGTTGCTCCGTGATACTCTCGCCGCTGGGCAGCACCTGCATGCCCACCAACCTTGCCAGCCCCCGGTACATAGGATACGTGGCTATGGCCGCTGGCTTCAACTTGTAGATCTCAGGCAGCGTGGGGATGCTGGGTCGACGGGAAAACCCGCGCAACAGCAACATATTGGCGGCGGGTTCGTGCCGCAGGCGACTGCTTGCCTCTGCTACGAACTCGTTGACGATCTCGGCAGTACTCTCTGCGTGGGCTGCCAGCGCCTCTACCCGCCTGGGAGCCAGTCCTGCCTGCTGGGGGTCTGAATCGGTTAGCTCGGGAGACAGGGCTTCACCCCTCAGAACGACCACAAACCTATGCTCTTTCACAGGCCGGACCAGTATCTCAGTGCCCTCGATGACAATGCCTTCTAACAAGCGGCAGAGCTCGGTGTTCATGTCCGTGGAGATCCGCCCTGCCCGCCTATCAACGATGATCCCTTCTTCGTCAACGGTGCAGAAATTGCCCCGGGCGGCGATCTCATCCGGCTTCAGTTCCCAGTCAATCCCCAGAGCCTCCACCACCCCCCGGCCGATATGGTAGTGCAGGGGATCATAGCCGAAGAGCGCGAGATGACCCGGCGCACTGCCCGGCGTTATCCCCGGGCCTATAGGGTCGACCAGCCCGCAAATCGACTCCCTGGCTATTCGATTCAGGTTACCCTTCCGGGCTGTCTCCAATTCCGTCTTGTCGGTCTCTGGGTGAGGCAGCCCCCCCACACCATCTACTACCAGAAGAACGATCTTCGCTGCCGAGACCCGGGAGATTGTCTTCATACGCTCAAATCCAATCATGGCGTCTGTCATTTTACCGGTAAGCATGTTTGAGTTCAAGTTCATCCCTGAGCAGGTGAAGCCATATCCCTTGCGGAGGCGCCTCGTTCCTGGTATATTAACCTTATCAACTTGCGGGAGAGACAATAATCCATGCAGGCCGTCGTTATTCTGCTAGGAGGAATAGTCAGTGTTGTCGTCGGCATTCTCATGATGCTGTTCTCCCTATTCCCCATTCTCGTTGCCATTCTGATGGGCTTTCTGACGATGGTGTGGGGGATCATAGCCATTGTTCTCTACTGGCTATAGCTGTGGGTCGACTGCTCACTGACAGATGAGGCGACGGGGACTATCGTCGCGGCTCCAACTCCAACATATGTGGTTCGTGTCCCGCTAACACAGATGACAGGGTCCGCCGTTGTCGCAAAGCTCTGCAGCCGCGGCATCTTGGATGGCAGGATGGCTATGCCTATTGCACAAACGCCTGTGTCGTGGCATACTGGAGTAAGTCCACTACAGGAGGTGATAAACCATGTTGACTGCTAACGTGCTGCTGATCGGAGGGATAATCGCTCTCATATTCGGTATCGTGATTATGGTCTTCCCCAAGATCCTCAACTATCTGATGGGCATCTTCCTGATACTGTGTGGAGCGATTGCGCTGATTCTCCACTTCACCTAGCACCAAGGACGGCGTAGCGTTCTGCCGCCCGTCCTTCCTCTGCCACAGTGCTTCAACTGCGGACTGCCAACCGGAGCAGCCTCACGGCGGGGCCTGCCCTGGCTGGGCGTGTTCCTTTCTGCTGGCGTAGATGGCGACGCTCTTGGGACAGAGGTGGTTCAGCAGCCTGTCCAGCCAGCGGAAAACCCTGTGGTTGGTGCGCAGATCCCAGATAAGAAATCTGTTATACAGCGCAGGTATAGGGGCGTTCTCCTTCTTGATGCCGAAGACGCAGCGGAGTATCCAGTAGAACGAGTGAAGGGCGTGCTTATGGCGAAGGGCATAGACCGACAGGCCGCTCGTGTCCGCAAGCGCAAGCAACTCCCGTGTCCTGTACTTTCTGATATGCCCGCCCGGGAAACCGTAGTAATCCCCCGACAGCTTCCAGCAAATGGACTCAGCCAGGTAATGCGGCACACTGATCCCGATGGATCCATCTCTGCGCATTACCCTGAGCAATTCCTCAACTGCGCTCCGGTCGTCAGGGATATGCTCCAGTACCTCGGAACAGATGATCCTGTCGAAGCGGGCGGCCTTGAAGGGCAGCCTTGTTACATCTGCTATCAGTAGATGATAGCTGCTCTTGATCCTTCTTTCCTCCTTCAGGGAGTAAAGAACATACAGGTTTTTCTTGATGGACTCTATATCGATATCAAAGGCGATGACCGAGGATTGACTCCTGTTGTATACCTCCCAGGAGTGCCTGCCGTTGCCGCAGCCGGCATCCAGGGTGACGTGCCCGTCTTTGATGCCCAGCAGGTCGGGTTCGACAGTGATCACCTTGCTGCCAGCACCTCGCGGTAGACCTCCAGGGTCTGTCTGGCTGCCTGCTGCCAGTCGAAGCGCTCGTGGACTCTTCTCCTCCCTGCCTCGCCCAGGCGTTGCTGGGCCTCATCATCAGGGAGCAACTGCCGGATCGCAGCAGCCAGGGCATGGGGATCTCTGGGAGGCACCAGTATGCCCGCATCTCCCACCACTTCAGGCAGGGCCCCGCCGGCGCTGGCTATGACGGGGGTGCCGCAGGCCATTGCCTCAGCGGCAGGTAGTCCGAAGCCCTCGTACAGAGAGGGCACTATCGCGATTCGAGCGGCCGAGTAGTGCCGCGCCAGTTCCTCGCGGGTCAGGCGCCCGGTGAATCGCACCATTCCGTCCAGGTTGAGCCTCTTTACAAGATGCGAGCCGTATGAAGGAAGCGGTCCCACGTCATCGGCGTAGGAGGAGTGCCGCTCGGCATCATCTACGATGGTCAGCTTCACCCCCTCCTCTCTCAGCAGTTGCAGTGCCTGCAGTAGGTACAGCACCCCCTTCTTCCTGTCGTCGGTGTTGCCGACCATGATCAGGCCGTCCCTCTTCCGGCTTGCCTGTTGCTTGTTGTCGTAGATCAGGGTATCTATGCCATTGTAGACCACTCTCATCCTATCCGCAGACACCCCGAAGAATTGTTGCGTCTTCTCTGACGCGCTCTGAGACACAGTGATGATGCGCTCCAGTCGCCGCGAGACAAAGGCCTGCATACGGATGAACGAGTAGAACCCCCGTATCCGCCATCGCTGTCTGATGCCATTCGCCTGTTCGAGGTCAGCCTCCCTGTCTATGGACAGCGGGTGATGTATGGTAGCTATTACGGGCACTCCCAACCTCTTCATTAGCAGAAGCCCGTAACCAAGACCCTGGTTGTCGTGGATGATATCGAACCGATCTCTCTTACAGAGCTCCCTCAGCCGGCCATATGCCCTGAGGCTGAACGTGAGAGGCTCCACGAACAGGCCCTGCCGCGTGGCACACAACTCATATAAGTCGACCGGGCTTCGTACCTTGGGCAGGTTGGTCCTGAGAGAGCTCTCTGGATGATAGATGCTCAAGCTCTTGAGGCAGTGCAGGGTGACGCCCTCGCTTACCTCGGGCAGGGGTGGGCTGGCTATCACCTCAACCTCATGCCCCATCCGCCGGAATTCGCGTGCCAGATAGTAGACGTATATACCCTGCCCACCGCTGTAAGGATTACCCCTATAGGTGAGCAGGCAAATTCTCATATCCTGAACCCGGAGTCAACTCTAGGGCCTCGCAATTATACCATTTCTGCCGGGTCTGCGTAGCTCGTGATGTGAGGAGCCCTACCGTGGCGGAGGGATGCCCTGAAGATTGAAAGCGAGCACCGATGTGGAGTATAATACTCGTGCCTGTGGTGAGCGTAGCCCAGCGGTTAAGGCGCCAGGTTGTGGCCCTGGAGATCGTGGGTTCGAATCCCACCGTTCACCCCAACTTCCCCCTGCGCCTATAGCTCAGCGGACAAGAGCACCGGTCTTCGGAACCGGGGGTCGTGGGTTCGAATCCCTCTAGGCGCGCCAGAGGAACCATCCTCCATGCCGGTGTTCTGCCAGTGTCTTCCTCACATTGGACCGCTTGCATGTCACCCGCTGAAATCGATGAGCTAAGGGGCACCAGACACGGTGTCCCGGAAACCCTAGAACGACAGCGGGAATCTATTGATATTGCAGCAGGGCCATAGTAATATAGATACAAGATAGCAAAAAGGAGGAGACAGCTATGTTACAGGACTTCAAGGCGTTCCTAATGAGGGGCAATGTGGTCGACATGGCAGTGGGCATAGTCATCGGCGTCGCTTTCGGTGCGGTTGTTAACTCATTTGTCAGAGATGTCATCATGCCGCCGATAGGACTGGCCCTGGGCAACGTGGACTTCGCCAACCTCTTCGTAGTACTGAAGGAGGGCCTGGTACCCGGGCCATACGCTTCTCTGGCGGACGCCCAGGCAGCCGGGGCGGTGTCGATCAACTATGGGGTCTTCATCAATGCCGCGGTCAGCTTCCTGATCGTGGCGGCAGCCATCTTCTTCTTCGTCGTACGTCCGGTGGCCAGGATGCAGGCTCTTACCGCAAAGCCGCAGGAACCGGCTGCTCCCACAACCAAGGACTGCCCTTACTGCATGACCGCTATCCCCATCAAGGCCAGTCGGTGCCCCAACTGCACCTCGGAGCTCCCAACGGCATAGACCTCCAGGCCCGCGCCCCGGTTCAACAAGGAGCGCAGCCTGTCGGGCTTTTCTGCAGCGCCGACGGGCTGCTGGCTATGCGTTGCTTTGACCCTACAACGATGCGGTCCGTTGTGAGCGGGTCTCCGGCCTGATCTGCGTCCTTTTCGCCCCTTTACGGGAGTCCAATGACAGCCCCGTTCTTTCGCTGCTCCGAAGTTGACTTGCGCTCATTGATTAGTTAGGATGATAGGTGTAGAATAGACTGCACCAAGGAGGAACGGCATGATAGAGATGACGATTGACAGCATCCGGGTCAGCATGATGAACTATCAGAGGGTGGTGATCCTGAAGGAGAAGGGGACCAATCGTTATCTGCCCATCTGGATCGGGCCGGCGGAGGCCGATGCCATAGCCGTAAAGCTACAGAATGTTGAGCTCACGCGCCCTTTGACCCATGATCTGCTGCAATCAGTGATCTCTACCCTGGGGGCTTCGGTCGACTACGTAATCGTAACCGGGCTTAAGGAGGACACATTCTATGCCAAGCTTGCTCTCAGCGTTGACAGTGACAAGCTGGACATAGACTCTCGTCCCAGTGATGCGCTGGCGCTGGCAGTAAGAGTTGGGGCACCGATATATGCCGACGAGTCAGTGCTGGACAAGGCAGGCATCATGCTTGACGAGGAGACGGGCAAGTCCATGCCTGAGGGCAAGGTTGACGAGCAAGAACTGCAGGGCCTATCTGCGTACAAGGACTTCATAAACACCCTCAATCTGGAGGATTTCAACAGACGCCGATCCTGACCTTACTACTGAAGAGGTAAGTCCGCACGGGGAGGTGTCGTTGGTTTCACGCACCACCATCGACCGGATCTCACTGGTCATACCTTAGACAGCCTTGTCAGAAGCCCCTGGCTGCAGCTCACCAACCAGGCTCCGCAGGGCCGCCACATACCCCCGCCAGCCCAGGCCGCTTATCTGCCCTTCAGCTATGGACACGATGACAGACCTGGCCCGCCATTCCTCGCGGCAGTGAATATTGGACAGATGAACTTCGATGATGGGCAGTCGGCTGTCAGCCAGGGCATCGCGTAGCGAATATCCGTAGTGCGTCAGCGCGCCGGGGTTAATCACGATACCCTGAGCCGAGCCGGCCTGCTCCTGGATGAAGTCCACCAGCGCTCCTTCGTGGTTGGACTGAAACGACACCACTTCGACCTTCAAGGCCTGAGCTTCCGCATTCAACAGGGCGTCGATCTCCGCCAGGGTCTTCTTCCCGTAAACCGATTGCTCCCTTCTGCCCAGCATATTCAGATTCGGCCCATGGATGATCAGGATCCTCATGAGGCTACCTCCTCCTTCCGTTTCTCTGGATCGGATATGTCCACTCTGGACTGGCAAGACACGCACTTGGCCCAGTCGCCTCTGGTCTGCACCAGAAGCTTGCCGCAGGCAGGACAGGGTTGAGCTACCGGCCTGCGGTTGACAGCAAACGTGCATTGGGGGTACCTGCTACACCCGTAGAACACCTTCTTCTTCTTGCTGATCTTCTGGACGAGATCGCCGCCGCACTCGGGGCAGGAAGCTCCGGTCTTTACCACATAGGACATGGTGGTCTTGCAGTCCGGATATCCGCTGCAGGCCAGAAACTTGCCGAACCGCCCGACCTTTATGACCATGGCGCGACCGCACTTGGGACACGTTTCGCCGCTGTCCTGCACCATGTTGACCTTTTCCAGATTGGTCCAGGCCTTGTCCAGCGTGTCCTGAAAGGGAGGATAGAACTGCTGCAGCGCGGCCACCCATTCATGCTTGCCCTGAGCAATCTCATCCAATTGCTCTTCCATTCCAGCCGTGAAACCGGGATCTACGATTGTGGGGAAATGCGCGATCAGAATATCGTTGACAATAGTCCCCAACTCAGTAGGATGGAACTTTCCATCGGGTTTGCTCACGTACTCTCTCTCCTGAATGGTAGACAATGTGGGGGCATAGGTACTGGGGCGCCCGATTCCCTTCTGCTCAAGGGCCTTTATCAGCGTGGCCTCTGTGTAGCGCGGTGGTGGCTCGGTGAAGCGCTGCTCAGGCCAGGTCCCCAGATAGGTCAACGCAACTCCAACCTTTAGCTCGGGCAGGGCCGCAGCGTTGTCGGCCCGTTCATCGTCATCCCTGCCTTCCGTGTACACAGCCATGAAACCAGGGAACTTCACCACGGAGCTAGTCGCCCTGAGTAGATACCCCTGGGGTTTCTTCTTGCTGCCGGCAGCGCTGGCCTCCACTTCCACGGTTGTTGTGTCGAACAGGGCCGCAGACATCTGACTGGCGACCATGCGCTTCCAGATAAGATCGTACAGCTTCAGTTGGGCGGAGTTCAGGAACGGTCTCACGTGGTCCGGCTGCCTGTGAATCCTGGTGGGTCGAATTGCCTCGTGTGCCTCCTGCGCCCACTTGCTTTTCCTGGCGAAGCTCCGTGCCTTCTGTGGCACGAACTGGGCTCCATACTTCTCGCCGATGAACTCGCGCGTCTCGCTTAGAGCCGAGGCAGCCACGTGGGTGGAGTCGGTACGCATATAGGTGATCAAACCTACCGAACCTTCATCTCCGATCGTGAGGCCTTCATACAGCTGCTGGGCAAGGGCCATGGTGCGACCGGCGCTGAAGCGCAGCTTTCGCCAGGCCTCCTGTTGCAGGGTGCTGGTTATGAATGGCGGTGCAGGCAACCGCGTCACCTGTTTCGTTGCCACCGCCTTAACTGCATATTTGGCCTGCTCGAGCTCTGCCCTAACCTTGTCTGCGTGGTCTTTGCTGGCTATCTCGAGCTTTTTACCATCGGCAATGGCGAACAGCCTGGCCTTGAAGCTCTCGCCCTTTCTTCTTGGGGGAGCCAGTTCAACTTCGATGACCCAGTACTCCTGGCGAACGAAGCGCTCAATCTCTCGCTCACGGTCGACGATCATCCTTACGGCTACGGATTGTACTCTGCCCGCCGAAAGCCCTCTCTGGACCTTTCTCCACAGCAGCGGGCTAAGCTTGTAGCCGACCAATCTATCGAGTATGCGGCGGGCTTGTTGAGCATTCACGAGGTTCATGTTGATGCCCCGGGGATCCTGGAAGGCGGCCTTAACTGCCTCGCTGGTTATCTCATGGAAGACCACTCGCTGAACGCGTGCTGAGCCCTGGTCCAGCTTGGCCGCCTGCACCAGATGCCAGGAGATGGCCTCTCCCTCTCGATCAGGGTCGGTGGCCAGATAGATGGACTTTGCCGTGACGGCCGCCTTCTTGATCTCGCCGACTACCTTCTTCTTCCCGGGAGGAATCACATACCCGGGAGCGAAGTCCTCGTCTACATCTACGCCCAGGCTTGACTTGGGCAGGTCACGTACGTGCCCCAGAGACGCCTTGACGGTATAGCTGCGCCCCAGAATGGTGCCCAGTGTCCTTGCCTTGGCCGGAGACTCGACGATGACTAGTTTGCTGGCCATATCTCAACCCGCCTCAATTCCTGTGTGCCAGGACATAGTTCATGCTTCCCACCTGCTTGGCCATTCCCTTCAACTCCAGCACGGCGAGAGTGCTGCTCACCTCCGGCATGGCCAGGCCGCTACGGCGGCAGATCTCGTCTATATGATTGGGCTCGGCGCTCAAATGCGTCAGCACCGCCGATTCAACTTCGTTGGCGGCAGAGAACTCCCTGATCTCTCCCTGGCGTACCACGATGGTCAGGTTCAGTTCCTCAAGAATATCAGTGTAGTTACGAACCAGTTTGGCTCCTTCCTGAATAAGACGGTTAGTCCCCTGGCTGGCCGGAGAGAGGATGCTGCCGGGGATCGCAAAGACCTCCCGGTTCTGCTCCACTGCCTGGTGGGCCGTAATCAAAGCTCCGCTCTTTTCGCCAGCTTCTACCACCAACACCCCCAGGCTCAGGCCGCTCATGATTCGGTTGCGCATGGGAAAGCTCTCGGGCCTGGGCTTGACGCCCAGAGGATGCTCGCTGACCAGAGCGCCGCGTTCCAGGATAGCCTGCGCCAGTCTGGCATTCTCGCCCGGATACACGATGTCCAGGCCGCAGGCGAAAACCGCTACCGTCCTGCCCCCGGCATCCAGCGCAGCCCGATGGGCCACAGAGTCAACGCCTCGCGCCAGGCCACTGACTATGGTGATCCCACTTCGGGTCAGGTCGGACACAATCTCCTCAGTGACCTGTTTCCCGTAGATCGTGGGGCGACGGGTACCGACTATGGCCAGGCCGGGCTCATCCTCGGCCTGAAGAGCGCCTCTTACGTACAGCACCGGGGGATAATCATAAATCTCCTTAAGCTTCGCAGGATAGAGCGGATCCTCATGAACAAGCACCGTCACTTTATGGCGCTGCAGCTTCTCCATCTCGGCATCGGGGCAGATCTCCGGGCGCCTGGCCGCAACCGCAGCTAGGCTGCGGGAGTCCAGCCCGGCCTGCTTCAACTCTGCCTGGGGAGCTCCCCAGGCAGCCCGCAAACTGCCGAAGTACTCCTTCAGTTGAGATATTCGCACCCGGCCGATGCCGGATATCCCTGAAAAGGCTACCCAGTACTTGAGGTCGTCGACACTCGCCATATTGGTCCTGGCTGGATTTTAGCACAACTCTTCGCAAGGCTCGAGTTATTGACAGTGTGCAGTAGCTATGCTACGCTAGAACAAGTGAGCCTTGCCTGATCGGAGACCTCTCCTGCCTCGCCCGCAGCAAGCGAGAAGGGTCCCTGCAAGAACCCGGGGGCCACAATGCGGCTGCGGATGATGGAGAGGAACGTTGGACCGATTTGACGTAACAAAGGAGGGGCAAAATGGAGATAGTTGACCCTGGCCTATCCATGATGGTGATGTTCCTGGGGTTGTTCTTAGTCATCGTGGGCATAGTGATTGCTGGTGTGGTCTACCGCGAGACACGCGAGTGGAAACGGCTGATAACTCCCCTGTATGACAGGGATCCTGCCAGGACGGCGTCGGAGTCTTCACCAGAACCAGGAGTGATGACGCCCCAACAGTCTGCCCTGCGCAGGCAAATCTTCACCCGGATCTTTAATCATATGGACGTTGCTGGCCTGCTAGGCGGCGGCGCGACTGTCGTCGTGGGCATACTGATAGTCCTGATAGGACTCGCGCTCCGTAGTTAATCCTCTCCTCAACACTTTCCTGACGCCCTTGACAAACTCCGTTGCCCAAACACGCTCGATAATGGTGCTTATGAAATGGGCAATCAGTGTGATGAAGAAGAGGGCTGCCTCTACCACCCACCTTATCGGGGGTTCATAGATAAGCCAGCTGATGAGCCGCGCAATGAGCCTGGCAATAAACAGGCCTGCCTGTACCAGCTGCTTCAGGGGTGGATGGTACAGGAACCAGGCTACTGCCGCTGAAACCCCTCTCACATAGAACAGGAGCACTGCCACCAACCAGCGCACCGGAGGGTGATAGAAGAACCAGACTACCCCCAGAGGAATTCCCACCAGTATTCTCCAGCCTAATGCCACGACCCGATAGCAGAGGTCCCAGAAGACATTCCTGACACGTGGCCAGCCGTAGCGCCACAACCTGACCAGCCAGACCACTATGCCCAGTAAGAGCAAGAACAGGAACAGCAGCAGCAGGCCTATGCCCACGATCGTAACTTCCGTGCCTACTACCGGTAGCGCGAAGGATGGTACGGAGATGCCTGCCATACTCAGTCCATAACGCAGGAAAAGCTCCAACGCCACGATGACGATGAGCAGGAAGATGATGTTCACCGGCCGGGCGGCCCACCTTCCCATGCGCACCAGCCATGGGTAGATGTGTCGCCACATGAAGATTGTGACTGCCAGTATCAACACCAGGCACAGCAGGAATATCGCTATGGCCAGCGGTATCAGCGCGAGGACCAGCAGAGACCCTACCAGCAGAATGACCGAGGCTACGGCCAGCAACCCGGCACAGGTCATCATCGCGCCCTGTTCTCCTTATCGCACTGGCAGGAATTCGCTCTGCTCTCGTTCATTGCGTCATTCATGCGTTAGCCCGACACTTATATCAGCACCAGCCAGAAGCCTATCAGGCCTGACATCAACATGACCATGCCAGTGGCCATGCCCATAAACAGGGCCGTTATTGCGCCGAGGCCCACTCCCAGGGCCAGGACAACTCCGGTCAGCGGAATGATCAGTAAGCAACCCATATAGTCCGTTCCCCCTGAAAACACCAGGATGCATTCGCCTCGCAGACACTCATGTTACCCCGCATTCTAGCATGCACCCTCATATCAGAAGCACCAGCGCCAGCAGGGCAGTCATCGATGTGGCGATGGCGGCCAGGCAGGATAGAAAGAAACCCAGCAACAAAGTCATGAACACGACCACGGCTGCGATGGCGGCCGTAAACGGAATGATCAGCAATAAGCCCATATCGTCTCAATCCCCCTCAGAGCAGCGGCGGCGGTAATCCACAGGGCTTACGCCGCAAGCCGTCATACCGGTTCATGCTCTTTGATCCCTGGTCTTCTGTGTTGTTCAGAGCCTGGAGAGGATTCTTGATGGCGGGTGCTTCACTCGACTACCCTGAATTTTGTCTCCCGATAAGCCACGACCATGAGAAGGACCAGCACGGCCAGGCCTACAACTACCCAGACCCAGGTCGGCGGTGCATACACCCTGAACGATATGCGACTGGACCACTCACTTTCGTTGCGAAACTCATCTGTAGCCTTGACCCGCCAGTAGTAGGTTCCCTGTGGCAGTTCCTCCTTCGACACCTCATGCTGTCTTTCCGCTATGCCTGACTGTGACCAAACAACGTTGCCGGGCTCGTTGCTTATCTCGAGGGTATAAGTCATACCCTCACCTGTTATGCCCCCCCAGCGAAAGGTGACGTTCTGCGGCCTCATTCTGCTCTCGTCTTCAGGCAGCAGGGGAGCAGGGGCGTCCAGGAT
>Ga0209498_1000784_pt1 | contig 19636 bp, 16 predicted proteins | sample WalLakDeSediment_FD_184131 | JGI IMG/M metagenome (GOLD analysis project Ga0209498, IMG submission 184131) | Lake sediment microbial communities from Walker lake, Nevada to study Microbial Dark Matter (Phase II) - Walker Lake 11/02/13 Deep... | ecosystem: Environmental > Aquatic > Freshwater >... | reverse complement strand
ACCAGCAGTATCTGTGTTTGGCTATCCATGCAATTTCAAACTCAAAACTCAGAACTCAAAACTCAGAACTCAAAACTCAGAACTCAAAACTCAGAACTCAAAACTCAGAACTCAAAACTCAGAACTCAAAACTCAAAACTAATTCTGATGCTGTTCCCTCAGCAAATCATTCACAATCTTCACCGGGTTAAAAGTGATGATCGGCACTTCGACGAAAACGGTGATCCAGTGCGCCATGGCGCCATTCCACAGGCCTGGCAGCTCGAGGGCTTTCAGCGGTTTACCGTCTTTGGACTTGACGGAAATGAAACCCGTGTTGTGATCGATGAACTGCCGCAAGTCGAATTTCTCTCCTTTGTAATTCTTCAGGCTGCAGACCAAATCAACCGGGTTAAAGTGGGTAGACGCTTCGAGTATCTCTTTTTGTTCCGGGTTTTTGAGGTCGATCTGAGAGGATTCGATGATCTGCAGTGAAATGTCGCCCTGCCTGTTCTTCACCCAGAAGGGGCCCCCGCCGGGTTCCCCTTCGTTCCGGACCATGCCGCAGATGCGGACCGGCCGGTTCAGCAGCTGGTGCAGGTGGTTAACCCTTTTGCTCTCCTCCCAACTGAAAAAATCTGGGGGGAAAGTAATGTTCATTTGTTTTTCGCAAAAGGCCATCGCCTCTTTTATGGTCGATACGGACGGTGGTTTTTGTTCAAGGGCGCGCAGGAATGAGAATGTTTTACTCTGCAACTGCATCAGCAGCCCGCCAAGGAGTTTCTTATACCGGTAGGTCTCTGCCTTCAGCCGGTCGGGCACCACGTTGTCGATATTCTTGATGAAAACCAGGTCGGCATCGATCTCATTGAGGTTTTCGATCAGGGCGCCGTGTCCGCCCGGGCGAAATACCAGCGAACCGTCTTTTTCCCGGAAAGGCTCGTTGTCAAGATCGACGGCAATGGTGTCGGTGGAGGTTTTCTGCACCGAAAATCTGACATCGTAATTGACCCCGAACATGCTTTCATAATATGGCTGCACGTAAGCGATCAGGTCCTTGAAGCTGGACATGTGTTCCGGGGAAACGGTGAAATGGATCATAACATCCTTGTTTCTGTTGGCGCAGTAATGAGCGCCTTCGACAAGGTGCTCCCCGGCGGAGGTCCGGGAAAAGGTACCGTAATGATGGAATTTCACCAGTCCTTTGGGCAGGTTGGCGTAATTCAATCCTTTTTCAGTCATGACATAATCGAGGATCAGGCCGTAATCTTCTTTTTCAAGAGACTCTTCCAGGTTTTCGCCCGACTTTGCCATGATCTTTTTCAAATCATCATAAAAAGCAAACTGGCCCAGGTGCTGGAAGAAATACCATACGCTGTTGAAACTTTGATCGGCCAGCAGTTCTTTTTCCTTTGCCTTGTCGCCCGGCGCCTCCCTGAACTCGAAGAGGTGCTTGAACATCCGCGTGGCGGCCCCGGAAGCCGGCACGAATTTCACCAGTTGCAGGTCCTTGGCCATCCGCTCATAATTGGTGATGAGTTCATGGATCTCTTTCTCGGTGAAGGTGCGGATCCCTTTTTCCCGCGTCGCCGGTGCGATAAGCCGGGCGTAAGGAAACCCCTCCCTGAAGTGTTGTATCTGTTGTTCGATAGTTTCCGGGGAAATCCCCATGGCAGCAATCTGGTCCAGGTCGTTTTTCATCAACATAATTGAATATTTAAGATGGTTTTCCGGATTATTCCAGATAAAACCGGGTTGTAAAATTAAATATCCTTGCCAAACTGTCAAAAAAAAATGGACTTCAATTTTATAATGCCGGTTTTTTATAATTTTGTTGCCGGGCTCGATGAAAAATATTAATTTTGCACCCGCTTAACAGCCCAGATGGCGGAAGTGGTAGACGCGCATGGTTGAGGGCCATGTGACCTAAGGTCGTGCAAGTTCGAGTCTTGTTCTGGGCACGCCCAAGTGGCGGAACTGGTAGACGCGCTACATTCAGGGTGTAGTGACCGCACGGTCGTGCAAGTTCGATTCTTGTCTTGGGCACTTTTATGAAATGAAATGCCGGTTGAAAGACCGGCATCTTATTACTCTGCTGATCGGGATATCATTCATGGTGAATAAAATAATTATCAGAATAATGGTGGGCGCCATTATTCTTTTTTTATGGCCCCATAGCAGGTCCTTTTCACAGTGCAAAGCGTCTCATTCCCTTTCTGAAACCGCACTCATCAAAGGCGCCTTGAGAGGAACCGGTTATTATTACCGCAATCTTATTATCCAGGACCTGGCATTGGCTGCCGGTATTTCGATCCATGAAGTGACCCTCCGGCTGGATTATCATTTGCATGTTACGTATGATCAATGCACCCTGCACCGGTTGGAGATCGCTGTCAGACCGGTGGACGCCCGTTGTAATCCTTATTTGTACCGGGAATTTGATGTTTCGGCCTCGCTGGTCCCGAGCGCCGCCGACCTGGTATTTTACATCCGGAACCAACTGGGCATTATATCTGATAGTATTGTGATCAATAATTTCCCGCTCAGGGAAAAAACCGGGAAGCCGTTTGTCTGGCTGATGGATATCAACCCGTTGGAAGGCCGGGTTACCCCGTTTTTTGCCCGTGCGGTCTTTCATTATGATCAGCAAGCCTATGATGCGTTTCGCGATCATGTGCTGATCATCGATGAGTACTATGCTGCCGCAGCGCTGGCTGACAGCGTTTACCGGCTGATTGGGGGTGGTTTTTTATCCGAAAAAGGAACCTGCGGTGAACTCTTTCTCCGTCAGGCCGAGATCGAAAGAATGGCCCGTTATGTTACTCCAGGGAAATTCGATAGCCTGACCGTCAGCGGTCATTATGATCCGGCACGCCTGCAGGAAAAACATCTCAGGCTGATCAGGTATGGGACCCGGTACAAGACATTGCTGGAGCAACCCGGTTTGGCCCGGCGTTGTTTCCCGTCCCCCGGTATGACGGACCTGATGATCAGTTCGTGGCTCGGCTGGCAGGACCATTACCGCCGGATGGCCTATCATACTGATTATAAGTTCATCAATTTCTTTGAAGATGTTGCGGTTCCGTCTTTCTCAACTGCGATTCTGTGGAGTGGGTATGGCAGACTTAGGGAATTCGGATTGAAACCGGGTTTGTGCCAGCGGGCTGTTGCCGGTAAAATATGCGGTGCCCTGACAGAGCGGGCAGAAAGGTTTGAAAACGCCGGTTCGCAGATACATGCCCTCCGTTATTATGAATCGGCCCTGAGCCTGGCGCGATTGACACATCTCAGACAGCAGGAAAAGTTTGCTCTGGAAAAGGTATGCCGGATGAAACAAGAGGTGTTGTATTCCTATCTCCGGATCTCGGGACTGGCTTCCGGTAGGGACAATCCACTGCTGGCCGTGCAATACTTCCGGCGGGCGGGGGATATATATCAAAGCAATCACCTGCCGTGCCTTGATCAGGATACACTCGCCCGTTTTGAGCGGTCGATGTACCGGGATTTCGAATCCAGGGTACCGTTATTGATCGGGGACGGGGCGTTCCGAAAAGCAGCTGCTTTTTTGCAGGAGATCAGGTCCCGGTGCCAGGAAAGCCCTGCCTGGCAGTGCCCCGGTGAGTTGACGGAATGGTCGGCGGCCGTTAGCCAGGGTATTTACGATGAATTGATCCGGGACGTCCGGCATTGGATGGCCAGGGAAGAACTGGCTGAAGCTGAGCAGATCTACCGGCAGGCGGGCAATATGCGCGCGACCGGCGCATACCCTATCGTGCCGGCACCCGATGAACAAAAAATGGGAAACCGGTTCCGGCAGATGTATTATGACGATTTTGTCGACGAAGGGACACGGTATTTTGATAAAGCGGAATATGACCTGGCGCTTTATTATTTCAGCAAGGCTTATCACCTGCAAAACGGAAACCTGCTGGCGCAGCGGATAGAGTTGCCGCAATACCGCCGGGAATCTGCCCGCCATGTCATCGAAAAACTGTTTTCGGACACGCGGCTGAAGATCTGGGCCCATGACCTGGAAACGGCCGGGCATTACATGGAACAGGCGGGCAGCATGATGGCCGAATATAATATAGCATCCGGTGACCCGCTGCGGGTGGAATATGAAAGGCTGAAAAACGAGGTGTTCACCTCCCAATGCATCGCAGCCCGGAATGTGTTTGATGATTTGATGGAACAGGTCTTCAAGAAGAGAGAAGCGCAGGATTTTTCAACCGCCCTGAGCCTGGCGAATGAAGCGGTGAATCACTCCCTGAACCATATCTCCTGCAAGATACGGGATGACCAGGCATGGTATCAAAAGGTGGTGCTGGAACCACTGGCTGGTTACCAGCAAAAGGAAATGGCTTTGCAGCAATTGGCATATGGTCCGCCGGAGCCTTACCTGAATGCTTTCCGGGAACTGAATTCGTATTATTCAAGGCAGAAATTGCTGGAGCAGGGCGTGATTTTTATTCCCCTGAAAGAAAGGGTTCTGAAAGCGGAAGATATAGATTTCCTGACGGGCATGTACGATCATTATGTCTGGATGAACGACCCCGGGCAATGTCTGGCGCTGCTGGTTGTCCTGCACCAAAAGGGAGCGGAGCGGAAAATGATGTCCGGAAGGCAGTGGAACCTGGCAAAGCTTATTGCCAAAGACGATGTGAAAAACCTGGGAACCGAGACCATGCCATGGGAATTCATGCGTGCCCATGTGGGAACGGATCCATGGTTCCGGCCTTTCCGGTGGTCTTATAAACTGGCCTGGATCAGGGAGACCAGGGGGAAAATCCGATACTGGCCTTTGATCTGGAAGAAATAATGCTTTTCTTTGTAAAAACTGATTAAAACAACATGCTATGAAACGACTTTTGCTCATCAGCAATTCGACCAATCCCGGGGAACCTTACCTGGGCTGGCCAAGGCTGTATATTGCTGATTTTATGGCGGATACAGGCGTCAAAGATATATTGTTCGTGCCCTATGCGGGGGTAAACCTGGCTGCCGAAAGCGTCGAGGCCTCCTATGATGTCTATGAAAAACGGGTTCAGGATGTTTTTCGCGAACTTGGTTACGGGATTTATTCCATCCACAGGGAGAAAGACCCGGTGGAGGCTGTGAAAAATGCCAATGCCATCGCGGTAGGAGGGGGGAACACGTTCCACCTTGTCTATATGCTGCACAAGCTGAACCTCGTCCCGGCTATACGGGAAAGAGTTTTGGCAGGAATGCATTATATGGGCTGGAGCGCCGGCGCCAACGTGGCCTGCCCATCTTTGCGTACCACCAATGATATGCCCATTATCCAGCCTGCCAGCTTTGAAACCATGAACCTGGTCCCGTTCCAGATCAATCCCCACTATCTGGATGCCAATCCCGAGGGCCATGGCGGCGAAACGCGCCAGCAACGCATCGAAGAGTTTCTGGCAGTGAACCGCGACATGACGGTGATCGGCCTGCGGGAAGCTACCCTTATCCAGGTGGAAGGGGATCATTACACACTGAAAGGCTCAAGGCCCATGAGGGTGTTCCGGTATGGGAAGGAAGCGGTTGAGAGTTCTGAGTTTTGAGTTTTGAGTTTTGAGTTTAGGATTGTGCTATTTTCTTCTTGTTTTGCCTTTGGAAGTCAAAATGATACTGTTCAGTAACTTAATGAGTTCATTGTTTAGGCTGATTAAATCCAATACGTTGTTGTCAATGATTTTGCTTGTTTGGATAAGTTCAAGCCAATATTTTGACTCACGTGCTTCTTTTGATGCAATTGTCATTTTATTAATAAAATCTTTGCGACTGCTGGCTGCGGATGCTTCCCTTAATTAACTTTTTATGTTAATTACCAAAAGGAGCATATTATACCCGCCCTGTTAATAAAAAATTTGCAATAATTTCACTAAAATCTCAAAACTCAAAACTCAAAACTCAGCACTCAGCACTCAGAACTCAGAACTCAGAACTCAGAACTCAGAACTCAGAACTCATAACTCATCACTCTTATCTCAGAATCCCAAAACTTACTCCGCCAACAGCGATCACCCCGCCGGGCTCTGAATAGGTAGCTGTGTTCCCGTTGAAATTGGCTCCGAAGCTGAACCGCAGGTTTATGTCCTGGGTAATCAGGTAGGAGAGGTTGCCGATCCAGGAGTAAGTCCACTGGCTGTTGATGTTTTCCGGTACTTCAGACGCGTTCCGGGCGATGCCTTCAAAAGAAATGTTCCAGTCGTTGCGGTTGAACTGGAATTTGATGCCAAAATCGAGATAGTTTCCTGCTTCTACCCGGTTGTCATTCCAGATATAGCGAAAGATCCCCAGGAAATCAAGCGACTGCACCAGCGCCGGATCGGTTTCGCTGCTCAGATCCAGCCGGTACGAAGGGGTCAGCCATAATCCTGATTTGGCAAAAACGGCGTCTCCCCAGGCATTGTTTTGTAAAACCGTGACGCCCGAATGGGCCAGCTCCAGAATAAAGCCCTCCCGTGCAAACGGAGTGATGCGCCGGTTGATCCGACCGGCAGCCATGGTTTTTTGCTCCGCCAGCTTATCCAGTTCGTTATCCAGCATCACCAGCAGGATGTCTTTATCCTGAATAACGACAAACTGGCCCTTGTATAGATCCAGGGCCTCTGAAATATCGGCTTTCATACCGTCAGGGATATCTTTTCTTTCAAATAAAGAGTAATTGGCTGTCTCCATAGCCCGGGAAATGCTCTCATAGGGATCGGCTCCCTGTTCCAGCCTGTTTAGCATCAATTGCAACAACCGCACAAAAACCATCCTGGCATCGGCATTGGCCCACTCCAGGAAGTCGTCATAGGTTGGTTTGTGCACAGTTCCGGGGATGAGGGTAATCCGGATTCCGTACCCGATCCCCGTACCTTTGCCCAACTCTCCGAAAATGGCGGAATCGGTGGCTGATGTAGCCAGGGATAAGGCAAAATTCTTCTTGATGGCGGGCCAGGGCCGTTTGTCGAAGTAGTCATTGGCAATGAAGCTGTGGCTGTTATTGGCCGGCTCTCTCTTGTTCCAGTTGAATGGATTGACTTCCATGGCAAAATTTGGCTGCAGGGCGCCGTTGACCAGGCCCGATTGTATTCCTGCCGCAAAATCCCTCGGGGTGGAGGGGCGCTGGATATGGGTCGGCTGAACGCCCAGCAAAACATAGGCGGGGCTGGTAGTGAGTTCAAGCTGCTTTAATGCGGGTTCCTGGGCGAAAATGCTACTTATCAGAAGAAAAAAGCAGGTAAAACAATAGATCTTATTCATCATCTGACGGTTTTAAAATAAACCTGAAATGAAATACAGAATTGGCGGTAGGATGGCTGGTATCATCCAATACAAATTGCGCCAGCATTTCATTATCCGCCTTGATGGTGAGTTTGCTGGTGATGGGGATGGATGATCCATCCGCATTCCCTGTTGCTGTTTTAAATTTCGTGGCATCTACCACCACCCCGACAGTTATATCAAATAGCTTTCCAGCCTCATTAAGGGGGTGATCTTCGAAAATGACATCTTTCACGGCATAGATTAAGTCGATAAGCGCGTGCCCGGCGATTTTTATCTGATCCCTTTCGGGAATTACGTCTGATGAAAGGAAAATCATCTTTTTTCGATCGACGGGTAAGACCGGGATGGTTACCGGATCGCCATCGTTGTATTTGAATTCGGCCATGGGAAAAATGATTTAAATATTGGATTAATCGGAAATGTACTTCAAAGTTAAATGTTTTATTGCATTATCTGTTTCCAGGGCGGGAAAATTTACAGGCAGGGTTATGATATTGTATTGTAGTTGTGCAAGTTTAAAGGGTAGATAGGATTACAACTATATCTTTGCGGTATGAAATGTTTTTAAACACAATAGTCACAATAGGGCACAATAGGAATAGCACAATAGTGAAAGATTTGGAGAAAAATATTAAGCGATTGGATATTGATCAACTCACAGAAACATTCCAGGAGCTCAGGGCATGCCGGATTTGTCCGCGGGATTGCAACGCCGACCGCTTCTCGGGGAAGCTGGGCTATTGCAAAGCGGGGGCCGGGTTCAGCATCTCTTCCATATGTATCCATAGGGGGGAGGAGCCTGCCATTTCAGGTAGCAAGGGCATTTGCAATATTTTCTTCACCCATTGCAACCTGCAGTGCATCTATTGCCAGAACCACCAGATCAGTTGCAACACACTCGATCATTCGCTTCAGCATATGAGCCTGCAGGAAGTGATCCGGCAGATTGTGGCGATACTTTCCACAGGCATCAACATGGTCGGGTTTGTATCTCCTTCCCATTATGTCCCCCAGGTGAAGGTAATCATAAATGCGCTCCGAACCCTTGGATTAAACCCTGTCTTTGTTTACAACACCAATGGCTACGACCGGCCGGAGGTGATCCGTAGCCTGGAAAGCTACATCGATGTGTATCTGCCTGATTTCAAGTATTCGGATGATGGCCTGGGGAAAAAATACTCCGATGCAAAAGATTACCCCGCCATCGCCCTGGCATCCATTCAGGAAATGTTGCGGCAGAAAGGAACAGCGCTGCCGCTGGATGCCTCAGGCTATGCGCAAAAGGGTATCATCATCCGGCATCTTGTCCTGCCCGGGCACCCTGAAAACAGCATCGGTGTTTTAAGAATGATCGCCGGGGAATTATCGAATGAATTGCACATCTCCCTCATGTCGCAATATTACCCCACCCACCAGGTGATGCACCATGATTTTTTAGGTAGAAAGCTGAAATGGAAGGAATACTCGATCGTCGTTAACGAGCTGGAACGGTTAGGTTTTGAGAACGGCTGGGTGCAGGAGCTCGAAAGCGCTGATCATTACAGGCCGGACTTTGAGAGAGAAGAACCGTTCCGGTAGTTCCAGAGTTCCAAGGTTCCAAGGTTCCAACTCTGAAATCCTGAAACTCTGGAACCCTGGAACTACTCCTTCACAACCTCAATCAGCTCCACTTCAAACACCAGCGCCTGGTTGGGGCCGATCACTCCGCCGGCGCCCTGTTCGCCGTAAGCCAGGTTTGGCGGGATGTATAGCATCCAGCGGGAGCCGGGCTTCATCAGTTGCAATGCCTCTGTCCAACCCGGGATCACCTGTGTCACGCCGAAAACGATCGGCTCGCCGCGGTCCTTGCTGCTGTCAAATACCTCCCCGTCGATGAAAGTGCCATGGTAATGGACTTTCACCTTGTCGTTGGCATTGGGCGATTCGCCAACGCCGGCTGCCAGTTCTTTGTACTGGAGACCACTCGGCAATGTGATAACGCCTTCCTTCGTTTTGTTTTCCTCCAGGAAGGCCATGCTTTCTTTTAAATTCATATCTGATTCGTCTGACATTTTATTACTGAAATAATTCTGAATAATAAAGTTGGCATCCTCAAACCGGATAATGTCCTGGTTTTCGATATAACCGTTTTGAAGTCCCTGAAAGAGGATGTCAAAATTGATGTCCTGGATCTCCTGGACTTTCATATTGTTCCCGATCAGGAGTCCGAAACTGTATGAGACGGAGTCCCCGGCGCTCTTCAGATCAATGTCTTGAATACCTTCCTGGGCGGTAACCTGTCCGTACAGAACGGTAAGCAGCAACGCTGCGATGATGTATTTTTTCATTGGTTAAAATTTTGGCAAATGTAGGGCTTTTATTGTATGATCGGCTTAATCTTCTGATTGTTCCAGGATAATCCGGCTTTTTTTTGGCCGGGTAACCAGGTACACCCCGGTCATGATAAGGATGGCGGCGATCACATCCGTAACCGACAGTTCATCCTTGCCAAACATGATTGCCACAAAGGAAGCGACCAGGGGCTGCAGGTAGATATAAATGCCATTTACACTGGGACTTACGGTTTTGAGCGAGTAATTATTCAGGAAATAGGCGATGATCGTGGCGCCGAAGACAACAAACGCCACTGACATCCAAATACTAAGAGGTATGGTAGTGAAGGTTGATGATGTAAAAGAGTGGAATGTGAAAGGGAAGACGATGATCAGCCCGAAAAAAAACACCCACTTCATCACGGTCACTGAATCGTATTTTTCCATCAGGGGTTTGATCAATACCAGATAAAGGGCCCAGGAAGCGGCGTTGGTGAATATCATCAGATTGCCATAGAGGGTGTCGGTGTTGAAACTCCCGCTGCCGGAGGTCAGGATGACCGTCAATGCACCTGCAGCCCCCAGGATGATGCCTATGACCTTGAGAGTTGTGATCCGCTCCTTCAGGATAAAGTGGGCAAAGACCAGGATCAGCACCGGGATGACCGTAATGATGATCGATGCATTGATCGGAGTGGAAAGGTTCAGTCCTTCGAAGAAAAGTATCTGGTTAATAGCCACGCCGAAAACTGCGCAAACGGCCAGCTTGAAAAGGTCCCGCTTATCAACCTTTTCTTTCGGTAAGATAAAATGCAGGATTCCGAAGACCAGCACCGTTATGCTCACACGGATAAAAATGATCGCTTTCGGCATCAGGTAGTCGGGCATGATGCCTTTGGCGATGACATAATTCAGGCCATACATGGTATTGGCCGTCAGCAGTGCCAGGTTCGCTTTTATATTTTTCAATCAGGAGGCGTTAATATCCTGGGATGTGATTGTTCTCAGACCATTCGTGCAGCAGTTGCTGCACCTCTTTCTGCATGAATTGGACAAATGGGATGGCCCGATCACCCGGGTGGTTACACATTTCGCTATAGATGAAAGCATCGTCGAATCCGGCGTTGGCGGCATCCACCCGGCTTGCGGCGTAATATACTTTGTCGGGGCGGCTCCAGTAGATGGCGCCCAGGCACATGGGACATGGTTCGCAGGAAGCGTAGATTTCACAACCGGTTAACTGATGTGATCCGATAGCCTGGCAAGCGCTGCGTATGGCGACAATTTCGGCGTGCGCGGTCGGATCTTTAGATGTCAGCACTTCATTGTGGGCTGCGGCAATAATTTTGCCGTCCTTAACGATAACACATCCGAACGGACCGCCGTGGAGTTGCTCCACATTGATCCGGGCCAGCCGGATCGCCTCTTTCATATACTGCACCATCGAATCGTTCATCAGAAAATTTTTGGCAAATTTACCAAAAAAAGAAGGCGCCCCTCTCTTAGGGACGCCATCCTTGCTTTTCCATGGCCTGCATGATTATGAGATCTTGATCTCGCGGGACGGTTTTACCTTCGCTTCTTCCTTTTTAGGGATGGTCACAGTCAGGATGCCTTCGGCATGTTTTGCCGCAACCTTTTCGGTATTGGCCGTATCGGGCAGCGAGAAGGAACGGCTGAAAGAACTGTAGCTGAATTCTCTCCGCATGAAACGGTCCTCATTCTGCTCGTTCTTTTGCTCTTTTTCAGAGCTGATGGTCAGCACGTTGTTGTCAAGATCGATTTTGAAATCTTTCTTGTCGAGTCCAGGCGCTGCCACCTCGATACGGAAATCATCTTTTCCTTCGATAATGTTTACCGCCGGAACATTCATCCTTTTGTCGATATCGAGGAAGAACCCGGGAAAAACATCCCTTCCGAAGAACTCATCGATCAGGCTCGGAAATCCGCTTTGTTTTCTTAATGCTGGTAACATGGCATTTTCCTCCTATAAATTTAAGTGTTGAGTGTTGAGTTTTAAGTTTTAAGTTGTGGGTGTGAGTTTTGAGTTTTGGGTTTTGAACACGACTATAATTAATCAAAAACTGAACCGGAGGGGAAAAAGGTGGTTTTTATGTCAATATGGCATTAAATTGGATGAAAATCAGATGGTTTTATGACAGTATGGCAGTAATATTTACATACAAGCTGACCTGGATGCTAACCAGCTTTTTAGATATTCACCCCGAACAGCAACAAAAAAATGCCGGTCATTTCTCATTTCGCAATGGCAAGGCAGATTTCACAATAAATGCAAAATGCAAAATGCTAAATGAAATGCTCGATGCTCGATGCTCAATGCTCAATGAACACGGCCCCACCCCTTAATCCCCTCCCCATGCCAGATTTGGTGCATTTTAGCAGACATTCCCAGGGGGAGGGGAGAATCGTTTTGCGTGGCCCTTCTGCTACAGATGGTTCACACCTACGGTGTGAGCACAGCGGAATGTCCATCGTATGACCACCGTATGACCACCGTATGACCACCATATGACCACTGCATGACCACCCACAATGTCTCTCACGCAGCAAGCCCCCTGATGATCCTGTCGCATGCCAGGTGTATTTCCTCTTCGGAAATTATCAGGGGCGGGGCGATACGAAAGGAGTTGGGGCGGAAGAGGAAAGAGTCGGATACCAGCCCGTTGCGGAGAAAGACCGGGATCAGTTTCGGCCAGGCGCCGGGTGTTGCCAGGTCGAAGGCCATCATCAGCCCTTTGTGCCGGATAGCCCGGATGGCAGGATGACCGGTAAGCCGGTCCAGGAAAAGGGTGGCTTTTTGTTCGGACTCGTGTATGAGATTCGTTTCTGAGAGGATTTTCAGTGATGCCAGGGCAGCGGCGCAGCAGACCGGGTGCCCTCCGAAGGTGGTGATATGACCCAACTCGGGATCGTGGGTGAGGGATTGCATGATCTCCCGCGAGGCGATGAAAGCGCCCAGGGGCATCCCGCCGCCGAAGGCCTTGGCCAGGCATAGGATGTCGGGCACAATACCGTAGTGCTCAAAGCTGAACATCCTGCCGGTCCGGCCCATGCCCATCTGGATATCGTCGACCACCAGCAGGGCGCCGGTCTCGTCGCAGCGCTTCCGGAGGGCGGCCAGAAAGCCTTCCGCCGGGAGAATGACGCCCGCTTCGGCCTGTATGGTCTCTGCCACAACGCAGGCGGTTCTTCTCGTAATCGCCTGAAGGTCATCGAAATCGTTAAAATGCAGCAGCCTCGTATCGGGCAACAAAGGCCGGAAGGAATTCTTCAGCAGCTCATCCCCGGCAATGCTCAGCGCACCGTGCGTGCCGCCATGGTAGGCGTTTTTAAAGGCAATGATCTCGCTTCTGCCGGTGAACCGTTTGGCCAGCTTCATCGCGCCCTCCACCGCCTCGCTCCCGGAATTGACAAAATAAACCGACTGCAGCAGCTCGGGCAGCAGGCTTACCAGCTTCTCTGCCAGCAGCACCTGCGGCGACTGGATCATTTCGCCGTACACCATCAGGTGCAGGTGTTTGCCGGCCTGTTCCTTTATCGCTGAAATGATGTCAGGATGCTGATGCCCCAGGTTGCTCACCGAAACGCCCGAGACAAGGTCAATGTAATCCTTACCGTCGGGGCCGTACAAGTAAATGCCCATTGCACGTTCTATCTCAAGCCCCAGCGGACTGGCCGAAGGCAATCCCAGGTAAGAGTAAAATAATTGGCGCTGGGTAGGCATGATTCAGATCGTTTCAATTTTTTCGTGATATATGACGCCACGTTCCGCCAGGTCCTTCAGCATGAATTCAACACATTCGGGCTGGAAACCAATGTATTCAGGCGCTGAAATCCCTTTCCTTGTATACAGGCCATGGGTGACCAGCCTGACGGCCGCCGTAGCGGCATAGCCCGTGGTACGTGCCATCGAATGGATCCCGGTAGCCCTGTCGTACCGGTCTGCCAGGTCCCAGGTAAACCGCTTTCTTTTTCCGTCTTTCATCCCCTCGACCATGATCTTCATCACTGTAAGGTCTTCTTCGTCCTTCAGGTCCCACATCGGGAACAGCAACTGGGTGGTAACGTCGATCGGCCGAACCTGCTGGCCTTTCACATTGATCATATTGGTGGAGAAAAAACCGCATTCCTTCAGCAATTTGATCTTTTCGATATGCCCGGGATACCGCAGCGTTTTCTCGATCATATCGGGACATTCGATGGTTCTGATCAGCGACCGCAAGCCATCGCTGTTAAAGGCTTCCAGCGTGCCGAACCCATCAAAATCAAGCAATTCGGGCTCCGACAGCGCCGGCATCTCAACCAGTTTCCCGTCCCGGATGAACCGGGCGGGTCGGGTATATTCTTCAATCACATCGATGGGGGAGAAGACCGCCCGGTATTCAAAGGGCCAGTGCCTTATCTTCGGCAGGCCGCCCACGAAAATTCGTACTTTTTCGGTCTGGTCCAGCTGATGGAATGCATAGCCTGTAAGAACATTGCTCATCCCCGGGGCCACCCCCATATCGGATATGGCGATCACACCTTTTTTATCGGCCAGCTCTTCCAGTTCAAAAAGGTCCTCCGGGAAAAAGGCAATATCCACGACATTCTTCGCTGCCTCAATGATGGTAATCAGCGTTTTGAAACCCAGGTGCCCGGGCACGGCGCTGACCACCAAATCAGCATTCTTAATTAAATCTTTTACCACAGCTTCATCCGACAGATCAGCCTGCCGGCAATTCAGTCCGGTTTTTTTTTCTATCTCTTTCAGCCGGTCCTGCCGGATATCGCAAAGGGTTACCGAAAAGTCTTTTTCTTTCTGAAGGTCAAGGGCGATGGGATATCCGACTAAACCGGCGCCGAGGATGGCTATACAGGACATTAATTTTGAATTTTGAATTTTGAATTTTGAATTATTTAGTGGTGTGTCACAAAATTAAAAAGTTAGTGTAACAATTTGATTTTTATTCCGACATTAGGGTAAAATTTCACCTTTTGGAACCAACGGTTAAAAATATTCATGAGGATCTGATCACAGGATGCCGGGTGAATGACCGGAAGGCGCAGGTCCAGGTTTATAAACTTTATTACAAGGCCATGTACAACACCGCGCTGAGAATACTGAACGATACGGCTGAAGCGGAAGACATCATGCAGGAAGCGTTCCTGGAGGCCTTTAAAAACATTGAAACATACCGCGAGGAATCAAGTTTTGGCGCCTGGCTGAAACGGATCGTGATCAACAAATCGATCGATGAGCTGCGGAAAGCCAAAGACCTTGTTTACCTGGACGAAGCCGAAATTGAGGTTGCGGATAAAGGGGAGGACGAAGACTTTATCCAGGTATTATCCACAAAGGTGGAAGAGATCAGGAAAGCCATCCACCGGCTTCCCGACAGTTACCGTGTCATTCTCTCGCTTTATCTGCTGGAGGGATATGACCATGAAGAGATAGCACAGATACTGGATATTTCCTACAATCTTTCACGTACAAGGTACTCCCGGGCCAGGAGGAAATTGCTGGATCATCTCGGTGCGGTGGAAAACGGCCAGAATATTTCAAACATGAATTAATTCAAGACCATGTCAGTACTGGAGGAAAAAATAAAGAAGAACAGGGAGTTGCTCGACGCAGCCGAGCCTTCCTCAGGCCACCTCGACAGGTTCCAGGGGAAACTGGATGACCTGCACGTGGTGGCTGAGAAGAGATATCTGCCACGCCTGAACAAATACTATCGCGTTGCAGCCGTCATCATTGTGCTGATCGGGCTTTCGCTGACCTATTACCTGGTCGGCCCGGAAAAGAGTACGAATTACGCCACGGCAGGAGCTTTGCCTGTCGATTTGCTGGAAGCCAAAATGTATTACGACAGACTTGCCAATGAAAAGCTCCAGGAGATATATCAGCATGCCGCCAATAGCTCGGAGGCTTCTTATGTGAAAAAACTGGCCAGCGACGAGATCCAGTTGCTCGATTCAGCCTCGGTAAAGCTTGAAGAGCAGATCAGGGAAGACCAGCAGAATAACAGACTGATCAATGCATTGCTTATGAGTTACAAGACAAAATCAGATTTACTCGACGATATTCTCAACAGATTACGCAATATTTAATTTTTAATGAAATGAAGACTATTGACAAAACCACAGCCAAAAAGAACATGAAACGCATTGGAACAATCCTTGCTATTGCCTTTCTTACCATAATATGGACGGGCATACAGGCGCAGGAGTTCACAAAAACTTACGAGGGAAAGTACAGCGTAGACAAAGGCGCTGTGCTCACCATCCAGAACAAATTCGGCAAAGTCCATTGCCAGGTATGGGACGAAAGCAGTGTTTCGATGAAGGTTACTGTTAAAGTAGAAGCCTCAAGCCAGGATAAGGCGGATAAGATATTTGATAAAATCGCCGTTGAGCTGAAGGGGACCCGGTCTGCCGTATCCGGCATTACGAAAGTGGGAAGTGTCAGCAAAGCGGAATATTCCATCGATTACGACATCCGGATGCCGCGCTGGATCAATGTCGATCTCAGCAATCAATTCGGCGATGTTTTCCTGGATGAACTGGACGGAACGGTCAAACTGAACCTGGAATATGGCGCCCTGGAAGCGTTCAACCTGAATGGCAGCACCAATGTTCTGACAATTAAATTCGGTAAAGCCAAGACCGGCTTCATCAAAGATGGCAGGGTCAATATTGAATACAGCGATCTGAAGACTGCCGGCGCAGGGAACCTGGATATCGTGTCCCGCTTCTCTGAACTGACCCTGGAAAAAACAGGCAGCCTGAAACTGGATTCGCAGTATGACAAAGTGAAAGCGGAATCGTTGGACGGGATCATCTCGGTCAGCCGGTTCACAGACTTCATCATAAATAAGTTAAACGGTGATTTCGATTTCGATATTCAGTACGGTGAATTGGCAGTCGGCCAGATTTCACCCGGCTTCAAGAAAGGTAGCATCCGGAACTCCTTTGCCGGGGCAAAACTGGTACTTGATCCGAAAACCAGCTTCAACCTGAATGCGGAGATGAGCTTTGGCGATTTGACTTATCCGAAAGCCAATGTTTCGATTGACAAGGAAACGGTAGGATATACCACGAACAGGTATTCAGGCAAGGTTGGGACATCCGCCAGTCCGCTGGCCAGCCTGAACATCAAATCGAAGTATGCCAATACCAGTATCAGTTTCCAGAAATAGGACCGCTTAATTAACAGTGAAATGAAAACAAACAAAATAATCGTACAGGTTTTGCTCATTGCCCTGGCATTTCTTTTCTCTGTCGGTTCATCCGGATGCATGGAACTTGTCAATGAAGGATCTCTTGGGGAACCCATCAATGGCATACAGGAAGAGAGGGAAGTCAGTCAATTTTCTGAATTGGAAATTGGAGGGGCGTTCAGGGTGTACCTGACCCAGGGTGATGAGGAAAAACTGGTCGTAGAAGCAGACGAATCGGAAATTGATGGAATCATCACCGAAGTAGTCAACGGCAGGTTAAAAATCTACCTGAAGCCGCAGTGGAGGGGTAAATTCCACAAGATGTATGTCTTTCTGACATTTAAAGAACTGGAACACATTGATTTTGGCGGTGCGGTGAAAGTGATCGGGAAAAGTGCCCTTAATTTTGAAACGCTGGAAATGGATATTGGTGGCGCCAGCGACATTAACCTGGAGATGAAAGCCAAAAAGCTGGATGCGGAGTTCAGCGGGGCTTCTAAAATCCGGCTGGAAGGCGCCTGTGAAAAGGGAAGAATTGAAATGTCAGGAGCATCAGATTTTAAGGCTGCGGATTTTAAATTCACCGATCTCACCGTTGATGCCAGCGGGGCCGCCAGTGCGAAAGTATATGCGACCGGCACACTCGTGGCAAACGCATCGGGCGCTGCTTCGATCAGGCACAAGGGCAGCTCCAAAATTACCTTACATACTTCGGGAGCAGGCAGCGTGAAGGGGATGTGATTGTAGTATCTTGTTTCTTGTTTCTTGTTTCTTGTTTCTTGTTTCTTGTTTCTTGTAATAAATGACTAAAAAACACGAAACACGAAACTAGAAACCCTCTACTATTTTTAGAAACTCCTCTTCCGAAATGATCTTCACTCCCAGCTCGCGGGCTTTTTTCAGCTTGGCGGGGCCCATGCCTTCGCCGGCCAGCAGATAGTCGGTTTTGGATGAAACTGCTGCCACATTCCTGCCGCCGTATCGTTCAATCATTTCCTTTAGCTGGTCACGTGAATGACCTGAGAATACTCCGCTGATCACAAATGACTTACCTCCCAGCTTGTCTTCAATGATTTCCGCCCCTGCTTTATCAGCGCTGAATCGGATGCCTTGTTGCCTTAGCTTTTCTATAAGTGCCACGTTATCAGGGTCGCTGAAATAGTTGCGAACCGATTCGGCGATCTTGTCGCCGATCTCGTCCACGGAAATGAGTTCTTCAAATGTTGCTTCTTTCAGCTTATCGATGTCGCCGAATGCACCGGCCAGTTTTTTGGCAACGGTTTCCCCTACATATCTTATCCCAAGCGCATAAAGGACTTTCTCGAAGGGCGTTTGTTTAGATTGCTCAATGCCTTCCAGGATATTCTGCGTGGTTTTCTCCCTGAAACTGATCTTTTTCTCTTTCAACCCGTCTTCTGAAACATAGACCTTATCCAGGCCCAAAAGCTGTTCGTAAGTGAGTGAGTATAAATCTGACGGATCTTTTACAAGCCCGTTGTCAAACAGCATTTCAATTTTTCCTTCGCCAAGACTGTCGATATTCATGGCCTTCCTGCTGATGAAATGTTCCAGTTTGCCCTTTATCTGCGGCGGGCAATGGTATTCATTCGGGCAGTAGTGCGCTGCTTCGTTTTCCTGCCTGATGAGTTGTGTCCCGCATTCGGGGCAATGGGCGATGAAAATCACAGGTGCAGATTCAGGCATACGTCGGGCTATATCAACACCGACCACTTTGGGGATGATCTCTCCTCCTTTCTCAACAAAAACATGGTCTCCTTCATGGAGGTCGAGCTTACGGATGATGTCGGCATTGTGCAGGGAAGCTCTCTTTACGGTTGTGCCTGCCAGTTGCACCGGTTTCAGGTTGGCCACCGGGGTTACAGCCCCGGTTCGTCCTACCTGGTAGGCAACCGAAAGCAGGGGAGTGGATACGCGATCGGCCTTAAATTTATAGGCGATGGCCCATCGGGGCGATTTTGCCGTATAACCGAGCCTTTGCTGCTGCCGATAGGAGTTGACCTTGATGACGATCCCGTCGATATCGAAAGGGAGCTCTTTCCGGCCCTGGTCCCAGAGATGGACAAAAGAATAAATTTCCTGAAGCGAATGACATTTGGAGAGATACGGGGAAACCTTCAACCCCCATTCCTTTGCCTTCATCAGGCACTGGTAATGATCATCCGCCGGGAGCGTTTCTCCGAGCATATAATAAAGAAAGCAATCCAGGTTCCTGCTGGCCACTTCGGCAGGGTCCTGCATCTTCAGGCTTCCCGAAGCGGCATTTCTCGGATTGGCAAACAAGGGGAACCCCTTTTGCGCCCGCTCCCGGTTCAGTTTATTGAAACTGTTCCGGGGCATGAAAATCTCTCCCCTTATCTCAAATTCGTACGGAAAATCACCCCAAAGGGTGAGGGGGATGCTTTTTATGGTCCTGGCATTCGCCGTGACATCATCGCCCTGCTCTCCATCGCCCCGGGTCAGGGCCTGAACCAGCTTGCCGTCACGGTAAGTCAACCCAACGGCTACTCCGTCGTATTTCAGTTCGCAGACATATTCAGGCTCTTCCATCAGGATCCTCCTGACACGCTGGTCAAAATCTGCCACCTCTTCCTCAGAATAAGTGTTTCCCAGCGACATCATGGGATACTTATGTCTGACCTGTTTGAATTCTTTTGTCAGATCCGCGCCGATACGCTGAGTAGGAGAGTCGGGCCAGATCAATTCGGGAAATTCTTCTTCCAGTTGCTCAAGCTCTTTCAGAAGCCGGTCAAATTCGAAATCGGATATCGCTGGCTGGGAAAGCACATAATACCGGTAATTGTGCCGGTTGATCTCCCGCGT